>Ga0123333_10000267_pt1 | contig 59478 bp, 63 predicted proteins | sample BioC12SIPDNA_3_FD_89957 | JGI IMG/M metagenome (GOLD analysis project Ga0123333, IMG submission 89957) | Anaerobic biogas reactor microbial communites from Washington, USA - Biogas_R2_B C12 SIP DNA | ecosystem: Engineered > Bioreactor > Anaerobic > Unclassified | place: Washington, USA...
AGGCGGCTACCTGATACCGCTCGTCGTTGCGCAACGCCACGTTAAAGTTGTGAAAGTCGCGCCCGGCAGCGCCCATGATCAGGGTACGAATTGGCTGCATGTAATCCTCCGTTTTACACCGATAGTTTCGTAACATAGCTAGAGTATAGTCATCCTCGCGTACAGGTGAAATGCCGTGACAGGAAGGGGGCAGGGTTTCTCGGCCAACTCATCGGCGGGTATCCACCACATAACACCTCGGCCGGAGGCGCAATACTCGTATGATGCACCGGGGCGGACGCAAAGCGCGCATACAGAAGGATCGTGCGCGGTAGCTGGCGTTCAAGCTCCGGCTTCTTCAGGCGGCTTGCGCCGCGCCAGGCGGGTAAGCAGCACACCTACCTCAAAGAGGACATAGAGCGGCACCATCACGATCATCATGTTAACGGGATCGGGCGTGGGCGTGATCATGGCAGCGATCACTGCGGTGAGCAAAACAGCCCACTTTCTAAAGCGCCCCAGCATTTTGGCGTCCACAATCCCCAGCTTGGCCAGGAAAAAGAGCACCAACGGCAGCTGAAAGGTGATGCCCATCCAGAACATCACACGCGTCACAAACGAGACATAGTTTTCCAGGGTCCACTTGTTCTCAACAATCGATGTCAAAAAGCCCTGCATAAAGTTGATGGCAGCCGGCAGCATGATAAAACCGGCAAAGAGCACCCCAAGGATAAAGCAGATAAACACTCCGGGCACGAGAAAATAGAGGTATTTGCGCTCTTCCGGCAGCAAACCGGGCAGCATAAAGGCAATGATCTGATAGGTAATAATCGGCATTGCCAGCGCCACACCGAGGATCAGGGCGACGCGAAAGTACACGACGAACGACTCGGTAACGTTGATCGCCTGGGGGATCTGGTCGCCCATCGGACGGATAATGAGCTGCAGCCCGCGCTCTGCAAAGAACATGCTCAAGCCGGTGGTAATCACCAGAGCGATAAAGGCATACATCAGGCGCTTGCGGAGCTCTTTCAAGTGCTCCATCAAGGATTGTTCGGTATCTTGCAACCTTTTATGCATCCTCGGCTCCGCTAGCGTCATCGATGACCGCGCGGGTTTCACCCAGGTCGATCGGCGCATAGTCTTCGTCTTTTTCGATCGCCCGTGTCTCGTCCAGCTCAATCACCTCAGCCTCGGGGTCAGCCACCTCCGCTTCTGCGAGAGCGTTGCCGTCGGCGGTGCGCGTGGGGGCACCAAGCAGATCAATCACAGCCTGCGGGATGCGTTCCGGCTCGGCCGGCTTGGGGGCAGATTGCGGGGCATGCGTTTCGCCGGAGGCAATCGTCACCAGTTCGCTGGTAGCGACAGCCGCCTCGGTCTTTATATCGGCCACCTCATGAGCTGTGCCCTCTACCTCGTGCTTGACATCATCGAGATCGGCCTTGACGCCTTCCAGTGCGTCCTTGACCTCATCGATCGCCAAGGCATCGCGGAACTCTCTGGTGGCATCGCTGGTCATATAGCGCAGTTTGGCGATCAGGAGCCCCAATTTAGTAGCAAATTCGACCAGTTTTTCCGGACCGACCACCAAAACAGCGATCACCATAATGAGGATCAGCTCGCCGGTGCCGATACCGAGAAAGTTCATTCCTCTTCTTTTCCTTTATCCAGCTAGTCGTCCTCTTCTTCCTCGTTGGCGTCCTCGTCAACGGCCAACTGTTCGCTGACAGCTTTGAACCTGACCTCGGATGCCAGGCGCGCGCGATGCGCAAGGAGTGTGCCCAGGACGCCGTTCACAAAACGGCTGGAGCTGTCGCTGCCAAAGAGTTTGGCCAGCTCAACGCCTTCGTTGATCGCCACTTTGGCGGGTGTACCTACATCCACCATCAGCTCATACGCAGCCAACCGCAGTATGTTGCGGTCGACCGCAGCCAGCTGATCGATCGGCCAATCCGGTGCGGTCCGCCGAATGAGCTCGTCCAGAGCATCGAGGTTTTCCAGCACCCCAAAGAGCAGCGCCCGCGCAAAGCTCTCACCGACGGTTGGCAGTGCATTTTCGCGTAAACGCTCCTGCATCACAACCAGGGGATCGTGGTTGACGGTGTCAATTTCGAACAAAGCCTGCAGGGAGATGATGCGGGCGTGTCTCCTGACCTTCACCGGGCTTCCTCGATCACCCTAATCCGATGGATCGCCAGCTTCTATTTCTTCGATATGCACATCGACGCCAATGACCGGCATGCCCACCATCTCGGTAATGGCACGCGCTACGGCGGTCTGCAGCTGGATGCCGACGGTGTACAGATTATAACCGGAACGGATGACGACAGCCAGGTCGACAGCTACGGCGTCATCCACCACCTCGACGATTACGCCCTCGCCAGCCACCTGGCCTCTGAAAAAGCGGTTCATGTCGCTGGAGATGTCGCGGTACATGCGCACCACGCCCGGCACATTCAGGGCTGTCAGCCGCACGATCGTGGCCAGCACCGCTGGGGCAATGCGCACACTGCCCAGTTTTTGTGGCACGTTGACCGGCACTTCATCCTGCTGTTTGGCAGACATCAGCCACCTCGCTTTATGCTGCTTTTCAGGCGTTTTCTTCCACGCTCAGTACTTGACGGCCAGCGTACACGCCGCAGTTGGGGCAAACGCGATGCGCAAGACGCATCTGACGGCACGACTTGCAGCGCACGATCTTGACGGCTGAGAGGCCATCGTGAGCGCGACGCTGACGGGTGCGGCTTTTACTGTGCCTGCGTTTCGGTTGAGGGGTCATCGTCGGTGATCCTTTCAGTTAGGCTAAAAAACTTGCCGAGCTCAGCCAGCCGCGGGTCGATGGCGTCGGGCTCGCAACGACATTCTTCGGTATTCAAGTTGGCGCCGCAGTGATCACATAATCCCTTGCAGTCCGCACTGCACAAGTGGCCTTCAGACAGCTCTACCAGCGCATATTGCCGGATAAGCTCCTCAAGGTCAAGCAAGTGATGGTCATCGATCTGCAGCACCGGGTCTGCATCTTCTTCGGGCACGATGCGCAACCCGGTGTTGATATCGATGGTGGGCAGAAACTCTTCTTCAAAGGCGAGTTCCAAGTCCGCCCGCAGCGGTTCCAAGCAGCGGCGGCATTCCTGATAAGCGCGCATCTGCGCCTTGACCTGCGCAAGCACCCCTTGCCTGGTACGCATCAATACCACGGCGCCCTCCACACTGGTCGGCCCCGGGTTCAGCTCATCCAGATCCATCAGCTCGCCGGAAAGGTAGCGACGCTGGGTAGCGCCAATATTTTCTTTGAAAAGTTGGGCAACGTTATATATCATGGTCGTATCATGCCAAGCGCATATTATATGGCACGTGGGATCAAGTGTCAAAACATTTGGGCATTGACGCGCCGTTCAGAGTGCCATAACATGCGTGCACAACCTCGGAGGCGACAACATGAGCGACCTGCAGTTCCCGGATGGTTTCCTGTGGGGCACCGCAACCGCATCGTTTCAGATCGAGGGTGGCCGCAAAGAGCGAGGCGACTCTATTTGGGATGACTTTTGTGCCTGGCCAGGCAAGGTCGTCGATGGTGATACCGGCGACGTGGCTGATGACCACTATCACCGCTACCAGCAGGATGTTGATCTGTTAAAGGCATTCAACGCCAACACCTACCGCTTTTCGATCTCCTGGCCTAGGGTGCTGCCGCAAGGAACCGGTGAGGTTAACCATGTTGGGCTTGATTTCTACAGCCGCCTGGTGGACGCTCTTCTTGCAGCCGGTATCGAGCCATTCATCACCCTCTACCACTGGGACCTGCCCAGCGCCCTGCAGCGCCTCGGCGGCTGGGTCAACCGCGACACCGTTTACCGTTATGTCGATTACGCCGAAATCGTGGCCAAAAAGCTGGGCGACCGCGTGCGTTACTGGATCACCCACAACGAGCCCTGGGTGGCCGCCATCCTTGGCCACCACGAAGGCGTTCACGCCCCGGGCTGGACCGATCATTCTCTGGCGCTCCAAGTTGGCCACCACCTGCTGCTCTCACACGGTCTGGCAATGCCGCTGCTGCACCAGTTGACCAAAGCCGGCAGCAGACTCGGCATCACCCTCAACCTCAGCCAGGTATACGCTGCCAGCGACAAAACCGAGGACATCGAAGCAGCCAAGCGCTACGATGGGCACCTCAACCGCTGGTACCTCGACCCGGTGCTGCTGGGCAACTACCCGCAGGATATCTGGCAACAACTGGGCTGGCGCGTGCCGCGCATCGCCCCGCAGGATATGGATATCATCGGCACGCCGATCGACTTTTTGGGCATCAACAACTATTCCCGCGCGGTGATCGGGCACTCGGACGAAGGCGAAAACCACATCCAGTCGATTCGCCCGAAGGGCGAGTACACCGCTATGGATTGGGAAGTCTATCCGCAAGGGATCAAAGCGCTGCTGGTGCGCGTGACGCGCGAGTATGGCGCCCCGGATCTGTACGTAACAGAAAATGGCTGCGCCTATGAGGATACCATCTCTGACGACGGCCAGGTGCACGACCCGCAGCGCGTCGATTTCTTCCGCCGCTATCTGAAGGCGTGTCATGAAGCCATCACAGAGGGTGTCCAGCTAAAGGGATATCTGGCATGGTCGCTACTGGATAACTTTGAGTGGTCGTTTGGCTACTCACGGCGGTTTGGCATCACCTATGTCGATTATGCTACCCAGGAGCGCATCCCCAAAGACAGTGCCAAATTCCTGAGCGAGGTGTTCAGGAGTAACAGCCTGCCCCAGGAGGCCTGACATGCAGCGCGCAGCGCTCAAGGAGCGCGCCTGTAAAGCGATCGATGCCCGCCGCGAGCAGATCATTGCGCTGGGTGAGGATACCCGCACCCATCCCGAGTTGGGCTTTAAGGAAGTGCGCACCGCCGCACTGGTGGCTGCCCAATTCAGGCAGCTGGGCATCCCCTGCCAGGAGCAGCTGGCCGTCACGGGCGTCAAGGGCTTGCTGACTGGCGCCGCAGAGCGCGTCACAGTGGCGTATGTCAGCGAGCTGGATTCCGTGCTGGTGCCCGACCATCCCCTGGCCGACCCGCAGACCGGTGCGGCGCACGCTTGCGGGCACAACGCACAGATCGCCAACCTGGCGGTAGTGGCGATCGGGCTCAAGGAAGGCGACGTGATGCCGCACCTGGGCGGTAATGTGGCACTGATCGCCGCACCGGCTGAGGAATATGTCGAGCTGGCCTACCGCATGGGCTTGAGCGAAGCCGGCAAGATCGAATTCCTCTCGGGCAAGCAGGAGCTGTTGCGTGTAGGCGCCTTTGATGATGTCTCGCTGGTTTTGGCGACCCACCAGGGAGGCCCGCGGGAAGGCAAAACCGTCTCGCCGGGCGGGCCGAGCAACGGCTGTATTGCCAAGGTGGTACGCTTTATCGGCAAGGCCGCCCATGCCGGCGGTGCCCCGCACGATGGTGTTAACGCTCTGCAGGCCGCGCATGTAGCCATGGCGGGCATCAACGCCCTGCGCGAGACCTTTCGTGATAGCGACCACATCCGCGTACACCCGATCATTACCAAAGGCGGCGACCTGGTCAACATCGTGCCGGCGGACGTGCACATGGAGATGTATGTGCGCGGTGCCAGCGTCAATGCCATGCTCAAAGCCAGCCGCGCGGTCGATCGCTGCCTGCAGGCGGGAGCCCTGGCCGCCAGTGCAGCCATCGAGATCACTTCTCTGGCTGGTTATATGCCCAAGGTAATTACCCCGGCGCTCGATGCACTTTATATGCAAAACGCCGGCGACCTGTTGGGCGCCGATGCACTGCTCGGTTCGGAATTTGGGGCCGGCTCGACCGATATTGGCGACATCTCGATGGTCATGCCAGCGATCGAGGCGGTGGTAGGCGGCTGCAGCGGCACGGGACATGGTGCCGATTTCGCCATCGCCGACGACGAGTTGGCCTATATCGTGCCGGCCAAGCTGGCTGTCATGACCTTGATCGACCTACTGGCGGATGATGCCGCCGGCGCGCAGACCCTTCTGGCGGATTATCAGGCGCCCATGACGCGCACTCAGTATCTCGAGACGGTGCGCAGCCTCAACCAGACCAGCACCTATGACTATCGCGAAGCGCCAGCCATCTGAGATGTGTGGCTTGCAGCGAGTAACTGTTCTCGATATGATGCCCTGAATTAGACAGTGTGAGGCGTTGATTGTGAGTCTTGCAATGCACGAAATCCTGAACGACCCGCTGGCGGTCGTGATCCTGCAGCACCCTAAACCAAGCAAGCCCACCGACAGCAATTTCTATACCGCGGCACAGCAAAGCGCCGCCATCCTGCAGCTGGCACTGGATAGCGATGTCGCATTCAAGCCCAATGCCACCGCAGCCGAGCGCTTTAAAGCGCCGGCTTCAGGGATCGGCACGCACCCGGCCTTTATGCACGGCCTGCTGGACTATTTACGCGAGCACGGCGCGCGTGACCGCAGCATGTACGTCATCGAAGACCCGGCGAACGACGATTACGGCGCGCCCCCCTCCTGGCTCGACACTGGCTATCTCGAGCTAGCCGAGGCTACCGGCGCGATCCTGGAGTGGCCCACCACCGCCAACTGTGTTGAGCGCGCCGTCGCCAAACCGAACACTCTGCCGACACGGCGGGTGATCAGGCATGCGGTTGATTCGGCCATGCCGTTGATCAATGTACCCAAGTTAAAGACGCATAACCTGAGCCTGACGACCTTGTGCATCAAGAACCTGATGGGGCTGAACTATGGGCCCGAACGCCACTTTTGCTCGCAGGCTATGGGAGAAATGCCGGCCTTTTGTATAGCAGAGCCCAGGTCACGCATCGAGTGGCTGGATGAAGAGCTGCACGAATGCTGGCAGGCCGGCCTGGCGCGCCGCCTGACCGATCTGGCGCAAGTGATCAAACCGCAGTTGAATCTGGTCGAGGGCATTGTCGGGCGCGACGGCACCGGCTTTCAGCGCGGCACTAACCATACCCTGGGGCTGGTGATCGCGGGCACCAACATGGTGGCAGTAGATGCTCTCACCAGCCATCTGATGGGCTTTGATCCGCTAAGGCTGATCTATCTGCAGGTTGCTGCTGAGGCCGGGCTTGGATCGAACCGCCTGGACGAGCTGCACTGTTATACCAATGAAGGCGACACCCTGGTGCCGTGCCGGACGCTGGCGCCATTCATGGCCGATCCACCCTTTGTGGTCAACCGCATGCTCAAAGGCTCAGAATCCAATATCAGCTGAGCGGACCCAGTCGTCCTTAGGGATGCGGCGCCAGAGCCTGGCAGGTTCTGGCGCCGTTTTGCTTCCAGGCGCTTTTCGCAGCTGTCTCGACGATCAGCTGGCGCTGGCTATGCGATAAGTTGGAGCTGTGCAGCACGCCATAGCTCAGTTCGAAGCACGTGGAGGCGCAGTTGCCGTTACGCACACCAGACGCTTTGGTATAATAGCCAAAGTGCCTGGTCATCTCATCGGTCGCAAGGCTAACTACAGGTTGACTTTGATGCGCCGCGCTTCGTCAGTTGGCAGCAGATCCCCAGGCTTGCTGGATCTTGAAAGCCGCCGCGGCGATCTGGTCCATATCCTCACGGCTGCCCAGCATAACGGACTGATGCAGCCACAGACCGTTTACGCCCACTTCGCGGGCCACCGGGCAATCGGGCTGCTCGGGCACCGCCAGACCCAGTTTGCGGCACATCACCGCGATGCGGTTCATGATCGCCTCGGTGGCTCCCAACGGTTCGGGGTAGCCGGGCGTGACGGGGATGCCCTCGGCATTCATGGCGCGGATAAACTCGCTCGCTGGCTTGCCGTCAAAGGCCGCAGGCTGGTACCAAAAGCGGAACAGGTGGTTGGCGCTGCGCGTGGTATCAGCCGGCAGGGTGGTCGGCTGCAGCCCGGGCACTTGCTGCAGGACTTGAGTCAGGTATTTGGCGCTGGCGGCACGCTGCTCGGTCTGTTCTTCGATACGCTTTAGCTGCACTCTCAGCACTGCCGCCGGCCATTCGGTCATGCGATAGTTGCTGGCCACCACCGGATGATGGTACCAGGCTTTGCCGCGCTGCCGCCCGACGTTATGCACCGACCAGCAGCGGTCGGCCCACTCCTCGCTATTGGAGACGATCATTCCGCCTTCGCCTCCGGTAATGTTCTTGGAAGCCTGGAAGCTGAAGCAGCCCATGTCGCCGATCGCGCCGACTTTGGTGCCCTTGTAGACCGCCCCATGCGCCTGGCAGGCGTCTTCGATCACCAGCAGGTTGTGCTTGCGTGCGATCGCCATCACCGCGTCCATATCGACCGGCTCGCCGCCGATGTGCACCGGCATGATCGCCTTGGTGCGCGGCGAGATGAGCGCCTCGATCTGGGAAGGGTCCATATTCCAGGTATCGGGCAGGATATCGGTAAAAAGCGGAATCGCTCCTACCAGCAGACAGGCGGAGGCAGTCGCGATAAAGGTATAGGGCGAGGTGATCACCTCGTCGCCCCAGTCGATGCCGGCAGCGCGCAGGCAGACTTCGAGCGCGGCAGAGCCGTTGGTGACGGCCACCGCATAGTGGGCATCCTGGTAAGCGGCGAATTCGGCTTCCAGGTCGCGCACCTGATGACCGCGTAAAGACCACCACTGCCCGGATTCGAGCACGCCTAGCACAGCCGAACGCTCGGCGCCATCCCACTGAGGCCAGGACGGGAATGGTTGGGTGCGCAGAGGTTCTCCTCCATCAATCGCTAAACGTGTCATTGCGTGCTCCTTGTCTTTTACATGAATATAGTGCACACAGCCGACTGCGTCAACAGTTTGCACATCATCCGCGCCTGCTCTATTATTCACCAGATATTCCAGATAGGATAAACCATGAACCAACCAGCCACCATCACTCTAAGAGATGGCCGCACCGCCGCAGTACGCCCCCTGCGCGCCGGCGATGTCGATGCCCTCACCACGTTTTTTACCAGCCTGTCGCAAGCCACTATCAGCCGTTACGGTCCGCACCCGTTCGACCGTGCCACCGCTGAAAAGTTGTGCGCCCAGGCGGATGACCCGCGCACCACGCGTTTTGTGGCCGAGCTGGCCGAGAGCAGCCGGCTGATCGGTTACATGATCCTGACCCGCGAGATATGGGAGGGTGACCAAAAGCGCTACAGCTGGCTAGGATCGTTCGACGACACCGCCTGCCTGGCACCGGTGATCGCCGACGATATGCAGAACCAGGGGATCGGCTCGCAGATGGGCCAAGTTGTGCTGGCTGCAGCGCGCGAGATGGGCATCCGGCGCGTGATTCTGATGGGCGGGGTGATCGCCGACAACAACATCGCGCGGCGCCTGTATGAAAAGCTGGGATTTCGCCAGCTGGGCGAGTTCAAGACCCAACATGCTACCCGCGGCGATATACTCAACTATGACATGATGGTCGAGTTCGTGAAGGAGTGACATGCGCGTTCTCGTAACGGGCGGCACGGGCAGGGTAGGGGTAGAGACCGTCCGCCAGCTGACTGCCGCCAGCCACAGCGTCCTGGTGATCGGCCGCAGCCCCGGGCACGTGATCGAGGGCGCTGATTATCAGGTGTGCGACACCACCGATTACCCAGCCCTGCTGGAAGCCACGTGCGGCTGTGAGGGGATCATTCATCTGGCGGCCATCCCGCATCCCGGCGGCGGGCCCGGGCACGAGATTTTCCGCATCAACTGCGCCGGCACTTATAACGTCTACGAAGCCGCGGCAGCCTGCGGCATCCGGCGTGTGGTCACGGCCAGCTCGATCAACGCCTTTGGGTACAACTATGGTATCTACCCCTTTCCGATTGCTTATCTGCCGATCGACGAGGCCCACCCCACCCATACCACGGATCCCTATTCGTTTTCCAAGCAGGTGACGGAGGCGATCGCCGATTATTACTGGCGCCGCGAGGGCATCAGCGGGGTCAGCCTGCGGTTGCCGGCTGTAATCGACCAGCAGACCGGATCAGCAGCCTGGCGCTATGGTGTACGCCAGGAGACCCTAGCCGTACTCGAGCTCCTGCGCAAGGATCCGCCAGCCGGCGCCAAGCGGATGAATGAGATCGTGCGGTATGTGACGGATGTACGAGCTCAGCGCGGCCACGAGCGTCGCCGTTTGGCGGGCAGCGGGATCCCCAGGGAGTACCTCTCCATGATCGGCTGGACCAACTTTTGGACAGGCCTCGACACGCGCGACACTGCCCAGGCGCTTATCAAGGGCTTGTTCGCCAGCTATGAGGGCAGCCACGCGTTGTTTGTCAACGACAGCCGCAACATCGTCGGGGCGCCATCCGCCGAGTTGGCACGCGCCTTTTTCCCCGAGGCGCACACCTTTAAAGAGCCGCTGGAGGGCGATACTGCCCTGGTGAGCATCGCCCGCGCGCGCGAACTGATCGGCTTTGAGCCGGAATATCACCTGGCGGATACGCCCCCGGAGGCGGCATAATGGCTACCAGCATGACCAAGCGCGAGCGGGTGCTGCGCACGCTGGCGTTTGAAGAAACCGACCGCACCCCCACCTATGATATCCTCGAGAACGACTCCCTGATCGAACGCGTGACCGGCGAGCGGCTGACTACCGCCAACGGCAACCGCGTCAAGGCGCGCGCCATCGCGCTCTGCCTGGATATGACGCGCATGCCGCACGGCCCCAACGAACCAGGCAAGGTCCACACCGCCGACGGCTTGACCTATCGCGTCGAGCGCTGGACGAGTTGGGTAACGGCACGCCCTTGGAATACTCAGGCGGAGCTGATCGAGTGGGTCAAGGGGCGCATCCGCAGCGAAAACGCGCGCACCTTTGGCCCCGCCGAATACGACCAGTTTTGCCAGAATCTCGACTATTTCCAGGGATTGTTCGGAGACGATACTGTACAGATCGTCGAATCAGGTGTGGGTCTTACCGAGATGTATTCGCCCATGGGTTGGGAGGCGTTTTCGTACCTGATCATGGACGAACCTGACCTGGTGGAAGAGTGGCTGGAGGCGCGCAACCAGGCCGAGCTGCGCCGTGTGGCCTGTATCGGCGACGCACAGCGTATCCCGGTGGTGCTCACCTATGATGACATCGCCTACAAGACCAGTACGCACACCTCGCCGGATTGGCTGCGCCGGGTGTGGGTGCCGCGCTTGGCACGCCTCAACGCTGCCTGGCACGAACGGGGCGCCAAATGCATCTTCCATTCGGATGGCAACCTCTGGGCAGTAATGGACGACCTGGTAGCAGCCGGCATCGACGGCATTAACCCGATCGAGGTGCAAGCCGGCATGACGGTGCCCGAACTGCGGGCGCGCTATCCGCAGCTGGTGCTGACCAGCGGCATCGATGTCTCCGCCTTGCTGCCCTTTGGCACACCCGATGAGGTGCGCCAAGCGGTGACTGAGAACATCCGCGCCACGCATGGGCGCGGTTACCTGGTGGGATCATCCACGGAGCTGCACAACAACGTGTCGGCCGAGAACGCGCTGGCGATGTATGAAACTGCCTGGCAACATTCCGGTGTCTAACACGTATATAGCTGGCGTATGGCTGCAACACGACATCCCGATCCCAAAGGCACACATGTGAAAAGACTCCCGCACTGGTATGAATATCTGAGTGTCAACGCCTACAGCTTTGGCCTCTCATTTATGTGGAACGCCATCCACCCGATCCTGCTGCCACTCATGGTCCTGCGCACCGTCTCCGAGGCGAACAAGAACACCTCACTGGGGCTGCTCACCTCGATCGGGATGGTGATCGCGCTCTTAGTGCAGCCGATCAGCGGCACACTCTCGGACGCTACCAAGCATCCCTGGGGACGTCGCCGGCCGTGGATGCTGCTCGGCACCGTGGGAGATGTGATCTTTTTAGGTGTCATCGCACTGGCTGACAGCTTTTGGGTCCTGGCAATCGGTTATATCGGCCTGCAGCTGTTTTCGAACCTGGCGCACGGCGCCAACCAGGGGCTCTTGCCCGACCTGATGCCAATCCATCGACGTGGTATTGCCTCAGGCATCAAAAATGCCATGGACATTTTGGCGCTGGTGCTGTCTGCCGTCATTATTGGCCGGCTGAACGGGGGACAGGATATGCACCAGATCGCCTCGGTGCTGGTGCTGGCTCTGGTGTTGGGAGCCTCGCTGATGGCGATGTGGATCGGCACGCAGGAAATCCCCACCTCTGAAAGCATCGAGCAGACTCCGCCGATCCCCGGCTTTCGTCGCCTGCTGAACATTTTTCGCATCGACATCAAGGGCAACCTCGACTATATTAAGCTGCTGGTGACGCGCTTTTTGTTACTGTTTGGCACAGGTTGTATTCAGGCTTTTGGTCTTTTTTACTTTCGCGATGTCCTGCACCTGACCAGCGCCACCATGCTGGTTTCGCGCGTGATGACGATCATCGGGGCAATCGTGCTGGTAATCGCCTTTCCATCAGGGCTGCTCTCTGAGCGCATCGGCCGGCGCACCCCCAGCATTGTGGCATGTGCGTTGGCGAGCCTGGGCATCCTGGTAATGCTGTTTGTACGCTCGCACCTGGGCGTGTACATCGCCGGTGGGCTGGTGGGTGTGGGCATGGGTATCTTTATGACAGTAAACTGGGCATGGGCTACCAGCCTGGTGCCCATCAACGAAGCCGGCAAATACCTTGGCCTGTCCAACCTGGCCACGGCAGGGTCGGGCGTGGTTGCACGCCTGCTGGGGCCGGCAGTGGATTTCGGCAACCGCCTGATACCCAGTGCTGGCTATATCGCCATGATCTTGCTGGCAGCAGTGGCTACCTTGATGGCCCTATGGCTGACGACCCAGTTGCCCGAGCCGCTGCCGCGCGGTAAAGAACCGATAGAATACAATGTCTTTGTACCGCTGCCTCGAGGTTCAAAATAATGCCCTACAACATGGTCGCTTTTGCCAGCCTGCCCTTTGGCTTACGCAGCGGCAGCTATGAGCTGGCGCTCGGCGATGGCACCATGCAGGCTGTGCTGGTCACCCCGCTGCGCTTTAACCCCTTTGTCACTCTGGCAGCCTGCGATGTGCCGGTGCGCGGATTGCCGCAAAATGGCCAGGGTGATGGCTTTATCAGTTACACCTGGTACGACCATCCCTTTGTTCTGCGGGTAGCATTTGGCCCCAATATTGCCTCGCTGGGCTCTATTAACTCGTCGGCCACGATCGTGCAGCCGCTGGAAGCAGGCTTTGATCCACACGACAAAGCCGCCTTGCATGCCCTCAGCGAGGACTTTGCCGCCATCAGCCTGGAGGCATTCAATACCCTCATCGCCATCGTGCGCCGCCAGGCGCGCCTCTACCAGGTGCACGACCTGATCAGGTCAGATATTCAGATCACCATTCGAGACGAGCAGGGCGCCTTTGTGGCCGATGACCCGCGCGAGGTCGAGTTCACCGAAGAAGACCGCGTGCCCGTCAGCCTCGACCTGAGTGAACGCGACAGCCGGTGGTATGAGGAATTAGCAGTAGCGTTGCGCGGCCACGAAGGCCCCGACCTGGCCGACGAGCTACTGATGGAGGCTGAGCGTGCCCTGGACGAGCGCTTTCCGCGCCAGGCGCTGGCGACCTGCAACACGGTCATGGAGACGGCCGTCTCGCAGCTGCTAACGGTTGGCATGAGCAAACGCGGTCTGAGCACAACCGCCATCGACGACCTGCTGCTATCGCGCAGCCTGGCAGCCAAGCTCGATAGCCTGCTCGAGACCAACACGGGTTACAGCCTCAAACGCCACAACCGTGCCCTGTGGAACAGCTTTGACCAGCTTTCGTCGCTGCGCAACGACGCCATCCACCGCGGCGCTAACGTCTCGGTGCAGGATGCTCAGTTCGCCCTGCAGGTCACCCGCGACGTACTGGCCTGGCTGGCCTTTGTGCGGTCAAGGCTATCCAAGTCCTAGCCCAACCAACTCGGTTAGTGACGCAACCGCGGCGTGATTAACCTCAACGCGGTTTCGCGCAGGATCATGCGCCGCTCACTCTCCGAGATGCGCGCAAAGATGATGCAGCCGATAGCATAGTGCGGATCAAACCACGGCAGGTCGCAGCCAAACACGACCTTGTCCGTCACGCCGCCCGCCGACATCTTTTCGATTATCCCATTGGCCGCATAGGCAGCCGTCAGTTCCAGATAGACGTTGGGCAGGCGCTTGGCCAGCGCGATGGCGCCATCCCACTCGCCATAGATCGAATGCCCGAGGATCAGATCAAGCGTCGGGTAAGCCTCCGCCACCTTGGTGACCTCTGCTACGCTGTTGAAGGGACCTTCCCAGGTATGCGAGAGTACCATCAGGCGCCGCTCGGCGGCAAACTCAAGGGCGGGTGCATAGTTGGGGCCATCCAGCGGGTAGCGATGCCCCGAGGGATGGAATTTCAAACCGACCATGCCCTTGCGCTTGTCGTAGAGCGCCAGTTCGCGGGCTGCCAACTCGGGATAGTTGGGGTTGATCACCGTGTAACCGCTCCAGCGCGTCGGATAGCGCTCGGTGAGCTCGGTGATCTCCTGATTGCCGGGCACCATATCTGCCAGTGCCATATGGCCGCTTGTAACCATGCGTTCGACCCCACAGCGATCTAGCGTGGCGATCATCTGCTCGGGGGTATGGTTGGGCATATAGATGCCCTGGTAGGGCCCGTAATGCGCGTGCAGGTCGATCACGCGGCAGGAGGCGCACTGACCGGTGGTGAGGAATTCATCGACAATCGCCGATTGGATCATGAGAGTTCCGCCTTTCGTAGCAGATTCAGCAGGTTTTCGCCGGCGATCGCTCGGCGCGCCTCGGGTGTGAGGTCGCAACGTTCGATCATCAGGCGCGGCCCCCCCATCGGTGCCGCCGGATAGTTGCTGCCCATCAGCAGACACTCGTGCCCATAATAGCGCACCAGCTCGGAGACGCCCATATCCTGTTCATAACGAGAGGTATCCAGCTTAAAATTCGGATAGCGTTCGAGCAGCGGTCGAAACAGGCGGTCTTCTCCCCACGGGCCATGCGCTGCCGCCACCAGCGTCAGGTTGGGGTACTGCTCCATCAGGCGGTAGATCACTGGCCAGCCGATCGCGCGGCGTACAAACAACGGGATGCGCCGTTCTGCCACCTCATCCAAAAAGCTGCCAAAAGTCAGGCGCTCCAGCAGGAAGCGGTGTTCCTCAGGAAAGGCCCATAGCGCGCGCACATTGGCAGCCTCCATCGCCCGAAAAAACGAGGCATCGGAGGGCAGCTCGCTCGTCTGGGGCGGCAGGATCGCCCACGAGCCGATCAGCCGCGGGTTGCCGGCGATCGCCTCTGCCAGCACACGGTTGCCCACCACAGGCGACTGGTCATGCTGCGCAGTGTGGTACACCAGGGCGCCAGAAAACCCGTGCCAATCCAGCTCCTGGACGAGCTCATCTGCGCTGGCACATACCTTTAATGCGCCGCGAGTTGGCAGTCCAAACGAGGCGTTACAATCCCAAAAGGCTATTTTGTCCACGTTTCCTCCCACTTGGTCAGGATATCTGGCCCCTGCTCGGTAATTGCAATGGTATGCTCAAAATGGGCACACAACGACCCATCGACGGTCGCGACCGTCCAGTGGTTGCTGGTTTTGGTATAGAGTGCATTGGAGCCGACAATCAGCATCGGTTCGAGAGCCAGGACCATGCCAGGCTTGAGCACCACGCCGCGATCGGGCTTGCCCCAGTTGGGCACATCAGGCTCTTCGTGCATATCCCGTCCGACACCGTGCCCGGTGTATTCGCGCGCAACCTGGTAACCGCGCTCTTCGGCATAGGCCTGGATGGCGGCCGAGACATCCCCCAGGCGCTTGCCCGACACACATTGGGCGATGCCCACCTCGAGTGCCTCGGCGGTGGTGGCGATCAGCCGGCGCGCCTCATCGCTGACTGTGCCCACTGGCACGGTGATGGCCGAATCTCCCACAAAGCCGCCATGGATGGCACCGCAATCGAGGCTGAGGATATCGCCGGTCTTGAGCCGGCGGCGCGAGGGCAAACCGTGCACCAGCTCGCCGTTGATGCTGGCATTGATCACCGCCGGGTAGGGGTGCTCGGGATAGGTGCGGTTGGGGTAATTCAGAAAAGCCGGGGTCGCCCCGTGGCGTGCCAGCACCGCGGCGGCGATGCGGTCGAGTTCGAGAGTGGTGACGCCGGCACGCACTGCCAGCGACATCTCGTACAGTGCGCGGGCGTTGATCTGCCCCGCACGCCGCATCGCTTCGATCTCGGCCGGCGATTTGATTACGATGCCCATACTGCCCCCTTTGACCGGCAGTATAGACAAGCGCGCGGCGGTCGACAAGCCCGGCGCAATCCAGTATGATACGCACCACGATCAGGGTTCATCCTAGGAGCCTCACATGCACAAGTTCCCGCATTTGCCCATCGAGCGCGCCCAGCCCGACTGCGAGCGCTTTATCGATGCCGTGATGGGGCGGGTACTGCCCGAGCGCCCTCCGCTGGTCGAATACCTCATCGACGACGCACTGCGCAAGCCAATTGTGACTGATCTGCTCGGGCGTACCTGGGTGGATCCGCGCCCTGGCGACCAGCCCAGCTGGCTGGCTTACATGGATAACTTTATAGCGGTGTGGTACCAGCTCGGGTACGACTTTGTGCGCTACGAGCAAGGCCTCCCGCTGGCCGAGCGCTACATTATGGGCGATGATCCTTCGCGCTCTAACGGCATCCGCGCCTGGAACGACCTTAGCCACGGCACGATTGCCACGTGGCAGGATTTTGAGACCTTTGCCTGGCCGGAGGTAACACCCGCCTTTTTCGCCAACTACGAGTACCTCGCCAGGAACCTGCCCGAGGGCATGGGGCTGATCGTCTCGCACGGCGGCGGCATTTATGAGCACCTCTCGGCGCTCTTTTCGTACGAAGGCTTGTGCATGGCGCTCTACGACCAGCCCGACCTCGTAGCTGCCGTAGCCCAGCGCCTGGGCGAACTGTTTTTACAGGTTTATCGCCAGTTGGTGCAGATCGAGGGGGTAGCGGCCGTCTTCCAGGGCGACGACATGGGCTTTCGTACCGCAACGCTGCTGCCGCCCGAAGCGCTCCGCACCTATACCCTGCCATGGCACGCGCGTTATGCCGATCTGGCTCACGATGCCGGGCTGCCCTATTTCCTGCATTCGTGCGGCAACCTGACAGAGATCATGCCCGACCTGATCGACACGGTACAGATCGACGCCAAGCACTCGTTCGAAAACGCCATCGTCGCCGCCGACCAGTTTCAGGCGCTGTATGGCTCGCACATCGGCGTGCTGGGCGGTGTGGATATCGACATCCTGGGGCGCGGCAGCGAGGCCGAGATCCGTGCCGAGACGCGCTGGCTGATGGAAAGCTGCGGAGAGCGCGGCCGTTACGCCATCGGCTCAGGCAACTCGATCCCCAGTTATATACCGCTCGAAAGCTTTTTAAGCATGCTCGACGAAGCACAGCGTTGAAAGGAGCCGTTGCATGAAAGGTGTAATCCTGGCTGGAGGGTTGGGCTCGCGGTTGTATCCGCTGACGCACGCCACCAACAAACACCTCCTACCGATCTATGACAAGCCCATGATCTACTACCCGATCAACACCCTCGTCAAGGCGGGCATCACCGAGGTGATCGTAGTGACGGGCGGGCCGCATGCCGGCGACTTTATCCGCGTGTTGAAAAACGGCAAAGAGCTGGGGCTGCGCCACCTCGAGTATGCCTATCAGGAGATGGAGGGCGGCATCGCGCAGGCTCTGGCGTTGTGCGAAGACTTTGCCGATAACGGCCCTATCGCCGTGATCCTTGGCGATAACACCACCGACGCTGATATCTCGGCCAGCGTCGCCGACTTTCGTGGGGGTGCCACTGTCTTTTTACGGCACGTGAGCGACCCGCAGCGTTTTGGCGTGCCCGTCTTTGCCGAGGATAATTCGCAGCGCATCATCGCCATCGAGGAAAAACCCGCCCAACCCAAAAGCAACTTTGCTGTCACAGGCCTGTACCTCTACGACCACGTGGTGTTCGAGTACATCCGCCGTACCAAGCCCTCGGGGCGCGGTGAGCTCGAGATCACCGATGTGAACAACCTGTATATCGAATCGGGCACGCTGAATTGGGTATCTTTGGGGGGCTTTTGGTCCGACGCGGGCACATTCGAAAGTTTGTTCCGCTCCAGCCTCTACTGGGCGGAAAAAGCCGGTTGGGACCAAAACATCTAGCAACACAAGGAGGCAAACCGTGTACAAAGCGTTATCGACCGGAGCGATCGGCGTGCGGGTGCCCTTTGAAGAGCAGGTGCGCCTGGCAAGCGCGCATGGTTTTGAGGGCGTGAGTGTCGAAAAGGCTAATGTTGACCGCTTGGGGATGGCCGAGATACGTGCCCTCCTGGCGCGCTTTAACCAGCGCCCCGCAGTGACGGGCATCCCGGTGAACTTTCGCGAAGACGACGCCACCTTCCAGCGCGATATGGCCGGCCTGTCCGAATGGGCCAAGGTCATGAGCGACTTGGGTTGCACGCGCAGCGCCACCTGGATCATGCCGACCCTCATGGAGGGCGTGACCTTTGAGACCGCCTACGGGCAGCTGCGCAGCCGCACGGCGGATATCTGCGCCGTACTGGCGCCCTATGGCATCCAGTATGGGCTCGAGTTTGTCGGACCCAAGACGATGCGCGAGGGTAAAACGCCCTTCCTGTACGATCAGACCGGTATGCTGGGGTTGATCCGCGATACCGGTGCAGCTAACCTGGGGCTCCTGCTGGATTGCTTCCACTGGTATACCTCGCACGGCACCGTGGAAGACCTGGGCAAGCTCAACGACAGCCTGATCACCCTGGTACACGTCAATGATGCGACGGCTGGCCGCTCGCCCGATGAGCAGATCGACAGCCAGCGCGCCCTGCCCGGCGCCACCGGCGTGATCGACTCAGCAGGTTTCATGGGCGCCCTCAAAAAGATGGACTATAGCGGGCCGGTGGTGGTAGAGCCCTTCTGCCCGTGGCTGAGCGACCTTTCGCCCGACGAGGCCGTCGCCAAAGTGGCCGAGGCGCTAGATTCGATCTGGATCAGCTAGAGACAGGCAAACGCCTAAAAGAAAGGCTCGGGCTGAACACCCGAGCCTTTTTCGTTATGTTGGCTGGCCGCACAACCGACGGCGCTGTTCGAGATAGTAGAGATAGTGCGCGTAAGGTACATCATCGGGCACACCGTGGTCAACCAGGGGGATAAATCCGCCATATTCGACGGCGGGGCGCAGGCGCTCGAGCTCGATATCGATCGCCTCCGGCCCGGCGATCAGCGCACGCTTGTCGACATTGCCCCAGGTAAGGATCTCACGCCCATAGATGCGCTGCAGGGCGTTGATATCCATATCCGAAGCCACCTCGAGGGGATAAAACCCGCGCACGCCGCCTTCCAGCCAGAGCGGGATTAGGGCGTCGATGTTGCCGTCGCAATCGACCCAGCTGAGGGTAACACCATGCTCGCGCAAGACCTCGGTAACCTGCTGATACCCAGGCAAAAAGAACTTGCGGAACATGGCCGGTGAGACCAGCGGCCCCGCCTTGTAAGCCATGTCTTCCCAGAACATGGCAAAGTCTATATCCACCTCGTGAAGGGCGCGATGCAGGACCTTGATGTAGAAATCGGCCAGGTAGGCAACCATGTCGTGGATCAGCTGCGGATCTTCAAAGAGGGTGTAGGAGATGCCCTCAACGCCCATCCAGTCGCGCATGATGCCGTAAAAACTGCCGCCATCGATGCTCAGCAGATGGTCGCGCACCTGCCACTTGCGCTTGAGAGCTTGCCATTCGGCCTCTGGCGGGTAGCGGCCAGGATCATCGGGGTTCAGCTGAGAGGAGCGGAACTCGTCCCAATCGGCGCGCGTCTTGATCGGGTAATCCAGCCACTGGGTGCTGTGCAGCAAACCGCCCTCATTCTTGAACTGCTTGACAACCGAACCATTGCCGGTGCGATAGACGGTGTAGGTATCCGTATCTTCATAGACAACGTGCGGGTAGCCGGGGTAGACGCCGGTATTGACCGGCACGCGGTGCTCGCCCCAAAAGGCGGAAAAGATCCCCTCAAAACCAAAATAATCGCTAAACCATCGGAGCATGTGGTCGTCGGGGATCCGCGTCGGGATCGGGCAGCCTTCCGCCTGCCAGCGTTCGGCCGGGCCGACCCAGTCGCCCCAATCCGGGATGTAATCGACATCCTCGTGACGGGCAAAGCGCCAAAAGCGCGTGCGAGCGTTCAGCACAATATGTCTCCTTGAGGCATTATTTCCAGGTGATGGTCGGGCTCTTGAAGAGCTCCAGCTCTACGCCATCCGGGCCGCGGAAGAACGCCAGCCGGATATCGCCAACGCTCTTGGGCAGTACATGAAACTCGATGCCCTTTTGGGAAAGCTGTTCGTAGGCAGCGTCGACATCCTCGACCTCGAAAGCCAGGTGCATCAGGCCAAGGCCGTTTTTCGCATCGTCGGGCTCGCCGCCCATCAGCTCGATGGTGGTGCCGCCGATCTTGATAAATACGATCTCCGAGCCCGGGATGGACCCTACGATCGGGAACCCGAGCGTCTCGGTGTAAAAGGCTTTAGCAGCTGGCAGGTCAGACGCCTTGACGGCGATATGGTGGATCGCTCCGATTGGTTTCATAGTCCCTCCGCAAACAGATATTTGGTCCATTATAACGCCGGCCAGATTCTCGGCAATTGCATGTTGGTGTTTGTGCGTCAATAGACAGTTTACGGTTGCTATGCTACAATCGCGCCATCGCTCCGACATCGGGCAAGGGCAGCCCAACTGCCCGTTTTGGTGTGCCGGGTGCTGGGTCGCATGCACAGGTCTGGAACATGTTCGTATAACAGGAGGGAGAGGATGGTCAGAAAGCTGTTACTCGCCGTATTTGCCTTGGTCATGGTGCTTGCCCTGGTGCTCACCGGGTGCAAACCCACAACCACTACCGACGAGTTCAAGTTTGGTGTGATTCTCGTGGGACCCTATAACGACCATGGCTGGAGCCAGGCCCATTATGAGGGCGGCCAATATGCCGAGGAAAAAATGCCTGGCGTTACCATGATCTCGTTCGACAAGCTCAACTCAGCCGATCGCAAGGGCACCACCCTCGAGCAGGTGGTCGAAGACATGGTTGTGCAGGGCGCCAAGATCATCTTTACCACGTCAGAAGACTTTCAGACGGATACCGACGCTGTTGCGGCCAAGTACCCCGATATCCAATTCGTGATGATCTCGGGCGACCATGCTAAGACTGGCGTTGCCCCCGCCAACGTGACCAACGTGATGGGCCGCATGGAATATGCCAAGGCCATCGCCGGCTGCGCCGCTGCGTTGCGTACCGAAACCAAGTCGATCGCCTACCTTGGGCCGCTGATCAACTCTGAGACCCGCCGCCTGACGGCCGCCACCTATCTGGGCGCACGCGACTGCTATGAAATGTACCGCGGTGGTGATCCGGATGAGCTCAAATTCACGGTCAACTGGATCGGCTTTTGGTTCAACATCCCGGGTGTGACACTCGACCCGACCCAGGTAGCAAACGACCTGTTCAACCAGGGCGCCGATGTGGTGCTCTCGGGCATCGATACCACAGAGGCAATCGTGGTGGCTGGCCAGCGCGCCGACAAAGGCGAGCAAGTCTGGGCAATCCCCTACGACTATGTGGGCGCCTGCGACCTCAAACCCGAGATCTGCCTGGGCACCCCGTACTTTAACTGGGGTCCTACTTATGTCAAGTATTTGACGGCCTTTAAGGAAGGCACCCTCAAGCAGGGCTTTGAGTGGAGCGCCCCCGACTGGAATGACATTAACAACCGCGACACCTCTGCTGTCGGCTTTGTGATGGGCGACGCCCTGAGCGAAGAAGACCGCGCCAACCTGAACGATTACATCGCCAAGTTGGCCAGTGGTGAGGTCAAGCTCTTTAGCGGTCCGCTCAACCTGCAGGATGGCACCGAGCTCGTGGGTGAAGGCGTGGTTGCGACCGACGACCAGGTCTGGAACCTGCCGCAGCTGCTGGAAGGTATGACCGGCGCTTCTGAATAGCGCCTGACGCTCCGCGAGGGGCAGGCTGCGAACCTGCCCCTCTGTTTTTGTGCAATACACTATGTTTATTGAGCTCGAAAACATCCACAAGCACTTTGGCCGCGTGCATGCCAACGCCGGCATTTCACTGACGGTACCCGAGGGCCGCATCATGGGCCTGTTGGGAGAAAACGGGGCTGGTAAGACGACTCTGGCCAAGATCCTGTCGGGCTACCAGACCCACGATGCCGGCACGATCTACCTGGATGGCAAGCAGGCCTCCTTCCGGTCGCCCGCGGAGGCGATCCGCGCCGGCATCGGCATGCTCCATCAGGATCCGCTGGATGTTCCCGCCCTGAGCGTGCTGGAGAACTTTGAGTTGGGCGGCCTGCAGAGCGGTCTGCGCAAGTCGCGCGCCAGTGCTGCCAGGCTGCAGGAGCTGTGCAAGCGTTTTGGCTTTAGCCTGGATGCCGATGCGGCCGTCAGCAGCCTGACAATCGGTGAGCGCCAGCAGCTCGAGATCGTGAGGTTGCTCGATCAGGGCGTGCAGGTGCTGATCCTCGATGAGCCCACTACCGGTATTTCGTCGCCGCAAAAAGTGCTCCTCTTCCGCACGCTGCACCGCCTGGCCAGTGAGGGCATCAGCATCATCTTTGTCTCGCACAAACTCGATGAAGTCGAGCAGCTGTGTTCGAGTGTGACGGTTCTGCGGCGCGGACAGGTGGCAGGCAGCCTCGAATCGCCCTTTTCGCCGGCTGATCTGGTGCTGTTGATGTTTGGCAAGGCACTCGACATTACCGAACGCCCGGATGTGCCACTGGGCGATAGCCTGGTCGAGTTGCGCGATGGCACCATCCGCACCTACCGATTGACAATGGATCACTTGACGCTGGAACTGCGCGCCGGCGAAGTGGTCGGCCTGGCAGGCCTGGAAGGCAGCGGACAGCAGCTGCTGATGCGCGCGTGCGCGGGCATTCAGCCCCTGGCAGGCGGAACGCTGGCCATCGCAGGGCAGGATATGACACGCAAAAACTATCGCGAGTTTGCGCGCCTGGGCGTGCGCTTTGTGCCTGCCGCGCGCCTCGAAGAAGGGCTGATCTCGGGGATGTCGATCCGCGAACACTATGCCCTGATTGACCCCAACCAGGGGAACGTGATCGCCTGGGGCAATGCCCAGACACAGGCCGCTGAGAAGATCAGCGAATATAACATCGTGGGCAGCCCCGATTCACTGGTGCAGGCCCTCTCGGGCGGCAACCAGCAGCGCCTGTTGCTGGCGATGCTGCCCGAAAAACTGGCACTGCTGATCCTCGAGCACCCCACGCGCGGCCTGGATATTGGATCGAGCCGCTGGATCTGGGAGCACCTCCTGGAACGCCGCCTTCAGGGCACAGCTATCCTGTTTACCTCGACCGATCTGGACGAGCTGGTCAAATACAGCGACCGCGTCATCGTCTTTTCGGGGGGGATGATGTCAGCCCCTACACCAGCCAGTCAGGTCACCAGCGAAAGCCTGGGCTATATGATCGGGGGAAATCTGCGATGAGGGCGCGCACCCGTCTGACCAACCTGCCGCTGGGAGCCGCGCCCGTTGTGCTCACCTTGGTGAGCAGCAGCCTGATCCTGCTGGCCGCAGGAGCCAACCCCTTTGAGGCGTTTGCCAACATCATCGGCGGGGCATTTGAGAGCTGGCGCAAATTCGCGGATGTACTGGTAGCCTTGGTGCCGCTGATGCTGTGCGCCGCGGGGATGCTGATCACCTTTGCAGCCGCCCTGTGGAATATCGGCATCGAAGGGCAGATCATCATGGGCGCGCTGTTTACCACCGCGGCAGTCCGGTGGTTTCCGCTGCCCTCTGCGCTGATCCTGCCGATCACCATCCTGGCGGGCATGCTGGGCGGGGCGTTATGGGGACTGCTGGTGGGCCTGATGCGCACTCACGGGCATGTCAACGAGATCTTTGGCGGGTTGGGGCTAAACTATATCGCCATCGCCCTGACCAACTATTTCATCTTTGGGCCGTGGAAATCGGTTGACGGCGCCACCATGTCGGGCACCGATCCCTTCCCCGCCGCCGCCACCATGCCGCTCATCGCCGGCACGCGCGCCAGCTGGCCGCCGCTGATCATCGCGCTGCTTGCCATCGCAGGCGTCTATCTGGTGCTTAACTATACCCGCTGGGGATTGCATCTAAAAGCCATTGGCTTGAACGCCCAAGCCGCCGGACGCATGGGCATCCGCACCACCGCCAACATCCTGCTGGCCTTTGCAGCCTGCGGGGCACTCGCCGGGCTGGCAGGTTCGTTCCAGACCACGGCGGTGTATTACCGGCTGATCCCGTCCATCTCGAGCGGTTACGGCTACCTCTCGCAGCTGGTCGTGCTGCTGTCGCTTCTGCGCGCCGAATGGGTGCCGTTGATCGTGCTCTTTTTCTCGATCATCTCAGTGGGCAGCCCGCGCCTGGAGCTGCGCATGCAGTTGGATTCCTCGCTGGGCGGTATCCTGCAGGGCAGCATTGTGCTCTTTTTCCTGCTGACGCGCGGGTTGCAGCAGCGGCTGAGCCAGCGTCGGGAGCGTAAACATGGCTAACTCGCTCTTGGTCGAAACGATCGCCTCGGTGATCGCCTCCGCTGCGCCGTTGGTGTTTGCAGGCGTAGGAGAGACGATTACTGAAAAGGTGGGCATCACCAACCTCTCGCTGGATGGCAGCATCCTGCTTTCGGCCATGGCGGGCTTTGCTGCCGCCATGCTAAGCGGTTCTTTGCTGGTCGGGGTTATCACAGCCATGCTGGTGGGGGCGCTGGTCGCTGGCATTGTGGCGACCGGCAGCATCGCGCTGCGTCAGGACCAGGTGGCAGTAGGCTTTGTGCTGACGGTGCTGTGCACGGCACTGAGCTCGTTCCTGGGCAAGCCCTATGTCCGGGTGCCCGGCCCGAGCATGCCGCATTTGCCGATCCCGTATCTGGCGGATATCCCCGTGATCGGGCCGATCTTTTTTAACCACGACTTGCTCGTCTACCTGAGCTATGTGGTGATCTTTGGCACAGTCTTTCTGTTCAACCGCACCCAGTTGGGCTTGCGCCTGCGCGCAGTTGGCGAACGGCCCGAAGCCGCTTTTGCGCGCGGCATCAACGTCAACCGCTATCGCTACCTCTTCACCTGCTTGGGGGGCGCCCTGGTGGGTCTGGGCGGCGCGACGTTTTCGCTTTCCGTCAAACTGGGCTGGAGCTACCAGCACACCGCCGGATTTGGCTGGATCGCCCTGGCGATCGTGATCTTTGGCGGCTGGAATCCGCTGCGTGTGGCGCTGGGGGCATACCTGTTTGGTGCGCTCAACTCGCTGGCCAGCATCCTGCAGCCGGCCTTTCCAACCGTGCCCACCCAGGTGTTTCAGACAGCACCCTTTGCCTTTATGATCCTCACGTTGCTGATCATGAACGGGGATGTGCTGGAGCGCCTTCCGCGCGGCAGCCGCTGGCTGCGCAAGTTGCTGCAGGGCCAGGCGCCCGCCGGACTGGGCAAGCGCTTCCAATCGGATTGACGCACCAGCCAGAGCACGACTGTCAATGTAAAGCCGCTCAGCAGCGTCGAAATAAAGATCACACTGGTGACATATTCGGCATCGCCATCGAACTCGATCGCCATCAGCGCCGAGGTGACGGCAGTGGCGTGGAAGCCTCCGCGATGCCGACACTGCGCGCCAGGCCTGTCAAGCCCATCAGAGGTGCCAGCGCAAAGGCGATCGCCGCCCCCACTACCAGCCTAAGGAACACACCAATAGCCACCTGCGGATAGCGCTTACCCAGGCGGGTTTGCGAAAGCTGGATCCCCAGCAACAGCAGCATCACCGGGATTGAGCCCTGACCGATCAGGTCAATCGCACTGGCCACCGGCGTCAGCAGGCTGGTGTGCAGCACCCTCAGCAGGATCGCCAGGAGAAAGGCGTACATACCCGGCAGTTTGAGCATCTTGATAAAGGCCGAACGCGCCCCGTGCTTGGAGCGGGCTGCAAAAAGGCCGAAAAGGTGTTGCCGATCAAGTTCGAAGCCACAAAAAAGATGGTGCCGAGTTCCAGGCCGGGTTCGCCAAAGGCCAGCAGGATCATGGAAAGGCCAAAATTGCCGGCATTGACAAAGGCCACGATGAGGATCAGGGCATCGGCAGTGGCGGGCTCCCAGCGCAACAGGCGCCCCACCAGCCAGGAAACCGCGATCAGGATGGCGGTGAACACCACCGCATAGCTGATCATGCTGACAAAAGCGCTGGCCCCGAGCTGCGAGCGCGAGATCGATGAAAAGATCAGGCAGGGGTCAGGATATAGAGCGCCATACGCGAGATGCTGTGCTTGTCGACGTGCAGCCACTTGCCCAGCATCACCCCCGCGCCGACCACCAAAAATGCCGGCAGAATGTTGTTGATAAAGATCGAGAGGAATGCATCCATCCGCGCAGCCCCTAACGTAGCACCAGATTGAGCGCCATCACAATCAAAAAGCCGATGATAATATAACGAAAGACGGCCGAACTGATGTGCCGAAAGATGCGCGTGCCAATATAACACATCAGCATGGCCGGCACCATCAGCAAGAGCCCCAGACGCACGTCCTCCCAGACCAGCAGGCGGTTAAGCGCCATCTGCAGCAACCGCCACAGGGTGGTAAAGGTGAAATAGACCGATAACAGCCCCTTGATGCGATGCTTATCCCAGCCGCGCAGCAGGCAGTAGAGCACCACCGGCGGGCCGCCGGTTGCCACGGCACCGCCTACAAATCCGCCCACCACCCCGGCGATGTAGGCACCCGGCCAGGCACGCTTGAGCAACGCCTTTTTGGGGCTCCACAACGACACCAGGGCGCCCATGATCGTCATGGCCGCCAGGATGAACTCGAGGTAACGCGTATCGCTGCGCGCCAGCGCCCAGGTGCCCAGCGCCGAAGCCGGCAACGAGAGCGTCAGCACCGGCCAGATCTCGCGCCAGGGGATGCTGGAGCGCACGCTCAAGGCGTTTTGCACCATGAGCGGTAAGGACGAGATCGTCACCAGCGCAACCGCTTGGTACATCGGCATGAGGGTGGCGTACAAAGGGGTCGCCACCAACCCATAGCCAAAGCCGGTGATGCCCACTACCAGGCCAGCAACCGTGGTAATCAGGATAACCCAGAGATTTTCAAGGCTCAGCATTTGACCGTTCTCGACTCGGATCGTAAAATCGTGTTTTAATCTAGGCGCGGCGGCATTGTACGTCAAGCAAAGGAGAACGATGAGCGGCGTGTTCGAGACCCTTCAGGAACGCGGTTTTGTCGAGCAGGTATCCGACGAGGCGGGGCTGCGCCAGGCCCTGCAGCAACCGATCGCGTTCTATAATGGCTACGACCCGACCGCTGCCAGTTTTCACGTGGGAAACCTACTGACAATCATGGCGCTGGCGCACATGCAGCGCGGCGGACACCGTCCGATTGCACTAGTGGGCAGTGGTACCTGCCTAATAGGCGACCCGACCGGCCGCAGCGAGATGCGCAAGATGATGACCCTCGAGCACATCAACGCCAACGGCGAAAAGTTAAAGCTGCAGCTGCAGCGCTTTCTGGATTTCAGCGATGGCCAGGCGATCATGGTCAACAATGCCGACTGGCTGCTCGAGCTGCGCTATTTAGAGTTTCTGCGCGATATCGGGCGCCATTTTTCGGTCAACCGCATGCTGGCATCCGAGACCTATCGCGTGCGTTACGCAAAGAACTCGCTCTCGTTTTTAGAGTTCAACTACCAGCTGCTGCAGGCCTATGACTTTTTATATCTCTACCGTAAATACGGCTGCAAGCTGCAGACTGGCGGAAACGACCAGTGGGGCAACATCCTGGCGGGGGTTGACCTGGTACGGCGCGTGGATGGGGCCGAGGTGTATGCTATGACCTACCCGCTGTTAACAACTGCCTCAGGCGCCAAGATGGGCAAGTCGGCCCAGGGCGCAGTGTGGCTGGATGCCGAGATGTTTTCGCCTTATGACTTTTACCAGTTCTGGATCAACGTAGCGGATGCTGACGTCGAGCGCTTGTTCAAGATCTATACCTTTATGCCGCTCGACGAGATCCGCCAGCTGGCCAGTTTACAGGGCGCCGAGATCCGCCAGGCCAAACAGGTGCTGGCGTTCGCCGTCACCGAGCTGGTGCATGGCAAAGCCGAGGCCGAAAAGGCGCGTGCCGCCTCGCAGGCGCTGTTTGCCAACGGCATAGAGGCCAACGCGGTGCCCTCCAGCGACGTCGCCATGGACGAGCTGGCGGCGGGAATTCCGCTGCCCAAGCTCTACCAGCTGGCGGGCCTGGCCAAATCAGCCAGCGAGGCCAGACGGCTGATCGAGCAAGGCGGTGCTTATCTCAACGACGAACAGGTCAGCGATGTCGGCCTGATCGTTACCCAGGCGTACCTCAAGGAAGGTGCCTTGCTTTTGCGCGCCGGTAAAAAGCGTTATCACCGCCTGGTGGCTGGCTGAGCCCGCTGACCTAAGCATATATACCGGTTATATAGTGCTGGAAGCGCGCATTGACGAGCTTCCGGTGATACCACTATAATGCATCCACTTGGCTTGCATGGAGGCATGCTGCACATGGACCCTTCTTTGCAGAATCCGGGACCCCCCGACGGGCTGCCGCCAGTGGTTGAGCTGCAGCCGCTGCCAGATCCGGCCGGTCAGCCGATTACCACGCCCGAGCCATCCCCCGAAGCCAGGCCCGCGCCTGGAATGGACGTGCCCGATAATATCAAGCGCCTGGTATCGCTTTCGTTTACCCTGCTGGCTGCGCTTTTGTATGGGGCCATTCTTGGCGGAGCAGTAGTGATGACGCTCCTCGACAGCTCAGCCGAGTTTACCGGCGGGGCCACCAGAGCAGTGCAGATCCTCTCTGGCCTGGTAGGCACCGTCGTCACAGCCGGCTTTGCCCGCGCACGCCAGCCCAATGCGGTGACGGTGCGCCCCCGAAACCACGAGCATGCCCTCTTGAGCAAGTGGAAGATCCAAACCAAGATGCTGGGTCTGGCGGATGTACTGGGCCTCAACCTGCACGGCCTGACGCTGGACAGCGACGTCACCACCCTCGAGGATGAGCCAGTGCGAGCGGTCAAGATCAACACCGCCACCTGGGTCGGGATCGCCTACTTTGCGATCTATTTTGTGGTGGGGGCGGGCGCGTTTGCCCTGACAATGCTGCGCATGAATGTGCCCGAGATCATCTCGAACTCTGCATGGGTATGGCTGGGGACGATCATCTCGACCAGTTATACCTTTTTCGCCCTCAACGAAGATCCGAGTGCTGGCTAGATCACGCCAGGTCACGATAGCGCAGCGCGCGCAGACCGTTGGCCGTCACTAAAAGTGACGAGCCAGTATCGGCTACTACCGCCATCCACAGGGTGGTCAGACCGAAAAGGCCAGCACCAGAAAAACCAGCTTGATCGCCAGCGCCAGCACAATGTTGCTGCGCACCAGGCGCATTACCTCGCGTGCCAGGCCGATCGCCCACGGCAGGCGCCGCAGGTCGTCGCCCAGGAGGGTAACGCCGGCCGTCTCGACGGCCACATCGGTGCCCGAGCGTCCCATCGCCACGCCCACATACGCCTCGGCCAAGGCAGGGGCATCGTTGATGCCATCGCCAACCATCGCCACTTGGCCATAACGCTCGACAAGTCCGCGCACTGCCTCGACTTTCATTTCGGGCAGCAGCTCAGCGCGCACTTGGTCGACGCCGGCCTGTTTGCTGAGGCGCTCTGCCACGGCGAAATGATCTCCCGTGAGCATGGCGGTATGCTGGATGCCCAGCGCCCGCAGATCACGGATCGCCTCAGCCGCGGAAGGCCGCAGTTCGTCCGCCACTGTCAGAAAACAACTGTCGGCGCAGCAGGTATCGCGCACTACCAGGACTGTGTTGCCCGCCTCCTGAGCACGCCGGGCGCGCTCGATCAGATCGTCGAGTTCCTCCTGGCGGCTGACGGAACCGACCGCCACCTGGTGCCCGCCGACTCGCCCGGCAATGCCGCGGCCGACCAGGACCTGCACATCTTCGGCTATCGGGTAATGTTCCGAGACGCCGCGCAGGGCAGCAGCCTCCGTTACAGCCTGCCCGAGGACGTGCTCACTGCGCCGCTCCACCGAGGCGGCCTTGGCCAGCAGATCGAGGCAGGTGGCACAGTTTTCTTCGTCGTGCGGTCCAGCACATTCCTGCGCTACGATGCGCGGCTTGCCCAGCGTCAGGGTGCCCGTTTTATCAAAGGCCACCACCTTGAGCTGCGCGAGGCGTTCGAGGTAACTGCCGCCCTTGATGATCACGCCTGACTTGGTGGCTCGGGCCAGGCCGCTCACCATTGTGACGGGGGTCGAGATCACCAGCGCGCACGGGCAAGCCACCACCAGCGGTACCAGCGCGCGATACAGCCACACGTGCCAGTCGCCATACCCCAAGAGGGGCGGGATAATCGCGATCGCCAGCGCCACACCCACCACGATGGGGGTGTAGACGGCGGCAAAGCGGTCGACAAAGCGCTCGGAGCGCGACTGGCGCGCCTGAGCCTGCTCGACCAGCTTGACGATGCGCGAGAGGATGTTGTCTTGCGCTAGGCAGGTCACGCGCAGTGTCAGGGCGCCCTGACCGTTGATCGTGCCGGCGAAGACCTCGTCGCCGCGTCCCTTTTCTACGGGCAGCGACTCGCCGGTGATGGCAGCCTCCTCGAGGGCTGACTCGCCCTCCACGATCACGCCATCCACCGCCAGCCGCTCGCCCGGGCGCACCAGCACCAGGTCGCCGATCTGCAGGTCGCTGGCCTTGACGCGCCGTTGGCCATCACCCTCCAGGAGCAGAGCTTCTGTGGGGGCAGTATTGATCAGACTGGAGATCTCCTGGCGAGCGCGGTCGGCTGCCAGATGCTCAAGCAGCTCACCGATCGTCAACAGCAGAGCGGTGGCAGCAGCCTCGGCATAGTCGCCCAGCGCGGTTGCGCCGATCACGGCGATCAGCATTAGCACGTCCATGTCGATTTTACGCGTGCGCACCAGCGCCTTGAGCGTGCGCCAGGTCAGGGGGATGCCTCCTACAGCGATGGCCGCCAACGCCAGATAGTCGGCGAGCGTTGACTGCACCCACACCAGGTTCAGTAGCAGGGCAGCAGCGAGCAACACCCCCATCACGGCGATGGTTATCAGCGGCCGATTTCGGCTGAGCCAGTCTTGCGTATGGACTCTGGCTTCTTCGGCAGACGTGCCGCGCTCGTACTCAAGCTGGTACCCGAGCGCCTCCACGGTAGCGGCAATCTGTTCGCGCAGGGCGGGTGTCAGGTCGGCATCCAGGTACAGGCGCCCGGTGGGGTATGTGAGCGAGGCACCCTTTACCCCCGGCAAGGTCGCCAGAGCGGTTTCGAGCTTTTTCGCGCAGTTGGCGCAATCCATACCCAGGATCTGCAGGGCATTTTGAGTAGTGGTTGTCATTTGAGTATTGACTCAGCTGTGTGAGATATGATGCAGGCTTTGCTGATACAGCGACATGATATGCTCGTCCGCCAGGCGGTAATACACCCGCCGGCCGTCGCGGCGAAAGGTGACTACATTCATCAACCTAAGCAGTGAGAGCTGATGTGAAATCGCGGACATACTCATCGATAGCGCCTCGGCGATCTCGCCTACCACACGTTCGCCCTCGAGCAGCACGGCGATGATGCGCACGCGCGTGGCATCTGCCAGCGCGCGATACAGCTGCGCCATCTGCTCCGCCTGAGCGGTGCTGAGCGCTTCTGAGGGAGCATCGTTAGATGACATGGCTCTCCTGATTGTTGAACTATTGCTCAATAATAAAACAATGATGCGGTTTAGTCAATTTAGGATTCGGGCTTGGCGGTTGTACAATCAATTAAACTAGACAAGGCAGGCGCATCATTTCCAGTTCCATCGCACGTTCAGTGCTACCCGCCTCAAAAAACGAGGCCCCCTTTACGCAGCCCGAACCCGCCCCCGCCTGGCGTGACGAGCTGCGAGATGTGCTGCGCCTGAGCCTGCCGGCTGTTGGCGAACAAATCCTGACCATGACGGTGACCCTGGTCAACACCATCTTTGTGGGGCACCTGGGTGCCGCCTCCATCACTGCGGTAGGGCTGGCAGGATCGCTTTCGTTCCTGGCATCGACCTTTTTTGCCGCCGTCGCTACTGGAGCCACCACCTTGGTAGCGCAGGCAGTCGGTGCGCGCCAACATAGGCTGGCGCAGCAAACTCTCGAGCACTCCCTGGCGATCGGGCTCCTGCTGGGGATTATCTCGCTGGTGGTGATGTATCCGCTGGCGACGATTGGTATGTGCCTGATGGACGCCGAAGAAGAATCGGTGCGTCTGGGCGCGCTCTACCTGCGCTGGCTCTCGCTATCCTTCCCCTTTCAGTCGGTGCTGCTGATCGGCTGCGGGGTCTTGCGCGGCGCCGGCGATACCCGCACCCCCATGTTGCTCATGGGCGGAATGAACGTCGCCAACCTGCTGCTCTCGTACTGGCTGATCCGCGGCGGCCTCGGAATCGCCCCGTTGGAGGTGATGGGTGCCGGCATCGCAGCTTTTGCCGCAACCGTGCTGGGTTGCGTGGCCGTCTTGCTGACCTTTGCCGTGCCCCGCAGCCAGCTGCGCCTGTGCGCTAAAAAGTGGTCCCTGAATCGGCAAGTGCTCCAGTCGGTGGTAGCTATTGGTTTACCCGCCGGCGGAGAGATGCTGCTCTTCAGGCTAGGGTTTTTAGCCTATTCGCGCGCCATCTCGTCGCTCGGGACCACCGGATACGCTGCCTACCTCATCACCCAGCGCCTCGAAGGGCTCTTTGATATGCCGGCCTTTGGCTTTGGAGTAGCTGCCACCACCCTGGTAGGCCAAGCCTGCGGTGCCGAACAACCCAAGCAAGGCCATCGCGCCGTTTTTCTGGCGATCGGTGCCAACCTGGTGTGGTGCCTGCTGACAGGTCCGCTGATCTGGATCCTGGCTGAACCGCTGCTGCGCCTCTTTACCACCGATGCCGAGGTGATCCGCCAGGGCTTGCCGTTGATGCGCATCATTGCCGTGGGATTGCCAGTGGTCGCCGTTGCATCCTCGTTCTCCGGCGGCATTCGCGGCACGGGCAACACGCGCGCAGTGATGATCGTCACGGGGATCGGCTCGTGGCTGCTGCGGGTACCGCTCTCGTTCGCCAGCGTGGGCTTTCTTGGCTGGGGATTGACGGGCATCCAAGTAACCATGTTCCTCGACTATGCCCTGCGCGCAATCTTGTTAGCTTTTTTGATGCGTCCGCGCGCCTGGGCGCGCCAGTGCCGTATGGGGTTGCGCCTGGGGAGCAATCCGCATGACTAACGCGCGTGTTTCGATCGGCGGTGTTACCCTCAGGAGCGACCTGATCCTGGCACCGATGGCCGGCTATGGCGACCTGCCGATGCGCAGCCTGTGCGCCGAACTGGGCTCCACTGCCAGTATCATCCCCTGTATCCAGGACGATGGACTGCTGCACGATAGCCGCCATACCGCCGAACTGCTGCGCACCGCCCCGCACGAACAGCCCCGCGCCATCCAGGTGCTCAGCAAGGACGCCGAACGCCTGCGGCGCGCTGCCCCGAGCCTGATCGCCCTCCAGCCGGATTGGGTCGACCTTAACCTGGGGTGCCCGAGCAAGCACATTGTCAGCGGAGGGCGCGGCGCCGCGTTACTCCGGCAGCCGGCGCTGATCGAGCAGCTGGCATGCACCCTCGTGAGCATCCTGCCCTGCCCGGTAACGGCCAAAATTCGCCTGGGGTGGGATGACGCCACGCGCAACTATCGCGAGGTGGCCCAAAGGCTGCAGGATGCCGGCATCAGCGCCCTGGCGGTGCACGGACGCACCGCACGGCAGGGGTACAGCGGGGTTGCCGATTGGGAAGCGATCGCCGAGGTGCGCGAGCTGCTCGAGATCCCAGTGATCGCCAACGGCGATGTGCGCACGCCGGCGGATATCGATGCGATCCAGCAAGCCACAGGCTGCCAGCTGGTAATGATCGGGCGTGCTGCAGTGGGCCATCCCTGGATATTCAGCCGGCTCTTACCGCGCGAGATCACCTGGGACGTGCGCATGGCAATGATCCGCCGGCACCTGGCACTAATGAGCGACACCTATGGGCCGCGCAACGGCGTACGGCTGTTTCGCAAGCACCTCACGCGCTATGTGCAGAGCATGCACGGCGCCACAGTGCTACGTTCACAGCTGATGCGTGCCGCCCGGCCAGCCGAGGTGCTCGAAACCCTTTACCGTTGGCGCGTGCGCTAGGCAATATAAGTGCGCAGCCAGGTGCTTGCCTGGTCCGATACGATGGTGTATTCCCCCATAATCGCCGGCAGCAGCACAAAACGGACCGCTCCGATCTCCATGGGTGCGCCCGACCAGCGAAGCGTGCCAGCCCCGTTCATGCAACCCAGCACCTGAAAGCTGGTACCATCACATACGCTGCTAAAGCGTGCCCCGGGCTCGAGGATGATGCGCTCGACGTTGAAATGCGGCGCTGCCACCAGCCCCTCCTGCAGCACACCCTCACCCTGCGCCAGCACTTGCGGGCTGACCACCTGTGAGGTCGCCTGCTCGAAATCGAGCACGTCCAGAGCTTGCACAATACTCAGCGGCCGCGCATGGCCATTGGCGTCGAGGTGCTGCCAATCGTATATGCGGTAGGTGATGTCCGAGCTTTGCTGGATCTCGGCCACCACGCAGCCTTTCAGGAGGGCATGGATCGTGCCGGCAGGGATGGAAAAAGCGTCGCCAGCGCGTATCGGCAGGCGCTGCAGCACATCGGGCAGGGTCCCGCCCTGGATGGCAGCCTCGAGATCGGTGCGCTGCGTGCCGGGTTTGGTGCCCAGGATCAGCTCGGCGCCTGGCTCGGCGTGCAGCACGTACCACATCTCGGATTTACCCGAGCTGCCGTTCTCATGCTCACTGGCGTAGGCATCGTTTGGATGTACTTGCACCGAGAGGTCAGCTTGCGCATCCAGCAGCTTGATAAGCAAAGGAAAACGCACGCCAAAGCGCTCGCGCACCGTGCTGCCGATAAAATGCCCGCCCAGGTCGCCTACCACCTCCTGGAGGGTGCGCCACTTCCAGTAACCCGTCTCTGCACGCGTGCTTGAGCCGGGCAGAGCTGAGATCTCCCAGCTTTCGGCCACCACGCCATCGGGCAGCTTGCGGCCAAACAGGCGCTCGAGGTTGCGTCCGCCCCACATATAGTCGCGAAAGACGGGCTCAAAGGTCATCGGGTAGATTTCGGGCATCGCCATAGCAGGCTCCTTGGCTAGAGTTAGCGCGCACGCACGCGGATCGGTTGGCTCAATACTAGCATATCTGCGTGCGAGCCGTCCAGCTCGGCAACCGTCAGACGCTCAAGCGACGGCCAGCGATACATCCCCATCACCAGCCGGTATTCGCCCGCAGGCAGGCTTTCCGGGAGCTCCAGGACGTGTGCATCGCGTACCGGCTCGCCTACCACCCAAGCTGAAGTAGGATATTGCCCGGCGTTGGGCTCACCATCGTGCTGGGCGACTAGCACGCCGCCTTGATCCAGCAGGTGCACGAACACTACCCAGTTTTCTGCGGTTGCCTGCTCAGCCTGCCAGACCAGCGTAACCTTCAGCGAATCGCCAGGTTCTACATCAACCGCCGACAGATCATAGCCAAACAAGCGCAATGTATCGCTGAACAGCGTGCTGGCAGCATAGCGAGGTGTCTCGCCAGCCCCAATCTGTGATGATTGGCCGATCAGCACCCCAACCATGTCAGGAAATTCGGCCAGTATTGCGCCATCCGTTGCGCTCACGACCACATCGATGGTGGCTGACCCCAGACTGGCCTCTTTCGGCAGATCGAGGACGACCACGGTCTTGTAGGTGCGTTCGCGCTGCCAGCCCGCCACCGACAGACCAGCCACCAGGGCTCCCTCGCGCTCGACCAGCACATTGCCGTAGCGATCGCGCAGGATGGTGCGCACCCGCGCATCGGCCGGCGGATGCTCTTGTACGCGCCAGAACAGGCTGAGAGTAATGGTTTCCCCCGGCAAAGCCGCTGGCGGTAGCGCCTGGGCACATGTCAGCGAGAGACCTTCACCAACCGGCAGGTTCAGCGGGCTGCAGGCTGCCAGTTCTTCCTCCAGAGCCCATTCGGGAGGTACCTCAATCAGCTCGAGCAGTGCGGTCACCTGCGCATCGGCGGGTTGTGCGTTGGTAAGGTGTGCGTTTAAGTGGATAAAGCGGCAGTGGTCGAGGTCAAGCACATACACTTGCGCCTTCTCCACCAGGGCTTGCAGGTTGCTGGCGGATATCTCGTCACCGGTCGTCACCCAAGAGGGCTTGAACCCGTTATAACGCAGCGCAGCTATCTTGCGGAAGGGACCGCCGTTGCCCCATACCAGGGTCTGAGCATCGGAATATGGCGGGATCACAATATTGACGGTGCGAAACAGCGGGTAGGGGTTGCGGCGCGTCTCGTCTATACCGGGGCGCTCTGCCCAGTAAAAGGGCAGGTTGACAAAGGCCAGGTTTTCATCCGCGGGGGTGTTCAGCGCGATATCGCGCATACTGCGCACCATCAGGCTGTTGCAGGTGTCGTCAGTGAGGGTCTGGCGGATATAACCCCACGGTGTGAGCAGCGCCAGCGCCAGCACCCCAACGCCAAGCACAGTCAGAAGCACACCGCGCACCGAGCGCAGCGTCCAACGCCAGCATCCGGCGATCAGGGCGGCCCAGAAGAGCGCCACGCCAGTCGCGCCATAATAGCCCAGATAGGTCGAGTGGCTGACATAGTCGGGATCCAGCAGGACGACCTCAGGGGCAGCGGCCAGGCCGAACCAGACAATAGCTGCCAGCCAGACGCCCATCCAACGGCTGCGCCCCAGTAACAACGCCCCGCCAACCAGCACCAGTGCTGCCAACAGTAAAACATGCACTGGTTGGCTTCCCTCTGGCAGGAGCGGGAGGAGCGGATAGAGCAGGTATTGCAGCACGACGGGGACATTGCGCAGCGTGGCAGCCAGCGTGTTGGAATCCGTCACCTTGGGTACCCACAGCCACCACACCAGCAAATAGAGCGCCGGCACGGCGGCGTATTGCAGATCGCTCAGGATGCGGGCGCGCGGGGCGCGTTCCAGCACGTTAAAGATGAGTAGCGCCACTGGCACCACGCTGGCGTTCTCGTGCGAGAGCACCGCCAACGCCAGCACCCCGTAGGCGACGACGCGCCAGATCCAAACCGGCTTGCGGCGCACCTGCCAATGCGCGACAAAAAAGATCAAAGTAAAAAAGAGTGCCAGATTATGGAAAAAGGGCATAAAGTTGGTAGCAACGCGCGCCGCAAATGGGTTAAGTGCCAGGATCAGGCTGACCAGCACGCCCAGCAACTGCGAGCGAGTGCGCTGCCAGACAACAAGCCCCGCCAGGAAGGTGTTGGCGGCCGCCATAAACAGCACGATGCCGTGCAGGATACCGGGCCTAAAGCTCTTGGTGAATCCGTAGACGACCCGTACCAGCAGCAGACCTACCGGGCGGTAATGCGTCCAGGCTTCGAGCGGCAATGCCAGCTGGATCACACGATAGCTGGCGGCCTGGCGAAAGTGGAGGATCGGGTCGTCGTACCAAAAGGCAAAATGCCAGGCGCGCGCGTAAAGAACCAGCACCAGCAGGGCACCGCCCAGCAGGGTTACAACCACCGGCGCGCGCCTGAGGGCTGTCTTCAGCCGTGCCGCCCAAAAATGCATAAGCTCACCCACTTGGTTTATTCTGGCGTACATCATAGCCTAAAATACTGCAACTCCATAACCTGCGGTTTACAAGCACGGGATGGACGTCCATAATAGCCCCAGCACCCTCAGGAGGTAATGCATGCCAGGAACGCTTGATCTCGGCGGTACATGGCTGATCAAGGGCATCGACGGACGGCGCGGTGCGCCCGAGAGCTTTGTAGCCGAAACAGTTGATCTGCGCACCTTTATCGAGGCGCAGGTGCCGGGCGAGGTGCACCTCGACCTGCTGCGACATGGCATCATTGCCGACCCAAGGGTCGGCACCAACGCCCTCGAGGCGCGCTGGGTCGAGGAGCAGTACTGGATCTATCGCAGAGATCGACGTGCCCGCCGAGGCTGTGGATGCTCCGTGGGCAGAGCTGGTCTTTGAGGGTCCCGCCCTGGATGCCGAGGTTTACCTCAATGGAGTATGTGTGGGCGAGCACCTCAATGCCTTTTACCCCTGCCGCCTGAACGTAGCCGGCAGACTGCGTGCCGGGGTTAACATCCTGGCAGTGATCCTGGATGCCGGACTGCACGGGGTGGGTGAGCGCTCCGCCAGTGAATATCTGCCCGGCCGCGACGATGCCCCGCTGCACAAGCGTATGTGGCTGCGCAAGCCGCAGTACCAGTTTGCCTGGGATTGGAGTCCGCGCCTGGTGAACGTGGGCATCTTCCGCCCGGCACGTCTGGAATGCCAACCGCGCATCGACCAGGTCTCGGCGATCCCGCGCCTCTCGGCCGATCACACCAGCGCCGAACTCCAGGTGCGCGTACACCTGGTAAACCCCCCACCCTCACCAACGGCATGCTGACGCTGCACATCGACGACGAGACCTTGCCGCCGGGCAGCCGCGAGGTCGAGATAACGCCAGGCGCCAGTACCATCGAGCTGTCTGCAACGATCGCTAATCCGCGGTTGTGGTGGCCACGTCCGCATGGCCAGCAGGCATTCTACACCCTCCGTGTGGAACTGAACGTGGCTGACGAGGAGGCCGATTGCCGCGAGGTGCGCACGGCGGTGCGCAGTATCGAGCTGCTGCGGCCGGCACATCCCGAGGGTGGTGAATACTTTACCCTGGCCGTCAACGGCACCAGGGTATTTTGCAAGGGCGGCAACTGGGTGCCGGCCGACATGATCTATGCCGATGTGACCCCCGAACGCTACCGTGCCCTCATCCAGGCGGCTGCGGACGAAAACATGAACACGCTGCGCATCTGGGGCGGCGGGTTGTATATGGACCACGCCTTTCTGGATATCTGCGACGAGCTGGGCATGCTGGTATGGCACGACTGCATCTTTGCCCGCAGCAAGTACCCCGGCGGCGACCCGGCCTTTTTAAAGGAGGTGCGCCGCGAGGTCCGCTATGTAGCGCGCGAGCTATCCGTGCACCCCAGCCTAGCGGTGTGGTGCGGCAACAACGAACTCGAATGGGGCGCCTGGGAATGGGGCTATGACCGCGGATGCGCCCATCCCGACTATGCCCTCTTCCACCTGGAGCTGCCGCGCATCTTTAGCGCCGAAGACCCCTCGCGCCCCTACTGGCCGAGTTCGCCTTATTCGCCGGATGATACTACCCCTAACGCCACCCACATCGGCGACCAGCATCCCTGGCACGTGTCGATCGGCGTTAACCGCGAAGAGTTCTACGCTTACCGCGGCGACGACAGCCGCTTCCCCAACGAGGGCGGCGCACTGGGATGCTCAGTACCGGCCACGCTGCGCCAGTTCCTGCCAGAAGGCGAACAGCACTACCTCTCGCGCAGCTGGGAATACCACGACAACGAGATCGCTTGGTGCGCCAACAGCCTGATGGGCGAGGAATGGCTGCAGATCTGGCTGCAGCTGGATGCCAACCAGCTCTCGCTTGAGGATTACGCCTTTTACAGCGGTACGCTGCAGGCCGAAGCCCTTCTCGAGTACATCAACAACTTTAGGCGGCGCATGTGGAGCACTTCGTCAGCCATCTTTTGGATGTACAACGACTCCTGGCCCGTCACCCTGGGGTGGACCACGATTGACTATTACTTGCGGCGCAAGCTCGCCTATCACGTGGTGCGGCGCGCTTTCGACCCCATACAGGCCGTGCCGGTCGCCAGCGACGGCAAACTGAGGATCTATGGCGTTAACGATACGCTGGCGGGCTGGGAGGGCATCCTGCAGGCCGGAATGGTGCGCTACGACGGCGCCGACACTCATGAAGTGCGCCTGCCCATCACTCTGGCGCCCAACAGTGCCACGCTCCTTACAGAGCTGGCTATCCCCAAAGACGCGCGTTACGCCCCCGACCAGGCGCTGGCCTTTAGCGTGCTGTGGCAAAATGGCCAGCCGGTGCGCCAGAACCGCGCCATGTTTTGCCGTCATCATGAGGTAACTTGGGCCAAGCCGGAGGTGCATATTCAGCGCACGCCGCAGGGCGTTGCCTTTGTCAGCAACCAATACGTCTGGGGTGTGTGCCTGGACCCCAATGGCGAACAGGATCTGCCCGACGACATGTTTGACCTGCTGCCCGGGGTGCCCTACCACCTGCCCTGGCCGGCTGATGCAGAGCTGCCGGTTATCGCACGCTGCGCCAACCTGGCATAAGGCCACGGGGCGCGGGAGAGATTCCCGCGCCCCGTGGTGTTAACGCTAGAGCAGTTGACTGGCCTGGGTAGCTACCTTGCGGAAGGCCGCCGCATAGGGTTCGATCCATTCCGCCCAGTCGTGCTTGAAATAGGGGATACCCAAGGTACGCTCACCGATCGTTTCCGCAACCGGCAGCGACCCGGCCGGCTGGCGCAGGTCACGGTCGGCAAAGGCATTGCGCGTCGGCACGCCATCGCCATAGATATCAGCCTCATTAAAGACCGGGTGCAGATGGAGCGGTGCATTAATACCGCGCCCGCAGATGCCGCCCTCGGCATTGACCGCCTCGATGAACCTGCTCAGGGGCAAGCCGCCCAAAGCCTCGGGCTGGTAGATCCCGACCGGGTTATACCAACCGCCCATGGTGCTGCCGGAATCTTTGGGCGGGCGATGCGCCACCAGGCCCGGGGTGCCCTCGAGCAAGTCCCAGAAGCGGTTCAAGGCGCATTGGATCTCGCCCATGCGCTCGTCGTAGTGCCGCAGCTGCACGCGTGCCATGGCAGAAGCCGTCTGTATGATGCGCTGCTTGAACCCGCCCAACGGCAGGCCGCGCAGAGCCACCAACTCGGGCAAGGTCAGGCTGTCACCGTGACGCTCGTAATGCCCAAAGGCAATGGCCCGCTCATAGATGGCGCGCTCGTTGGTGCACAGCACCCCCGCCTCGCCAGCCGGAAAGCTCTTGCCCGACATCATCGACATCGCCGAGACGTGCCCGATCTTGCCGACCTGCACGCCCTTGTAGCGGGCGCCGTGGGCGTGCGAGACGTCTTCAATGACGGCCAGGTTGTGGCGCGCCGCGATCGCCATGATGGCATCCATATCGCAGGGGTATCCGCAATAGTGTACGACCACGATCGCCTTGGTGCGCGCCGTGATGCGGTGCTCGATATCGGCCGGGTCGATGCAGATGGTGTTGGGCAGGATATCGGCAAATACCACGCTGGCACCCAGGTTAAAGGCCGGCAATGCGCTGGCCCAGTATGTAAGGCTGGGGGCGATGATCTCGTCACCGCGGCCGATGCCCACGCCAAACATGGCGCTCAGCAACGCAGCGGTACCATTGTTGTGCGCCAGGGCAAACTCGGTGCCCTGCCAGGCAGCAAATTCGCTCTCAAACTGGCGGGTGATATCGGTGGCTGACATGGTACCAGCGCGTAGCACATCGGTGACTGCACTGATGTCTTCGTCGGTCACGATCGGCCAGTGAAAAAGCTCACTGGGCGGCGTCCCGGTGACGGCTTTGGGTCCGCCGTTGATAGCCAGTGGTTGGGCGATCAAGTCGTTAAAGCTCATGGGATACTCCTCACTTTTTGGGGTTCAGTATGCGCCAATACGTAGCAATACCGGGTTGCAGCCAATCGGGTTCACCCAGTACATGGGTAGCTTTAAAGATCTCGTGCACCATCGCCAGGATGGGGGTTGAGGCGCCACTGGCGTGGGCAAAATCGAGGGCATAGATCAGGTCCTTGTAGTGTAGGGCGAGTTGGCCTCCGCCGTGAAAGTCGTCGCCTTCCAACGCCGCCGGCACGGGGAACTCTAAATAGTCGCGCAGCAGGGCAGCGTCCAGCCCAGCCTGGCGGGTGAACTCGACCGTTTCGGCCTGCACCGCCAGCTGTCCAGCCAGGATCATCTGGTTGGCAAGTTTGAGCACCTGGCCGGTGCCAATGGCACCCACATGGCGCACCTTGGATCCGACCGTCTCGAGCACCGGGCGCACCCGTTCGAACGCCTCAACCTCACCGCCAACCATGATGATCAGCCCATGGCTGCGCCAGGTGATGGGCGCGTCCAGATAGCTGGCGCCCAGCGCGGCACATTCAGCGGCGTACAGCACTTCGGTCTCGGGGCGAGTGGTGCCGGTATCGACGACCGCCTGTTCGGCGCGTAATCCCTTCAGGATGCCCTGCTCACCCGACATGACCTGTTCGACGTTGGGAGAAGCCGGCAGCGAGAGCAGGATCACGTCGCTTTCGCGCGCCACCTCAGCCGGGTTAGCACGCCCCACTGCTCCGATGTTCTCGGCGGCTGCTACGCGGGCTGGATCGAGGTCGTAGACACTGAGCGGATAGCCCGCTGCCACCAGCTTGCCGGTATAGTAGCTGCCGATATTGCCCAAGCCTATCAGCCCGATGCGTTCCATAGCGATCTCCTGCACTAGACCTGTACCAGTCTAGCGCAAAAGAGCCGCTTAGTAAACCCCTTAAACGGTTGAAATAAGCTCGTTGACGGCTTATACTAGTTGTCGGAGGTTGACCCATGCGCAGATGGCGTGAAAACTTGTGGTACCGCTTTGATAACCTGCTTTCGCGCGGCACCGGCGCGATGATTCTCTCGCTGGCAGTGCTTTCGGGGCTGATCATCCTGGTCTCGGGCATCATGCTGGTGCTTTTGCGCATAGCGCCGGATGGCGAACATCCGGTTGGCCTGGCGGAGGGCATCTGGATCTCGCTGATGCGCACCTTGGATGCCGGCACGATGGGGCAGGATGAGGGTTGGCCCTTTCGGCTGCTCATGTTCGGCACCACTATGGGCGGTGTGCTGGTGATCTCCAGCTTGATCGGTGTGCTCTCGACGGGCATACAATCCAAGCTGGAGGACCTGCGGCGCGGCAAGAGCCGCGTGGTCGAGACAGGGCACGTGATCGTGCTCGGCTGGGGCGAGGAGGTCTTTACGATCGTCTCAGAGCTGATCGAGGCTAACCTCAACCAAAAAGACCAGTGCGTAGTGATCCTGGGTGAACCGCCCAAGGACGAGATGGAGGCGCAGCTGCGCCAGCACGTGCCCTATTGGAAGACTACCCACATTGTCTGCCGCAGCGGTAATCCACAGGAAGTCAGCGACCTGGAGATGCTGGCGATTAACGACTCGCGTGCCATCCTGGTGTTGCGCCCGTCCAGCGAGGAGGCGGATGCCGAGGTCATAAAAACGGTACTGGCGATTGTCAACCTGCCGAACCGTCGTGCCGAACCCTTTCACATTGTGGCCGAGCTGGGTGACAACCTGAACCTCGAGACGGCCCGCCTGGTGGGCGGCGACGAGACCGAATGGGTCGTGGTGAACGATGTCATCGCAAGGGTGATCGCCCAGACCAGCCACCAATCCGGACTTTCGGTGATCTATACCGACCTGCTGGATTTCAGCGGCGACGAGATCTATCTCACCCGGCAGCCTGAGCTGGTTGGCGCCACCTACCGTCAGGCGCTGAGCGCCTACCGCACTAATGCGGTGATGGGGCTGTACCGCGATGGCTGTCAGCTCAATCCGCCGATGGATACGCTGATCAGTGCCGATGACCAGCTGGTGGTGCTGGCGCAGGATGACGACCAGATTGTATACGCACCTTCTTCTGTACCTGCTATGCCGGAGGCGCTATCCGCCGTTACCGGCAGCGAGACATCATCCGCCAAAAAACTGCTGATCCTGGGCTGGAATGCCCTCGGCCCAGCAATTATCACCGAACTGACCTATTACCTCGCCCCGGGCAGCGCCATCACAGTGGTCAGCTCCGAGGCCAACGTCCTGCAAGCCCTGCAAGCACACGGCACGGAGTGGGATGACGCAGCCCTGAGCATCCAGCACATCTACGGTAACATTTCTGACCGGCGCACCCTTGATGCTCTGGATGTGGGCAGCTATGCGCATATCATTGTGCTGAGTTATAACGACCTGCACAGCTACCACAAGGCGGATGCCATCACCCTGGTGACGCTCCTGCACCTGCGCGACCTGGCCGACCGCAACGGTTATACCTATACGATCGTCTCGCAGATGATGGATGTGCGCAACCGCGACCTGGCGGTGCTCACGCGCAGCGATGACTTTATCGTCAGCGACCGTATTATCAGCCTGCTGATGACCCAGATCGCCGAGAACCGCGCCCTTAACACGATCTTTGAGGACCTCTTTAACCAGGAAGGTGCCGAGTTGTACCTCAAACCGATCAACAACTACCAGCTGGCCGATGGCGACCGCAGCGACTTTTATCGGGTGGTCGAGGCAGCCGCCCAGCTGGGCGAGACGGCGGTGGGTTATCGGATCGCGGCACATACCGGCGAGCGTGAAGCCAATTTTGGCATCCACCTGAACCCCGATAAGGCGGAGAGCGTGACCTGGCGCGCCGACGATCGCATTATCGTTCTGGCAGAATCTGGCTAAGCTTGGTTGGCCCTGAAAGCCCTTTTGACAAAACCACGGCCGCTGCGCTATAATCAGCCCTTGGTCAACTTGGAGCCTGTGCGCCTGCGTCTCAAGCGCTGGTGCAGGTTATATATCGGAGGGTGAATCCATGTACGCAGTCATCGAGACGGGTGGAAAGCAGTATAAAGTCGCCGTGGGCGACAAGGTCGAGGTTGAGCTGCTTGCCGGCGAAACGGGTGAGCTGATCGAACTGCCGCGCGTCTTGATGGTTGTGGATGACAATAACATCCAGGTGGGCAAACCCACCCTCGAGCAGGCCAAGGTGACGGCGACTGTGCTGGGCACCAAGCGCGGGCCCAAAGTGGTGTTCTTTACCTATCGCGCCAAAGAGCACAGCCGGCGCAAGCGCGGGCATCGTCAGAACCTGACGCAGCTGCGCATCGAATCGATCCAGGCCTAAGCGGCCAGGGAGGCAGATATGGCACACAAAAAAGGCAGCGGTTCCAGTGTCAACAACCGGGATTCCAAGGCCAAGCGTTTGGGCGTCAAGCTCTACGACGGCGAGCTGGTCCCGGGCGGCTCGATCATCGTGCGCCAGCGCGGCACGCGCATTCAGCCCGGCAAGAACGTGGGCATCGGCAGCGATGACACGCTCTACGCCATGGTTGAAGGTTATGTAAAATTCGAGCACGCACGCGCCGGTAAAAAGCGCGTTTCGATCTATACCGAAAAGGTTTCAGAATGAAAGAAAAAATCCATCCGCAATACTATCCGAATGCCACGGTGGTGTGCGCCTGCGGCAACACCTGGCAGACTGGTTCTACCAAGGAACAGCTGAATACCGATATCTGCAGCAAATGCCATCCCTTCTTTACTGGCCAGCAGCGCATCGTGGATACGGGCGGTAAGGTGGAGCGTTTTACCAGCAAGGTCGAGCGCGCCGCCAAGCTCCGCAGCCAGGTAAAAGAGATGAGTGTGGCGCGCGAAGAGCGGCGCCGTGCGCGTGCCCTGGTCGAGATCGTCGACACGGATGAATCCGTCGAGCCGATTGAGGGTTTGGCTGAGGACGCCAACAGCTAGTTTCGCGCGGCTCAACTGCGTGGTACTATAAGGCAGAGACGCTCCAGCGCTCTGCCTTTTTCGTTCAAACATGAGGATAACGTGAAACGATTCGATTACGGCGGCCAGGCCGTCATGGAAGGCGTGATGATGCGCGGCGACAAAGCCTATGCCGTGGCTGTGCGCCGGCCGGATGGCACGCTTGCGCTGCATACCGAGCCGCTCAACCCGAGCATTTACCAGAACCGCCTGCTCAAGCTGCCTGTGCTGCGGGGCTTGCGCATGCTGGCGGATTCTTTTGGCATTGGCCTGCGCGCCCTGTTCTGGTCGGCCGAGGTAGCCGGCGGCGATGAAACCGGCACGCCGGTCTTTACCGGGCCGCTCGCCTGGGGCACGATCGCCTTTTCACTGGCACTGGGCGTGGGCTTGTTTTTCCTGCTGCCCGCCTTTATCAGCAGCCTGTTGGACACCTGGATCAAGCCCGGTATCCTCAGCAACCTGCTGGAGGGCGTCATCCGCCTGGTGATCCTGATCGCCTACCTGGCTCTCACCGGCCTGCTGCCCGATATCCGGCGCGTGTTTGGTTATCATGGCGCCGAACACAAGACCATCAACGCCTATGAAGATGGTGCAGAGCTGACACCTGAGGCAGTCGAGCGCTATTCGACTGCCCACACACGCTGCGGTACCGGTTTTTTGCTGGTGGTAGTGGTGATCTTTGTCCTGCTGACTACCCTGCTGGGACCGATGTCATTGCCGTTGCGGCTGCTTTCGCGGCTGCTGCTCTTGCCGGTGGTCTCTGGCATTGCCTATGAATGGATCAAATTCAGCGCCCGGCATTATAAGACCAGCGCGCTGATCCGTGCCCTGGCCGCGCCCGGCCTGGCCTTGCAGCGCCTGACCACGCGCACCCCAGACCGCGGTATGCTCGAGGTTGCCATCCATGCCCTGCAGGCCGTGCTGGCCTCGCAGAAGCCCGTCGCTGACGAAACACCCGTCTCAGAAGCCATCTCAGCCTAACCAGGAGTATCGCACGTGACCAACCAAGACGAACGCCTCGCCAAAGCCAACCAGCCCGCTATTGACGCCCTGCGACTGCACCCATTGTACCGCGGCAAGATCCAGACGGCGCCCAAGTGCGCCATCCGCGGCCTGGACGACTTTTCGATCTGGTACACCCCGGGTGTGGCCGCGCCGTGCAAGGCGATCCAGGCCGACGAGGAGCTGGTGTTTGAATACACCAACCGCGCCAACTCGGTTTCGGTGGTGACGGACGGCACAAGAGTCCTGGGTCTGGGTGATATCGGCCCCAAGGCCGGTATGCCGGTAATGGAAGGCAAGGCGCTGATCTTTAAATACCTGGGCGGAGTGGATGCCATCCCACTGTGCCTCAAGACCACCTCAGCCGACGACATAATCAACACCGTACGGCTGATCCAGCCCACCTTTGGAGGCATCAACCTCGAGGATATCTCGCAGCCCAAATGCTTTAAAGTGCTCGATACCCTGCGCGCCGACCCGGATGTCGAGATCCCTGTCTTTCACGATGACCAGCAGGGCACCGCCACAGTGCTGCTGGCGGGCCTGATCAACGCTCTCAAACTGACCAAGCGCGAGATACACAACACGCGTTTTGCGTTAGTCGGTATGGGAGCCGCCAACGTAGCCACCCTGCGCCTGCTGCTGGCCAGCGGCGTCTCGATGGAGCAGATCGTCGCTACCGACAGCCGCGGTATCCTGCACCGCGAGCGCAGCGATGTATATGCCCAGCGCAAGGACTACCCCGACAAGTGGCGCCTGTGTCTTGAATCCAACGCCGACGAACGGCGCGGCGGTATCGCCGAAGCTCTGCAGGATGCCGATGTGTGCATCGCCTTTGCCACGCCTGGCCCGGGCGTAATCAAGCCCGAGTGGGTCAAGACGATGGCGCGCGATGCGATCGTCTTTCCGTGCTCCAACCCAGTGCCCGAGATCTGGCCGTGGGAAGCCCTTGAAGCGGGGGCGCGGATTGTTGGCACCGGCCGCTCGGATTTCGCCAACCAGCTTAACAACTCGCTGGGCTTCCCGGCGATTTTCCGCGGGGCGCTGGATGTGCGCGCGCGCACCATCTCGGACGAGATGTGCCTGGCGTGCGCCGCGGAACTGGCCCTCTTTGCCGAAGAAAAGGGGCTGGATGAAGAGCACATCATACCAACCATGAGCGATTGGGATGTCTTCCCGCGCGAAGCCACTGCGACCGGCATGAAGGCGCAGGAGCAGGGTTTGGCGCGCATCACGATCAGCCGCGACGACCTGTACGCCATGACCAGCCAGAAAATGCGTGAAGCCCGCGAGATGGTCGAGCTGCTGATGCGCGAAGGCGCCATCCAGCCGATTCCGGATGCCTAAAATACTGAGCAAGTAATATGGACGAGCGCGCGAGCATCAAATTCTATCGCCAGGAATGGCATTTGGCCGCTAACCGGCCGCTGCGCGAACTGCTGGAAGAAGCCGGCGTCGCGCCTGACCATGTGGTGGCGATCCGCGAAAAGCGCGTGATCTCGGCCGATACGCTGGTTCTGCCTGGCGACAAGATCCGGCTCGTGAATGCGATCTCCGGCGGATGAGCGATAAACCGGCAGAGGTGCCGCGTACACTGACGCGCTACTATGATCTGGTGATGGCCACCTTTGTGGCAGTGCTGCTGATCAGCAACGTGGCCTCGACCAAGTTCGTCGCCCTGGGCCCCTTTACCTTCGATGGTGGCACTCTGCTTTTTCCGCTCAGCTATATCTTTGGCGATGTTCTCACCGAGGTGTATGGCTACGCGGCAGCGCGCAGGGTTATTTGGGTTGGTTTTGGCGCCGCTGTGCTGCTGGCCGGGGTCCTGATGCTGGTGGGGGCTCTGCCGGCCGCATCCGGCTGGGAACACCAGGCCGCCTACCAGGCGATCCTCGGCAGCACACCGCGCATCGTGCTGGGCAGCCTGCTGGCGTATTGGGCCGGCTCGTTCAGCAATGCCGCGGTGATGGCCAGATTCAAGGTGCGCACGCATGGACGGCTGTTGTGGCTGCGCACCATCGCCAGCACCCTGGTGGGCGAGCTGGTCGACACGATCCTGTTCCTGCTGGTGGCGTTCTATGGCGTGATTCCGCTCGACACCTTGCAGCAGGCAGCCATCTCGAACTATGTGTTCAAGTGCGCGGTTGAGGCGGCTATGACACCCGCCACCTACTGGTTGGTTGGGCGGCTCAAACGCCTGGAAAGGCTCGACCCCTTTGATCATGCCACCGACCTCAACCCATTTGCGCATCAATAATAAGGACAACGGTTATGACTGAACAATCAGCCCCGCTGCTGCAGCCGGCCAGCCCCAACCAGCGCAGCGGTTTTGTAGCGATCATCGGCAAGCCCAACGTGGGCAAATCGACGCTGTTGAACGCCTGGGTGGGCCTGCGTATCGCCGCGGTGACGCCCAAGCCGCAGACTACCCGCAACCGCCTGTTAGGGATCATCACGCGTGAGGATGCCCAGGTGATCCTGGTAGATACCCCCGGCATCCACGAACCGCGCACCAAACTGGGCAGCTATATGCTCGAGACAGCCTTGAGCGCCCTGCGCGATGCCGATGTGGTGCTGTTCCTGGTGGATGGCAGTGAGCCGCCCACGCGCGCCGACGAGGCGATTGCCGAGACCCTCCGGCACATCAGCGCGCCGGTGGTACTGGTGATCAACAAGGCCGACTTGAAGCCAAGCCCCGATTTCATCCAGGCCTACAGCGCCCTGGGTGAGTGGCGCGAGATAGCACACATCAGCGCGTTAAAAGCCCAAGATACCGACGAGCTTCTAGAACGCGTCGTGGCGTTATTACCTTATGGGCCGCGTTACTACCCCGAAGACCAGACCACCGACCAGCAGGAAAGATACATCGCTGCCGAGCTGATTCGTGAGCAAGCCCTGCTGCTGCTTGACCAGGAAGTACCGCATGGCCTGGCGGTGGCGGTAGACGAATTCAAGGAGCGCGAGAACGGCGACGTGTTCATTGCTGCCACGATCGTGTGTGAAAAGGATTCGCACAAGGGCATTATCATTGGAAAGGGCGGCGCGCGCTTAAAGACGATCGGCAGCCGTGCCCGTAAGGAACTCGAGCAACTGCTGGATACGCGTGTGTTCCTGGAGCTGTGGATCAAGGTGCGCCCGAACTGGCGCAAGAACGAGCATATCCTACGCGAACTGGGATACGCCCTTGATAAGGACCGATGATGCCATCACTCGACAAGTACTGTCGAGCTGCCTATACTGCCCTCAACTAACCGCTCGAACAACCTGGCAAGGAGGCCACCGATGTTAGTCAGAGAACGCATGTCGCGGCATCCCATCACCGTGACGCCCGATACGTCGCTTTATGACGCGCTTGCGATCATTCGTGAAGAAAAGATTCGCCGGCTGCCTGTGGTTGATCCATCTGGCAAGCTGGTGGGGATTGTCTCTGAAAAAGATATGCTGTACGTTTCTCCCTCCCCTGCCACAACCCTCTCGGTGTACGAGATGAACTATCTGATCGCCAAGATCAAAATCAAAGAGCTGATGACCACCGAGGTGATCACCGTCGAAGACGACTGCCCGGTCGAAGAAGCGGCGCGCATTATGGCAGATAACAGCATCTCGGGCTTGCCAGTAATGCGCGCGGGTACGCTGGTGGGTATGGTCACCGAAAGCGACCTGTTCAAGGTCTTTATCGAGCTGCTTGGGGCGCGCATGCATGGTATGCGCGTGTCGCTGCGGATCACCGAAGGGGTAGGCGTACTGGCGCGCCTGACAAGTGCCCTGGCCAGCCTCAACGGCGATATTGTCACCCTGGGGACCTTTCAGGATGACAACCAGGATTCACGCATCATCACCATTAAACTAACAGGCCTCGATGAAGCACAAATCCGCCAGGTTGCGGCCGATTTGCACGCCGAGATCCTCGATATCCGCTATATCTAGGGTACCAGCTGGCAGCGCAGTTGTGCCGCCGCCTTGGCGCGATGGCTGATGCGGTTTTTGGTGGCGCGCGGTAGCTCGGCCATGGTGGCATCGTACTCGGGCACATAAAACAACGGGTCAAAACCAAAGCCGTTGCTGCCCCGCGGTGCGCTGGTGATGCGCCCATCGCAAACGCCTTCTGCCAGCTGTTCACGGCCATCCTGCCATACCAGAGCAATCACGCAGCGAAAGCGCGCCGTGCGATCCTCAGGCGCCACCTGTGCAAGAGCCTCCAGGAGCCGCGCGTTGCGCTCAGCATCCGATAGCCCCCCACCATAGCGCGCAGAGTGCACCCCTGGGACACCATTCAAAGCATCCACCTCGAGACCCGAGTCATCTGCTAAAGTCGGCAGACCAGCCAACGCGCCATATCCGCGCGCCTTGGCCAGGGCGTTATCGGCATACGTCTCGCCATCCTCGATAATGGTCGCTTCGATGTGCACGTCATCCAGGCCGACAAGTTCGAGGCCGGGGATATCGAGCAACTCGGCCAACTCGCGCACTTTACCCTTGTTATGGCTGGCAATCAGCAGTTTCATTGAGAACCTCCGTTCATTGCGTATGAGTGCGCACCAGGGCGCGTGCCAGGGTCAGTCCGCGCAGCTCACCAGCGCCGGCAGCCTGCAGCGCGGCCGCACAGGCTTCGAGAGTGGCAGCTGTGGTACAGACGTCGTCAACGAGTAAAACGCGCTTGCCCACCAGTGTGTGTCGGCAGCGAAAGGCATCCGCCATGTTGGCGTGGCGCTCGCTGCGAGAAAGCCCCACCTGGGGCGGGGTGTTACGCGCGCGCTCCAGACAGTCGCAGCTACAAGGCACGCCGAGGGAGCGGCTCAGAGCGCGCCCCAGCAGCGCGCTTTGGTTGTAGCCGCGCTGGCGTTCGCGCGCCTTGTAGAGCGGCACTGGCATGATGATATCACAGGTATAGCCAGTAGCCACCCAAGCATTAGCCAGCAGCTCCGCCAGCGGTTCGGCCAGTACCTGCATACCACCATATTTCAGGTCATAGATAGCCTTGCGTAGCGGCTGTCGGTAGACGCCATACGAGTTTACCGAAGCCAACCGCGTGGGTATATCCTGACAGCGCCGGCAACGCGCCGAGTTGCTGAGCCTGCCGCAATGCACACAGCTCGGGGATGGCTGGCGCACGATGGCAGCTGTACACCCCTCACAGAGCCATGTACCAAGGGCGCCGCATGCCACGCAATGCGGCGGGAACAATAAATCCAAAGCGCCGTTGAGTATCAAGCGTCCACTCTCATCACTTGGATAGCCTATATTGCTATGTTATACTCCACGAAAAGCAAACGTGCATCATGGAGTGGGGCCGATGAACCGCGTGCTGAAACTGCGCCAGCTCGCCACCGCCGACGCCGAGTTTGAGACCAAAAGCCGGCGCTATAATGCCATCCGCGCGGCTCTTTCGGATACCTCGGCGATCGACCAACTGCAGCAAGCCGAACAAACCAGTGCCGCCGAACTAAAGATACTGCGCAGCACCCTGCGCGATCGCGAGCTCGAACTGGGTACTCTCCAGGCCAAGTACAAGGACGTCTACCAGAGTCTCTACAGCGGAGCGATCACTCTGCCCAAGGATCTCGATAACCTCCATAAGGAGAGCAAGTCGCTCGAGCAGCGTATCGGCAAGCTGGAAGAAGAGGTCCTGAGCCTGATGGCCAGCGTTGAAGAATACGAAGCCAGCCACGCCGTCCTCGCCCAGGAAACCCAGGAAAAACTCGCCTGCCAGAATACAGAGCGCGCCGAATTGCTGCGCGAGGGGCGCGAACTGCAGCCCCTTTTGGTCGAGCTGCAAAAAGAGCGCCAGACACTGCGCACCGTCGTCGCCCCGGGCGATCTCAAACTCTATGAAGAACTGCGCGCCAAGAAGCGTGATACTCCCATGGCAGAGATGATAGATGCCACCTGCCAGGTCTGCCGGGTGTCTGTGCCGAGCCACCAGGCCAGCCAAGTGCAAACTGGTGATAAAGTCGTGCTGTGCATCGGCTGCGGCCGGATCTTGTACCACGCCTGAGCAATAGCCACGGAGAAGGCGTTGAATAATCCATATATCATCGATCGGCCGCTGACCACCCGAGATTGGTTTGTCGGCCGCGAACAAACCTTTAGCCTGCTGATCAAGCGCCTCTCTGAGGGCGAGCGCATGGTGATCTTGTGCGGACGGCGCTACAGCGGTAAAACCTCGTTCATCAACCAGCTGCCCAACTATCTGAGCGAGAGCTACCGCCTGGCGATCATCGACCTGAGCCCGTCAGAGGCGATCGAAGACCCGCTGTGGACCATCTTTGAGCAGATCGCTGCGATCACCCAAAAGCCCCTGCCCGACAAGGACGGCTATCTGCAGGATGCCTACTCCTTTGGGCTGAACTATTTACGGCAGGTGTGCGGCCAGGGCACGCGTAATGTGATGCTCTTTTGTCTGGATGCGGTGAGCGTCAAGGCATTCACACCCGGCAGCCGCTGGGAAGCGATCGTCAACACCCTGCTAGATATCATCGCCAGCCTGCCTTCGGCGGCTTTTCTGCTGGTGGTGGAAGGGCATCACCTCGACATCAAATCAGCGGTTATCCAGGCGCTGCCCATCCTGACGCTGCACCCGCTCGACAACCAGGAAGTCGAAGACCTGGTGGGGGTGCCGGCGCGCTCGAACGTGGCTTACGATTTTGAGCTGATCCGTCAGGCGGGTGTGCTAGCGGGCAACGACCCCTTTATATTGCAGATCATCGCCAGGCTGCTTTACGAAAACCGCGCCAACAACAGCTGGCTGGGGCCCAATGCGCTCGACAAGGTAGTGCGCCAGGCCGAAGAGCTGGCCGAGCCCGCTTTTTACGACCTGTGGGAAGAAGCAACCCCGCAGGCACAAACCATCCTGGCGACCTTTGCTGCCATGACAGGCCACCACGGTGTCGGTTCAGCAGACGACCTGACCCGATATCTGCGGCACCGCCATGTGGTCGTGCCCAAGGGCGATGTCGAAGCTGGCATCACCTACCTAGCCGACCGCGGCTACCTGCAAAAGCTGGGCAGCGGCGTCTACCAGTTCAAGAGCGAGCTCTTTAGACTGTGGGTGCGCGAACAGCATCCACTGCAGCAGGTGCTCAGCCGGCACCGTCTGTACAAGCGCACGCGGCCCAAAAAGCCAGCCCCCTGGCGCGGCATAAAAGTCGACTGGTTCGGCGTGGCGCTGTGGAGCCTGGCAATTGGGCTTTTGGTGGGAATTGTCTACATCTGGCAGGCGCGCAACACCAACCTGTTTCGGATGACGCCCTTCCAAGTGAGCAAGCAGACCGCCATCCCGACAGCCGGCGCCGGCCTGGACACCTCGCGCAACACCGTCATCGTCTTCCAGAGCCGCGCGACCAGCGACTCTAACTGGGTGATTGCTCGCATTAACAATGACGGCACCGAAAAGACCGTGCTGACAGACGGCGAGGCCAACGACATGTCGCCGGTGATCTCGCCGGATGGCAGCCGCATCGCCTTTGTCTCGGATCGCGACGGCAATCGCGAGATCTATGTGATGAATGCCGACGGCACAAACCCCGTCAACCTTACCCGTCATGTGGCCGAAGACTGGACGCCTGCCTGGTCGCCGGATGGCCGCTATATTGCCTTTTCGAGCTTTCGCGATAGCAACTGGGAACTGTATGTGATGCGCAGCGACGGTTCTGAGGTGACTCGCCTGACTGAGAACGTTTTTGCTGACTATTCACCCAGCTGGTCGCCAGACGGCACAAAGCTGGCGTACGTCTCGGATCGCGACGGCAACCTGGAGATCTATACCAAACCTCTGGATAGCCCAATCGAAACGCGCATCACCAACAACCCAGCGACCGACCAGTCGCCGGCGTGGTCGCCGAATGGGATGTTTATCGCCTTTGCGAGCTATCGCGATGGCAATATGGAGATCTATGTCGCCAACGCAGATGGATCAAATCCGCAGAACGTAACAGAGGATCCCATCTCGGACGACCAGGCACCGGCGTGGGCGTTCGACAGCCTGCACCTGGTATTCCATTCCAACCGCGACCATAACTGGGATATCTATACCCTGGAAATCACCACCGGCAGGCGCCAGAACCTGACGTCCAGCCCAGAGGCGGACCAGTTCCCGCACTGGGGCAAGTAGTCAGGCACCCAAAGCGCGGGTGAGGAGTCTTGCCAGGGCTTGCAGCAACACCATGGCGATGAGCGGCGAAAAGTCGAAACCGCCGATGTTTGGCAGCAGCCGGCGGATTGGCCCCAGGATCGGTTCAGTGATCTCATAGATCAGTTCACCTACCCGGCTTTGTGCCAGAGACGGCACCCACGAGATTAACACGCGCGCCAGGATGGCGATGTTGAGCGCCTGAAACAGAAAGCTTACAAAAGTTACCAAATACTTCATGGCTTTTCCGTTTCACCCAGTTGGCAAGCCCTGGTGTAGCAAGCCTGGATCGCTTCACGCAGTGCAGAGCGCCAACCGCCTGCCTCAAGCGCGGCCAGAGCTGCCGCAGTAGTGCCCCCGGGCGAGGTAACCTGGTTACGCAACAGGGCAGGGTGTTCTCCCGAGCTCATGCCATAGATGGCTGCGCCGCGCAGGGTCTGCCACGCCAGGCGCTCCGCCAGCGCTCGGTTCAAGCCCAGCTCGACGCCTGCATCCGCTAACGCCTCGATGAACAAGAACACATAAGCCGGTCCCGAACCGCTCAGGGCGGTCGCCACATTAATCAGTTTCTCGTCGTGCACCTGCACCTGGTCGCCCAGGGCACTCAGCAGGTCGCCGACCAGTGCGAGCTGCTCGGAGGTTGTCTCGGGGGTCGCCACCCAGACCGACATGCCTTCGCCAACCCGGGCGGGGGTATTGGGCATCACCCTTACGATGGCGGCGGATGGCAGGTCGCGCGCGAGAGTGTGAAGCTCCAGGCCGGCTACGATCGAGACCACCAGGGCCTGCGAATCCACGGCGCCGTCCAGTTGAGAGAGCGCATTGCTGGCCTGCTGCGGTTTCACTGCCAGGATGACCAGCTCAGCTCCTTGCACGGCAGCGGCATTGTCATCCGTGACGGCCACAGCGTACCTGCTCGCCAGCTCTTGGCGCCTGGCAGGCAGGGGCTCTCCGACGGTTATCTGGTTCGCTTGCAAAAGGCCGCGCTTCAGGATGCCTGCCAGCACCGCCTCAGCCATGACTCCGCCGCCGATCAGGCTACATTTTTGTATCATACTTGTCCTTACCTACTCAAATATAGCACTGCCGATGCGCACCAATGTGGCACCTTCTTCGATCGCCACGCGATAGTCTCCCGACATGCCCATGGATAACTCGCGCCAGTCGAGCTCTGGCAGGGCTTGTGCCAGATACATCTGCAATTCGCGCAGCTTGCTAAAGGTACCACGGGCATCCTCCGGGTCTTGCGTCACTGGCGCCATAGTCATCAACCCGCGCACCTGCGTATGGCGATATTGTACCAGATGCGCCGCGTTGGCGACGAATTCCGCCCAACTGTCACGTTCAGCCAGAACAAAACCGTCCTTGCTGGCTTCGCCGGAGACATTGCATTCCAGCAGTACGGGATACACGCAGCCGCGCGCCTGTGCCAGGCGCTCAAGGCGCGCTGCGAGCTTGAAGGAATCCACTGAGTGACATATGTGTGAATAGGACAGCGCATCGTCGGCTTTGCGGCTCTGCAAATGTCCGATCATATGCCAGGTGATCTCCGGACCCCGCCATAGCTCATGCATCAGCGGTACCTTGCGGCTCAACTCTTCGACACGGTTTTCACCCAAATACCGCACACCGCACTGGCACACCGCCAGCGTCTCGGCGATGCTGCGCTGTTTGGTAACGGCCACTAGCTGTACGCTGCCCTGCTGGCGTCCGGTGCGCGCACAAGCGTCCGCGATTGTCTGCTGGATATCCTGCAGGTTGGCACGGATGCGCGGCAGCTGCTCTTGCATCTCTACGAGGTACTGCGAGTTTTGGTTCATCGCAACCCCACCAGTGCCGCAAAACGGCCGGTTTTTCCGCCGCTGCCGCGGTGTGAATAGTACAACGCCTGATGGCAACAGGTGCATACACCGGCGAGCTCGATGGCGCGAACCCCGCAGCGTTCGAGCTGGCGGCGATTGGCCAGCCAGAGGTCGAACCAGGCGTGGCCGTTGGGCTGCCGGCGCGAAACCAGCTCATCCGGCTCGGGCAGCTCGTGTTCGATCTGAGCAATCACCTCAGGTCCGAGCTCCAGGCAGCACGGGCCGATGGAAGGCCCAATCAGGGCACGCAGGTCATGCGGCTGCGAACCAAAGGCGCGCTGCATCGCCTCTACGCCGGCTACCGCCACCTGGCGAATGGTGCCCAGCCATCCGGCGTGCAGGGCAGCCACCGCGCGTCGGGTTGGATCCCACATCAAAATCGGCGCGCAATCGGCAAAGCGCATCAACAGCAGTATGCCGGGCGCATCTGTGACCAGGCCGTCACATTCTGGCACGGCGCTGCCGCCCTCTGCTGTACCCACCTGCACCACGCGGTTGCCGTGCACCTGACGCGCCGTAACCACCTGACACGCTGTGATCCCCAGTGCCTCATACAGCTGCGTGTGGTTGTGTGCCACCGAAGAAGGATCGTCGCCAACTGTGCTGCCCAAGTTTAGGCTCTGGTAGGGAGCTGCGCTGACACCGCCGCTGCGCTGGCTGATGGCATGCAACACGGAGGGATCATTCAGGATGGTATAGCGCTCCAGCACAAGCTGATCATTAACCTGATTCATCGCCTATATCCTGATAAAGCTCCATGGCAGACGTGCCGGAGCCGGCATGCCGCCCAGATATGCTTGCGGATCATTCCCTTGCTGGGTAAGAGCATCCAACACCTTGTCGGATGCAAGCAGTGCTTCGCCAACCCTGGCATCGCCGCGCGCCAGCACGGCTTGCAATATGGACGAGCGCACCGATTCATGTCGCAGCTGCATGTGCCCGGGCGTCAACACCTTTTTCAGCAGCCGCAAACGCCGCTGCAGTACATCAGCCGGACACATCGCCTGACGCTGCCAGGCGGTATGCGCCTTGGGCACAAAGGGGGTCACGTTCACCACCACGCGCTTGCCCGAGGCAGACTGCACCTGCCCAGCCAACTGGGCGATCTCCAGTACATCCTCATCCTCTTCGCTGGGCAGGCCGATAATAAAGTACAGCTTGATCGCCTCAAAGGGGTAGTCGGCCGCAGTGCTGGCCGAGCGCATGATCTGGTCGGCGGTGAGCTGCTTGTGCATCAGGTCGCGCAGGCGCTGCGAGCCGGCCTCGGGCGCAAGGGTGAGGGTGCGGGTTCCGCCCCTCAGCAGCACCTCCATCAGGCGCGGCTGCAGGTCATTGGCGCGCAGCGACGAAACCGCCAGACGCGCGCCCAGGGCATCGGCGCCATCCAGCAGCTGATCCAGCTGCGAATAATCCGATACCGAAGCCGCCACCAGCCCCACCCGCTTGCCAACGCGCGTGCCCAGCTCGACCTGCGCCAGCACCTGCTCCAGGCTGCGTTCGCGCCTCGGGGCGTACCAACAGCCAGCCAGGCAAAAGCGGCAGGCATGTTCGCAGCCGCGTGCGATCTCCACCAGATGCATGGCCCCAAATTCGCTGCGCGGGGCATGGATGACAGACGCTACCAGCCATTCGTCGAGATCGGGCTGCACCAGACGCCGAACCGGCTCACCGGCGTGCAGCGCGGGCACGTACACACCCTCGAGCTGCGCCAGCGCTGCCAGCCTGTCTGCCCTGGCGAGCCCTTGGGTTTCGACCAGCAACATGCATAACGCGGTGAGAATCGGCTCGACCTCACCGATCACGACCGCGTCGGCCACAGCAGAGAGCGGCAGAGGGTTGGCCGAAACTGCCGGCCCGCCCAGGATCACCAACGGCAGCTCATCGCCGCGCTCCCGGGCACGAGCCGGGATACTGGCGCGCGGCAACATCTCCACCAGGTTGAGGTAGTCGAGTTCAAACGAGAGCGAGACGAGCAGCGCCGCACATTCGTGCAGCGCCCGCTGCGATTCGAGTGTTAGGGGCAGCTCCTGAGGGCTGGGCCGGGCACCCAGCCAGGCAAAGGCACGCTCGCAGACAATGCTGGGATGAGCATTCAGCCAGCGGTAGAGGCCCTGGATCGCCAGGTTGGACATGCCCACGCCATAGCTGTTGGCATACACCAAGCCCAGCGGCAGTTTACCGCCCCAATTGCGCACTGTTGCGCCGCTTTCCTGCGACAGCACCTTTTTCGCGCGCTCAATATCAGCCCAGGCCACCTTCAGTTGCCTCCGAATGGTTCCTGTGATCATAGCCTTAACAGGCGGTTTCGTCCAGCAAGGGATTATTGACTGACGCGCCCGCCTGATGTAGGCTAAATATGAGTGGGCCAGGCGTTCGCGGGCTCTCTGAGCCTGAGGAAAGTCCGAACTCCACAGGGCGCGATGCTGGGTAACACCCAGGCGAGGCAACTCGACGGAAAGTGCAACAGAAAGTCAGTCGCCCGGTTGAACAAGCCGGGTCAGAGTGAAACGGTGGTGTAAGAGACCACCAGCGGTACTGGTAACAGCACCGGCTCGGCAAACCCCATCGGGAGCAAGATCAAGCAAGAGGCGCAAGTGGCAACACCTGCCGGGGCTGCCCGTCCCGATGCCTCGGGTAGATCGCATCAGACGGCGAGTAATCGCCGCCGCAGAGAGATGAACGCCGCCCTGCCAGGCAGGGCACAGAATTCGGCTTATCGGCCCACTCTTTGGCAAGAACGGTGTTATCTTGACAATCTCGATTAATTCAGTTAGAATGCTGCAACCTATCGCTAGCTAAACGTACTGAAAGCTATGACAAGCCAATCCAACGCCATGCAGTCGATCATCCATAC
>Ga0123333_10000268_pt1 | contig 59388 bp, 45 predicted proteins | sample BioC12SIPDNA_3_FD_89957 | JGI IMG/M metagenome (GOLD analysis project Ga0123333, IMG submission 89957) | Anaerobic biogas reactor microbial communites from Washington, USA - Biogas_R2_B C12 SIP DNA | ecosystem: Engineered > Bioreactor > Anaerobic > Unclassified | place: Washington, USA...
CGCAGTCCAGGCAGGCCCCTCCACGGATCCCGGCCCGGCGGGCATGCCCGGATTTCGGGAATGTGCCCGGCCAACCCCGCTGTTGTTGCCGCGCATCCGGTCTTGCATCACCCCGCAACCGGGGTCGGGCTACACCGGGATTCTCGACTCGCAGGGAACGCCGGTCTGGCAGAAGCCGCAGCCGTAGCCCTCCAGGCCGTAGTGTTTGCCGGCGTACTCCGCGGTCGCGTTGCACTGTTTCAGGCACGCCATCTTGTCATGGCCCGACTTCGTGACGGCTCCGGCCGGGCAGCGGGTGGCGCAGATCCCGCACCCTCCCGTGGAGTAGAACAGGCAATACTCGTGATGGTCCTGGTAGGGGCGAGGCGTCGGCGGGATTTCGATTTTGGCGACTACCGAGCCGCAGCGCATTGCCTTGCCCTTCGCGGTGATCAGGCCGTCGCACAATCCGAAAGTCCCCAGTCCGCCGGCATAGGCGGCGTGCCGCTCGGACCAGGACGAAGCCAGGCCGTACCTTTCCGAATTCCCCATTTTGAAGCTCTTGGAAAAAACGGGAACGACGGCGGGGTGGCCCGCCTTTGTGAGGGTTTCGGCCACGAACCGTCTCAGCTCCTCATTGAACTCCTCGCCGTAGATCCGCGCCCGGATCCATTTTTCCGAAGGGTCGGTCTTCTGCTTGCGGAGATCGGCCTTGATCGATTCGGTGTGGGGGAGCACCCAGGAGATAACCGCCAGCTCCTCGGGCTTCGCGGCGACGGCGGGGAACTCGAGGCTGAAAATCTCGAGCGGAGTCCAGTGAAAGGGGCCCACATGCTCCCGGAAGGACTGGAAAATGGGATCATCGCCCCGGGCGAAGCCGACCAGAGGCTCGTCCCATGCCTTTTCATTTTCCGGGTTCCTGATGGAGTTGGACGGAGACTTTGCGGCGCGTTCGACGATGAGAGATGAAATCCAGGCGGCGGAATCCTGACCGGGCTCCGTCGAGGCGAAGAGGCCGAAGCTTCCATTCCCGACCACGCCGGCCAGGGCCGAGGCTTTCAGAAATTCCCTTCTATTCAGTTTGAGATTCATGCAGGGCTCCTCCTATGATTGGATCCAGTATCGTCGACCCGGGATACAAAAGCCAGCGGATGTTTTATTCACGATATTCATCGGGCTTCTGCCGGGCGCACCCGACATCTCAAATTTCTGATTGCCATCCGGCACCACGCTTCCGAATTCCCCTTCCGGGTGATTCCAGGTTTCTTGCGCGGCGCTGCCTCGGACACAAGAACCATGGCATGACCAGCGGATTGCCAATCCTTGCGGAGATTGTATATCCATGAACTTCAGGACTGGCCGGGATGTACGTGGGATACGGAGCGACTTACCGATTTTCTCGCCGACGCTCGTCGCAAGCAAGGGCGGCTAACGGGTCCTAGGGAGGCCCGCGGCTTTGACCTGCGCCAGGAAGCCGTTTTACAGACACTTACAGCTGACGCACGTACAAGCAGAGAGATCGAAGGAGAGGTTCTCGACAAGGCACTAGTTCGGTCCTCCGTCGCGCGCCGTCTTGGCTTGGATATCGGCGCAGCGAAACCGGCCGACCGCCATGTAAGGGATCGTTGACATGATGCCCGATGCCACAGGACATTATGACCAGCGACTCAATGAAGAAAGGCTGTTTTCGTGGCATGCCGCACTGTACCTGCCGGGCGCAGTGGCCAGAGGGCGATCAAGGCGGGATCCTGGCGTGATGACAGCACGGGTCCAATGAAGGTCGTTTTCGGGCCAATCGGAAGAGAGCGCGTTCATTATGAAGCACCCGCAGCCGCGTTGAAGCCTGAAAAACGGACTTGGATTTTCTGATTATCTGGAACGTTCCGATACGGACGCGTCATCGACCGCGGTCATGGCGCCCCCCTCCATGAACAACGTTCCCAGAAGATCCTGTGCACGGGCCAGGCCGGAATCGGCGGCCCTGTGGTACCACTGCATGGCCGTTATGCGATCCAGGGGCACGCCCAGGCCGCTCGAGTACATACGCCCCAGGCTCAGCTGCGCCTCGGCCAGTCCCTGGTCGGCCGCCATGCGGTACCATCGGGCGGCCGCGGCGTAGTCCCGCCCGACACCCCGGCCCTCGGCATGGATAACGCCCAGGTTGTACTGCGCGCCGGCGTCCCCCTGCAGCGCCGCCCGGCGGTACCATGCGGCGGCTTCGGCGTAATCCCTCGGAACGCCCAGGCCCCGGTAGTAGAAAAATCCCAAATTGTACTGTGCGTCCGCATGCCCCTCCAGGGCCGCCTTCCGGAACCAGCGGGCGGCCGCGGCATAGTCCAGCTCGACGCCCCGGCCCTCGGCATGGAGAACCCCCAGGTTGTACTGTGCGTCCGCATGCCCCTCCAGGGCCGCCTTCCGGTACCAGCGGGCGGCTTCGGCAACATCCTTCGCGACGCCCCGGCCCTCGAGGTATTTCCACCCCAGGGAAAACTGCGCATGCACATGGCCCTTCGCAGCGGCCCGGAGGAACCATTTCAAGGATTCCCCGTAGTCCCGCCGCGCCAGTATCCCCCCCTCATAGGCGCAGGCCAGTTCGTACTGCGCTTCGGCGTCCCCCCCTTCGGCCGCCCGGATCAACCCGTCGAAGGAAGATACAGACACCTGTACGTACTGTTCCGGGAAAGCCGTGGAACCATAAACGGGGAACAGGGCCACCTCTGCCGCAAGGAGCAGAACAATGCTCAGCCGCCCGCCGATGGCGGGCAAAGCCCAATGGCAATTCACCAGACCGCCTTGTGGGATTTTTTGACAGTCTACCGCCGGAACATCCGGCGAATCAATTCAAATCCATTCCGTCCGGCGGTTTTTCAGGGGCGCGCCGAGGCCGGGCGCATTCTTCGGGGGATACGGGGCGGGATTGTATATAATGGGGGACGCTCCCGTGGAAAGGGGTCCCATTGCACCGGAAAATCGCCATACTGCTTTCGGCCTACAACGGCGGGAAATACCTCGAGGAGCAGCTGGAATCGCTGCTCGGGCAGACCTACGGGCGCTATGTGATCGTCCTGCGCGACGACGGCTCCGGCGACAACACCCCGGGCATCATCGAATCCTACCGCGCGCGGCACCCGGGCGTCGTCCACGTCCCGCCCGGGGGCGGCCGGCACCTGGGCGCCTGCGCCAGCTTCGCATTCCTGATGCGGTATGTCCTGGGGAGCAAGGGCGCACTGGGCCTTCCCGAAGCCGCCATGGCCTTCTGCGACCAGGACGACGTCTGGGCCGCGGACAAGATCGAGAGGCAGGTGCAGTGCCTGCGGGCGGCCGAAAGCGATGCCGGCGCCGCTCCGGTCCTGGTCCACAGCGACCTCGAGGTCGTCGGCGAATCCGGGAACACGATCGCGGGCTCCTTCGTGCGCTACCAGGGGATCGACCCGAAGCGGAACCGGTTCGGGCAGGTGCTCTACGGCAACCCCGTCACCGGCTCTACGGCCCTGATCAACGAGGCGCTGGCCGTGCGGGCGCTGCCGGTCCCGCCCGAGGCCGTCATGCACGACTGGTGGCTGGCCCTGGCGGCATCGGCTTTCGGGAAACTGGTGTTTGTCGACCGGCCGCTGGTGCGCTACCGCCAGCACCCGGGAAACGCCCTCGGCGCCGTACAGAAACCGCCCCGGCGCTCGCTGGCGGAACTGGCGTCGGCCGTCTACGGCCTGCGGCCGGACCCCTCCGTAACCGCCCTGGCGGCGCAGGCGGGCGCGTTCCTCGAGCGCTACGGCGCGTCGCTCGGGACGGGCCAGAAAATCCGGCTGCGCCTCACGGCGGTGCTGCGCACGCGCTCGGGCGCCGCCCAGAGGGTGTTCCGCCGCCTCGGGCGCAGGCTCTGATCCTCCGCGGATTCACGCCGCCACGATGGCGCTCGCGGGGCACCAGTATTCGGTCGACACGCAGGTCCCGCAGTCGGTGCACCGGCCGGGGTCGATATGCACCGGCTGGAGCCACCACTGTTCGAACCGTATCTTCTCTTCGGCGACGATCGCCCCCTCCGGGCACCGCCCGACGCAGTACCCGCACCGGAGGCACGCCTCGGTCACCCTGTAGGCCATGCCCATCCTCCTGTCTCTTTGCCCGGGGCTCAGTCGAACCCCTCGTCCTTCCACAGGTTCCAGTCGGCCTTGTCCCTGGCCTCTTTGGGGAGCACCTGCGGGAAGAACTTTTCCGTGTGCGCGGCCCCCTGGTTCACCTCGATGAAAATCCACGGCCGCGTCGTCCGTATCGGCCGCCACGGCGAGTGGATGAAGTTCGGGGGGATGTAAATGCAGCAGGTGCGGCTGAACACGTGCCGCTCCAGTTCCGGTCCCATGTGCATCTCCACCTCGGCGCCGAGATCCATGGGATTGTCCGGGTCGGTGCCGATGTGAAACAGCAGTTCGGCGTCCTTGTGGATGTGCGGGGGATGGCCCGCATACTCGTGCGTCCCCAGGGGCGCCTCGAAGCCGGGCAGGACCCAGTGAATCAGGTAGAAATGGCTCCCCTCGATGACGCTGTCTTCGACGCGGGCCATCACGGGGCGCCTTTCCTTGGGCCACCGCGCGGGATCGTACTCCAGGAAGTATTTGTCGTATTTCCCCATGTCGTGCCTCCTATGGCTCCGGCGCGCCGGCCGGCGGGAGCGGACGCAGGAGCCTTCCGGCCCTACCGTAGTCCAGACCCGGGGCCGGAATCAAACACTATCGGCGCCGGTTTCCTCCCCCGGGGCATTTTTCACCCGCCCTGTCGCGCCGGGCCGTGGTACAAGTACTCAGGGCCCCCGCGGAGCGGCAGACGCAAACCCGCCGCCGCGACCCGCCAGGAGAGACCATGAAGCCTGCCATGTCCCTGCCGGAACTCGACTACGTCAAGTACACGCTCGGCAACGGGCTCGACGTGATTTTGCGCGAGGACCACCGCCTGCCGCTCGTGGCCGTCAACATCTGGTACCACGTCGGGCCGGCCAACGAGCGCCCCGGCCGCACGGGGTTCGCGCACCTGTTCGAGCACATGATGTTCGAGGGATCCCGGCATGTCGGGGTGAAGGCCCACTTCCGGATGCTCGAAGCCGCCGGGGCGAGCGAGGTCAACGGGACGACGGATTTCGACCGCACGAACTATTTCGAGACGCTCCCTTCGAACCAGCTCGAGCTGGCCCTGTGGCTCGAAAGCGACCGCATGGGCTTCCTGCTCGAGGGGCTCGACGCCGAGAAGCTGGAGACGCAGAAGGCCATCGTGCGCAACGAACGGCGCCAGAACGTCGAAAGCGCCCCGTACGGGATCGTCCGCGAGGCCGTGTTCCGCCAGGCGTTCCCCGAGGGCCACCCCTACCACGGGGCGATCATGGGGTCGCACGCCGACATCGAGGCCGCCGGACTGGACGACGTCCGGGATTTCTTCCGGCTCTACTACGCCCCCAACAACGCCAGCCTCGCCATCGTAGGCGACATCGACCCGGAGCGCACCCGGCGCCTGGTCGACCGGTACTTCGGCCCCCTACAGGCGGGGGACCCCGTCCCGCCGCCCGCGGCCGCGACCCCCCCGATCACGTCGGAAAGGCGCGCCGTCGTCACCGACCGGGTCGAGCTGCCGCGGGTCTACCTGGTCTGGATCACGGACCCGGTCTTTACCCGGGAGGACGCGGAATTCGACCTGATCGCCAAGATCCTGGGGGGGGGCAAATCGAGCCGCCTCTACAGAAGCCTGGTCTATGAGAGGCGGATCGCGCAGGACGTCGGGGCCCACCAGGCCTCCCTGGCGCTGGGCTCGCTGTTTCACATCGAGGCCACCTGCAAGCCGGGCGTGGCCCCGGAGGAGGTTTCGGAGGCCATCGGCCGGGAACTGGCCGCCTTCGAAGACGTCGGGCCGCGCCCGGACGAGATCGAAAGGGCGCGCGTCGGCTTCGAATCCTCCGTCATCCGGGGCCTGGAGTCCCTGGGGGGATTCGGCGGGGTGGCCGACCGCCTGAACCTGTACAACCACTCCCTGGGGGACCCGGGGTGGCTCGGGAAGGACCTGGGCAGGTACGCCGCAGCCACCGCCGGCTCCCTCCGCGCCGCCGCCCGGCGGCGGCTCCGGCCCCAGTCGGGCATCGTCGTCTACGGCGTGCCCGGCGAGAAGGTCCTCGACGACGTGCCGGCGCGCCCGCGGCGGCCCGCCAGCGCCGCCGCGGCATCCCGGTCCGTCCCCGGGCAGCACTGGAGGCGGACGCCGCCCCGTCCCGGGCCGGAGCCCCCGATGCGGTTGCCGGCCGCGGCCTCGTTCCGGCTCCCGAACGGGCTCACGGTGTTCTGGATCGAACGCCGCAGCCTGCCGGTCGTCTCGGCCAACCTCATCGTCCTGGGCGGAAGCGAATGCAACCCCCCGGGGCTGCCCGGCCTGGCGTCGTTCGCCGCCGAAATGCTCGACGAGGGGACGCTCGGGCGCTCCCCCCTCGAGATCGCTGCGGACAGGGACCGGATCGGCGCCACCCTCTACACGGGGTCCTCCATGGACATGGCCTACACGGCGTTGGGGGTGCTCGCGAAGAACCTGGAGCCGGCGTTCGAACTGGCCTCGGACATCCTGCTCCGCCCCGCTTTTGCCGGCGCGGAAATCGAAAGGGTCCGCCACGACCGGCTGACGCACATCCAGCAGCAGACAGACAGCCCGGGCATCCTGGCCACGAAGGTGTTCCACGGCGCCGTCTACGGATCCCGCCACCCCTACGGGCACCTGGAAATAGGCACGGAGGCTTCCAACCGCGCCGTCGCGGCCGGGGACATCGCCGGCTTCTACCGGGCCCGCTACACCCCGTCGAGCGCCGCCCTGGTGGTTTCGGGCGCCGTCGCGCCCGAAGAGCTCCGCGCCCTGGCCGAGCGGTATTTCGGGGGCTGGGACGGCGCCGCCGGCGCCGGCGCCGATGTCGGGCCCGCACCGCAAGCCTCCCCCCGGGTCCTGGTCGTGGACCGGCCCGGGGCGTCGCAGACGGTGCTGCGGGTCGGGCACGCCGGGCCCCGGCGCGCGCACCCCGACCAGATTGCGATCGACGTCATGAACACCATCCTGGGCGGGCTGTTTTCAAGCCGGATCAACCGCAACCTCCGGGAGAGGAACGGCTACACCTACGGCGCCTCCTCCGCCTTCGTCTTCCGGCGCGGCCCCGGGCCCTTCATCGTCGGGACCTCGGTGGACGCCCGCGCGACGGCGCCGGCCGTGGCGGAGATTTTCAGGGAGATCGACGGGATGCGCCAGGGCCCCGTGACCCCCGGGGAGCTTTCCATGGCCCAGGACGCCATCGCACGCTCCCTGCCGGGGCTGTTCGAAACCACCGCCATAGCGGCTTCGAGCATCGGCCAGATCTTCCTCTACGGCCTCGATCCGGACCACTACCGCAATCTGCCCGAAAGGATCCGTGCCGTCACCGCCGAAGACATCCAGCGGGCGGCGCGGCGGCATCTCGAGCCCGAAAAAGCGGTTGTCGTGGCCGTGGGCGACCGCGCTACAATAGAATCCGGACTGGAAAGCATGCGTCACGGGCCGGTCGAGATCCGTGACTGCAACGGGGACCCGGTGCCACGATGACCGACTACGACATCAAGATCCGCAGCGAAAGGCTCCACGTAACCCCGGAGATCCTGGAGCGCTACAACGTCCCGGGGCCGCGCTACACGAGCTACCCCACCGCGCCGGAATGGTCGGGGGACTTCGGCCCGGAGGACTTCGAGCGGGCCGCCCGGCAGTCGAACGACGCCCGGCCCGGCAGGCCCCTTTCGCTCTACATGCACCTGCCCTTCTGCGACCGGCTCTGCCTGTTCTGCGGATGCAACGCCGTCATCGGCAAAGACCATGCGGCCGCGGCCCCCTACCTCGGGCACCTCGAGACGGAGATCGACCGCGTGGCCCGGCTGCTGGACCGTTCCAGGCGGGTGGTGCAGCTGCACTGGGGCGGCGGCACGCCCACCTACTTTTCCGCCGCCGAACTCGAGCGGCTGTTTCTGTTCACCCGGGAACGCTTCCGATTCGCCCCGGACGCCGAGATAGGGATCGAGATCGACCCGCGGGTCACGGGGCAGGACCAGCTCGAGACCCTCCGCCGGCTGGGGTTCAACCGGATTTCCATGGGGATCCAGGATTTCGACCCGCGGGTCCAGGCCGCCGTCCGCCGCTTCCAGACCTACCGGGAAACGCGGTCGGTCTTCGAGGCGTGCCGGGCGCTCGGCTTCGAGTCGATCAACGTGGACCTCATCTACGGGCTCCCGCACCAGACGCCGGAAAGCTTCTCGGACTCGGTCGGGAAGATCATCGCCTTCGACCCGGACCGCATCGCCATGTTCAGCTACGCCCACGTCCCCTGGATGAAGAAACAGCAGGGGGCTCTCTCGAAACACATCCCCCTCGGCATGGACAAGTTCCGGATCTTCCGCACCGGGATCGAACGCTTCACGGAAGCGGGGTACCAGTACATCGGGATGGACCATTTCGCCCGCCCGGACGACGAGCTCTGCCGGGCGCAGAAGGACCGGACGCTGCACCGGAATTTCCAGGGCTACACGACCAAGGCCGGGGCCGACCTTTTCGGCATGGGGGTCAGCTCCATCAGCGACGTCGGCAGGACCTACGCGCAGAACCGGAGGGACCTGGCCGGGTACTGCGCCGCCCTGGGGGCCCCGGGGCTGCCGACCATGCGCGGCGTCCGGCTCACCGACGACGACGTCCTGCGCCGCGCCGTCATCGGCCGGCTGCTGTGCCACTGCGTCGTCCGCATGCCGGAGATCGAGGCCGAGTTCGGCGTCCGCTTCCGGGAGTATTTTTCCGAGGAGATGGCCCGGCTGGAGGCCTTCGAACGGGACGGGCTGGTCGAGCTCGGGCCCGAGGCCATCTCGGTGACCACCCTCGGGCGCATCTTCATCCGCAACGCGGGGATGGTCTTCGACCGCTACCTCCGCGGCCCCCGCGACAAACCCCTGTTCTCGAAAACCCTCTAGGCGAGATGCCGGGAAGCGACCGCGGCCAGCGCGTCGATGAACTTCGGGAGGAGGTTCAGCGCCTCGGCCCGTTCAAACCTGCGGATCCCCACCCGGAGCGCCTCGGCCCGGTAGGCGATGTCGATCTCCTGCAGCGTTTCGATGTGGTCGGAGACGAAGCTGACCGGGACGACCAGGACGCTGCCGGTCCCCCTGCCGCCGAGATCGGCGAGCACGTCCCGCGTCGACGGGCCGAGCCAGCGGACGGGCCCCACCCGGCTCTGGAACGCCAGGGTCCATGGGAGGGAGGCGCCGAGGCGCTCGTTGACGAGCGCGACCGTCAGGCGGGTCTGCTCGAGGTAGGGGTCCCCTTCGGCCACGTAGCGCAGCGGGATGGAGTGCGCGCTGTAGACCAGGTGCACCGACGGCCGCTGCGCCGGGGAAAAGCGCGCGAGCGCCCGCTCGACCGTCTCGGCCATCGCCTCGACGTACAGGGGCTCGTCGTACCACCACTGTACGGTGCGGACGTCGAGGCCGCCTCCGGGCCCGCCCTCCCCTGAGGATTTGTCCTCCCCTAGGAGGCTGTCCTCCCCTGAGGATTTGTCCTCCCCTAGGAGGCTGTCCTCCCTAGAGAGGCTGTCGAAGAATTTCAGGCAGGAGCCGGTCGTCGCGAGCGAGTACTGGGGAAACAGCGGGAGCAGGACGAGGCGGTCGACGCCGTCGGCGGCGATGCGGCCGAGGGCCTCGCCGATCCCGGGGCGCCCGAAGCGCATGCCCACGTAGACGCGGGCCGGGGCCCCCCCGGAGGCGAGCCGGGCCTCGAGCGCCGCCGCCTGCTCCTCGGTGATCCGCCTCAGCGGCGAGCCCCCCCCGATCTGGCGGTAGAGGTCCCGCGATTTCCCCTGCCGCGCCCGGGAGATGGCCCACGCCAGCAGCCGGCGCGGCAATCCGCAGCGGATCCGGATGATCTCCGGGTCCGAAAAGAGGTTGTACAGGAACGGGCGCACGTCCCCGAGCGTTTCAGGCCCCCCGAGATTCAATAGCAGCACGCCTTGTCGCATGGTCGGAACCCCGTCGACGGCAGATGGTTGGGGCAGGGGCCGGGCGCCCTAGAGCAGCTTGCGGATTTCGTCCCGGAGGCGGGAGTCCGCACCGGGGCCGAACCCGGTCAGGACGTACCGCACGGTGCCCTGGCGGTCGACGAGCACCTGCATGGGGATCGCTTCGGCCCCGTACCGCCCCCCGACGGCGCCGTCCTGGTCGAGCAGCACCGTCGCATGCAGGTTCTGCTCCAGCATGTAGGAGCGGACCAGGTCCTTCGGCTCCCGGAGGTTGACCGCCAGCAGCTCGACCTCCCCGGCGTACTCCCGGCTGACCTTTTCCAGAAGCGGCTGGATCATCCTGCAGGGGCCGCACCAGGTCGCCCAGAAATCCAGCACCACGATCTTCCCCCGGAACTGCTCGAGGGAGACCCGCTGCCCCGAAAGGTCCCGGAGCTCGAACGGCGGCGCCGCGGTGCCTTCGCGCACCGCGGCGCCCCCCCCGCCGGGGCCGGCGCAGTGCATCGCCAGCAGCGCCGCAAGCAGCTGGGCAAGGAAAACGATCCCTAGTGTCCTGTTTGTCACAGTGGTCCCTCCCGAGGTCTCCGGCATCGGACTGCCGCCGGGCGCTCCGCCGTCGCACGGGATAGAGTATAGCAGCCCCGCCGGTTGTTTGCAGACGGTCCCGCGATTTTTTTGAACCTCCCGGCGAATTTGACTTCGCCCCCGATTGCGATTATAACGTCGGCATGCACCGATACGACAAAGGGCTCTTCATCTATCCCTACCGCACCGACCCCTGGATCGCCTTCGGCGCCATCCCGCCCATCGGGCTGGAAATCGTCGCCGCCTCCGTCCGGGACCTGTTTGCCCGCATCGACATCGTCGACATGCGCTTCGACCGGGACCTGGAGGGCCACCTCGAGGGGGCCCAGGTCGTCGGCATCTCCATGCCGTGGGGACGGGAGCGCGGCGTGGCGGGCAAGCCGCTGGAAAAATACGACATCGATTTCGTCCACAGCGTCATCGGGCGCATCCCCCCGGACCGGCTGCTCGTGCTGGGAGGCACGTTCGCCTGCGAATCCCGGGAGCAGCTGTTCGCCAACTTCGGAAACATCGACGTCCTGGTCAAGGGGCAGGGGGAGGAGACGCTCAGGGAGCTGCTGACCGCGGGCTCCCCGGAGGGCGTCCCGGGGCTCTTCTACCGCGACGGCGGCCGCATCGTGGAGACCCCGGACCGGCCGATCGGCATCGTCCCGGGGCTGTACCCGGACCGCAGCCTCCGGAAATACCCGTACCGGCTCTTCGGGAGCCGGATCGACACCGTCTACACCTCCCACGGATGCCCCTACCGGTGCACCTACTGCGAATTCGAGGGCCAGCGCTGGCACAGCCGCAGCGCCGAGGACATTTTCGACGAGATCCGGAGCCTGGGGGAGGAGTCACGGTACGTGCTCATCAACGACAACAATTTCCTGGAGGACCCCGACCGCGCCATCCGGCTCGTCGACCTGCTCGAGGAGGCGGGCATCCGGAAGACCTTCTGGGCGCAGTGCCGGTCCGCCCCCCTGGCCCGGAGGCCGGACCTGGTCGCCAGGCTCAACTCCATGGGGTTCGTGCTGGCCATGGGGGTCGAAAGCGCGCAGGACCACGTGCTGCGGTGGCTCCGGAAGGGCTACGGCAAGGAGACCAACGACCGGGCGCTCGAAAACATGAAGCGCACCTCCATCGTCATCCAGGCCTACTACATCATCGGCAACCACCGGGAGACGGCCGCGGAGATGCTCGAGATCATCGACTACAGCCACAAGGGCTGGGTCGACTTCATCTGCCTGAACCGGCTGCGGTGCTACCCGCAGTCCCGGCTGGCCCGCATCATCGCCGACACCGGGGGCATCGACGTCGACCCGGTGGACCTGCGGGTCTGGACCGACCAGGTGAGCAAGGACGAACTGACCCGCCTGTGCAAGCGGATCACCCGGGAATTCTACCTGTCGAAGACCCTCCTGCGGACGCTGTGCAAAATGAGCTTTCATTTCAACCTGTCCGGGTTCGCCCGGTTCGCCTTCTGCAGCTTCGCGAACATCTACCTTTTCAAGGGCAGCGCCAGGGTGACGGGATTTCTCGAGAGGCTCTTCGGCATGGCCCCCTTCCGAATTGCCGACGCCGCGGTGAACGCCCTGCTGCGCCTCGCCGGGAAACTGGTGTACGGCATCCGCGCCTAGCGGGCAGGAAAACTGGATTTCTGCACACCTGTTTTATGGTATGCTTACGCGCGTTCCCGGACGCCACGCCGGCGCCCCGGCCGGGGACAGCGGACGCGCCGGCCCTGCGGACGCAGGAATCAGAACCAGACTGGACACACGAACATTTCGGCCCCGAGGGCGGCCGTCCGGCGGCCAACTGGGCCCGAAAAGGAGCGCACATTCATGGCTGACTACGTCAATACCTTCATGGCCCGTTTGCAGGCAGTCAACCCGGGCGAAACGGAATTCCACCAGGCCGTGCAGGAAGTCGTGGAGTCCCTCGCCCTGGTGCTCGACAAACACCCCGAGTACCGGGCCGCCAAAATCCTCGAGCGCATCGTCGAACCCGAGCGCGTCGTCCTGTTCCGGGTCCCCTGGATGGACGACCAGGGGGAGATCCAGATCAACCGCGGATTCCGCATCGAAATGAACAGCGCCATCGGGCCCTACAAGGGGGGGCTCCGCTTCCACCCCTCGGTGAACCTGGGGATCCTGAAATTCCTGGCCTTCGAGCAGGTCTTCAAGAACAGCCTCACCACCCTGCCCATAGGCGGCGGCAAGGGGGGGTCGGATTTCGACCCCAAGGGGAAGAGCGACAACGAGGTCATGCATTTCTGCCAGAGCTTCATGACCGAGCTCTGCCGGCACATCGGGCCCAACACGGACGTTCCCGCGGGCGACATCGGGGTCGGCGGACGGGAGATCGGGTACCTTTTCGGCCAGTACAAGAGGATCCGGAACGAATTCACCGGCGTGCTCACGGGCAAGGGCCTGAACTGGGGCGGGTCGCTGATCCGGCCGGAGGCCACCGGCTACGGCAGCGTCTATTTCGCCTCCGAGATGCTGTCGACCCGCAACCAGACCATGGAGGGGAAGACGTGCCTCGTCAGCGGAAGCGGCAATGTCGCCCAGTACACGATCGAGAAGATCCTGGATCTCGGCGGGAAAGCCGTCACCGTCTCCGATTCGAACGGCTACATCTACGACGAGGAGGGGATCGACCGGGAGAAGCTCGCCTTCATCATGCACCTGAAGAACGTCAAACGGGGCCGGATCAAGGCCTACGGCGAGAAATACCGCAGCGCCGTTTACACGTCCCTGGACCAGACGCAGGACGCCAACCCGCTGTGGGGCCACAAGGCCGACTGCGCCTTCCCCAGCGCGACGCAGAACGAGATCAACGCCCGGGACGCCCGGAACCTCCTCAAAGGCGGCGTCTACGTCGTTTCCGAGGGCGCCAACATGCCGACGACGCCCGAGGGCGTCCGGATCTTCCTTGACGCCGGGATCCTCTACGGCCCGGGGAAGGCGGCCAACGCGGGCGGCGTGGCGGTGTCCGGCCTGGAAATGTCCCAGAACAGCATGCGCCTGCCCTGGACCAGGGACGAGGTCGACACCCGCCTCGCCCTGATCATGAAGAGCATCCACTCGACCTGCGTCGAATGCGCCGAACGGTTCGGTTCGCCCGGCAACTACGTCAACGGGGCCAACATCGGCGGATTTCTCAAGGTCGCCGATGCCATGATGGACCAGGGCCTCGTCTAGGGCCCTGCCGCCGTGCCCTGGGGCGCACCCGGACCGGGAGCTCGACTCCGGGCGCGCCCCGCGGCTATACTGGTTCCGACGTGACGCTTGGAGTCACCGGAGCCTGGAGCAGATCGACCGTGGCGGAACGCACCCTGGATCCTTTGTGGATCGAACACGGATACGGCACCCGTTTTCAGGGGTTTCAGAACCTGATGCGGCACAGGATACGGGACGTGCTGTTCGTTTCGAGCCTGTACGACATGTACCTGTTCGAGGAGGACGGACGGTTCGACGAGCTCATCGGCACCGAGTACAGGCGCTTCGACCTGAGCCACGCGCCCGATCTGACCCGCGTCTCGAGCGGGGAGGAGGCCCTCACCCTGGCCAGGGAGGGCCGGCGCTTCGACCTGATCCTCGCCACGATGCACATCGAGGACATGCGCGCCGTCCGGTTCGCCCGCGAGGCGCGCGCGGCCGGGGTGACGGTCCCGATCGTGCTGCTGGCCTACGACAGCAAGGAGCTGAAGGACCTGCGGGCCCGCAACTTCGACGAGGCTTTCACCCGCGTCTTCGCCTGGAACGGCGACTTCAAGCTGATTCTGGCCATCATCAAGCACCTCGAAGACCGGATGAACGTCGACCACGACACGCGCCTGGTGGGCGTCCAGTCCATCCTGTTCATCGAGGACAACATCGAGCACTACTCGACGCTGCTGCCGGTGCTGTACGCGGAGCTCCTCAACCAGTCCCACAGCCTCATCTCCGAGGGGATCAACCTATCCCACAAATCCCTCCGGACGGTCGCCCGGCCCAAGATCCTCTTCTGCCAGACCTACGAAGAGGCCTGGCGCTACTACGAAACCTACCGGGAGCATATCCTGGGCATCATCTCCGACATCGACTTCCCCCGCGGGGGCCGGCCCGATACCGGCGCGGGGATCCGCCTAGCCGAGGCGGTCCGCCAGGAGCACCCCGAGCTCCCGATCATGCTCCAGTCCCAGACCCCCGACTACCAGAACAGGGCGAAGGAGCTGGGGGTTTCCTTCGTGCTCAAGCAGGCGCCCGATCTCCAGCTGAGGCTGCGGAAATTCATGACGGAGTATTTCAGCTTCGGCGATTTCGTCTTCCGCACCGCCGACGGCTACGAGGTCGGGAGGGCGTCGGACCTGAAAAGCCTCCGGGAGCAGCTGCGGCATGTCCCGGAGGAGAGCATCCGCTACCATGCCGAGAGGAACCACTTCTCGAACTGGCTCAAGGCGCGGACCGAATTCTGGCTGGCCCACAAGGTCCGGCCGAGGAAAGTGTCGGACTTCGCCTCCGTCGAGGAGCTGCGCGAGGACCTGCTCGAGTCCTTCGGCGCCTACTCCCGCCACCAGCAGCGCGGCCTGATCACGGAATTCAGCAAGGACTCCTTCGACCCCGACACGGGCTTTGCGCGGATCGGGGGGGGAGGCCTGGGCGGGAAGGCGCGCGGCCTCGGTTTCGTCAACATGCTGGTGCACAACTACGAGATCGACCGGAAATTCGAGGGGGTGCGGATCTCCATCCCGCCCGCGGTGGTCCTCGGCACGGACATCTTCGACCGGTTCCTGGACGAGAACAACCTGCGCGCGTGGGCGCTCGCCTCGGGCGACGACCCCGGGCTGACCCGGCGGTTTATCGAGACGGCCGTCTTCCCCGAGGACGTCCTGGGGCACCTGGCCTCGTTTCTGCACCTGATACGGACGCCCCTGGCCGTGCGGTCGTCGAGCTTGTTCGAGGACTCGATCTACCACCCCATGGCCGGCGCCTACCAGACGTTCATGATCCCAAACAACCACCCGAACCCGTTCGTGCGCCTCGGCAATCTCGTGACCGCCATCAAGCGGGTCTACGCCTCCACCTTCTACCGCAGCGCCCGGGATTATTTCAAAGCCACCGACTACGGGCTCGAGGACGAGAAGATGGCCGTCATCGTCCAGAAGATGGCGGGCGCGGGCCACGGCCGGCGCTTCTACCCCGATTTTTCGGGCGTGGCCAAGTCCTACAACTTCTACCCGGTGCCCCCGCAGAAGTCGACCGACGGGATCGTCTCGGTGGCCCTCGGCCTCGGGAAGATGATCACCGACGGCGGCGTTTCGGTCCGCTTCTGCCCCAGATACCCGCAGCACCTGCTCCGGATGTTCTCGACGAGGGAGGCGCTGCGCACCAACCAGTCCGAGTTCTACGCGCTCGATATGGACGCCCCGGGCGCGGAGGCGGGCGAAACGACCGACATTGCGGTCCGCAGATTCGGTCTGGAGACGGCCGAGGAGGACCAGACGCTCCGGCACGTGGCGTCGACCTACTCCCCGGACAACGACGCCCTCTACGACGGCGTGTCCCGGCAGGGCATCCGCGTGGTCAGTTTCGCGCCGGTCCTCCGCAACAGGACGCTCCCCTTGCCGGAGATCCTGGAGCTGCTTCTGGACATGGGCGGCTGGGGCATGGGCGCCCCGGTCGAGATGGAGTTCGCCTCCACCCTCTCCGTGGCAGAAGGCCGGCCGAAGGAATTCTCCCTGCTGCAGCTGCGCCCCCTGGGCCTGCACAAGGACACGGACCACTACGACCTGGGCGAATACGCCCCCGAGGCGCTGCTGTGCAAAAGCGACCAGGTCATGGGGCACGGGGTCACCGACACGATCCGCGACATCGTCCTGGTCGACAAGGACCGGTTCGAGCGCGCCTGCAGCGTCGAGGCGGCCGAGGAGGTCGCGCGCTTCAACGAGAAGCTGCGGGGGCTCGGGCGGCCCTACCTGCTCATCGGCGTCGGCAGGTGGGGGTCTTTGGACCCGTGGCTCGGCATCCCCGTGAAATGGGACCAGATTTCCGGGGCGAAGATCATCGTGGAGGCGGGCTTCAGGGACATGGACGTCGACCCGTCACAGGGGCTGCACTTCTTTCACAACCTCACCGCTTTCAGGGTCAGCTACTTCACGGTCAACCCCATGACCTCCGACGGCTACATCGACTGGGGGTGGCTCGGCAGGAGGCCCGTCGAGGAGCAGAAGCGGTTTGTCCGCCACATCCGCCTGGAAAAACCGTTCACGGCCAAAATCAACGGGCACCAGAACAGGGGCATTATTTTGAAACCGGAGTAGATCGTGACTGAGAAACGCCAAGACGGCCGCCTGCCCGGGGCAGAGGCGCCTTCGGCGACGGACGCCTGCCCGAACTGCGGCCAGAAACTGAGCCCGTGGCAGCAGGTGCTGCTGTCGGTCGACCGGGCGCTGGTCTGCAAAAACTGCCGGTACCGGATCCTGCTCGACATCCCCGGCGAGGGGAGCGCGCCCCCTGCCCCGGACAAGGGGTAGGGGCGCGCGGCCGCCTCCCCCGGGGGGGCTACCAGCGGCGCTTGTACTCGCCGTCATCCTCGAAATCTTCGTCGTCGGCCGTGCCGAAGAACTGCCCGCCGGAACGCTCCCGGATCGGGCCCTTCCGGGCTGCGGCGTCCCCCCGGGCCCCCTGGCGCAGTTTCTTTCGGCGGACGGGTTTGGCATCGGCCCCGAAATTCCGGTTGCGCCGTTCGGCGCGCGCCGAACGCGCGCCTTCGGACGTGTCGGAATCGAAACCCGCAGAGGCCGGGGAGGGCCGCACGCCCGCACCGGGGCGGAAGGACCCGCCCGGCGGCCGGGGGCTGAAGCCCGTACGGGACTCCCGTGCCCGCGCCTCGTTGATGGTGACGTTGCGGCCTTTCAGAGGCTGGTTGCTCAACCGGCGGGTCGCCTCGTCAGCCTGCTTCTGGTCGCTGAATTCCACGAACGCAAAACCTCTCGGCTTTCCCGTATCGCGATCCATGGGAATGATCACCGTCGCGAGAGGACCGACGTCCGAAAAGAATTCTCTCAAATCCGTTTCGGTGACATCGTAGGAAAGGTTCCCTACAAACAAACGTACTGACATTGTTCTCCTCTTGAAATCCGAGACTGTGCATCGCTATGCTCGAATCGGTTCTTTCATGCAATCTGTCTCGGGGGTTGGTTTACAAACGGGCTCCTGGGATCCATCGTCATCTCGGCGGCCATGCGGGAAGTATGTCTCTAACTCTCATGGTTGCATTGTACACCAAAATCGCCCGAATGGAATCATTTCCGGCACGGGGCCGCGGGTCACTCTTCGGCCGAATCGAAGTAATGGTTGTAGTACCTCCGGTGCGCGGGGTCCGCGATGGCGCCCGACTGCAGCTGGTCGAAGATCTCGCGGGCCGCGGTGTCGATGGCCTGTCGCGGCCTGAACGCGAGGACGCGGGCCAGCTTGTCGAAGCAGACCCGGTAATCCCTGGCGTCGAGGTTCGAACCGTCCCTGGATATCGGGACGCCGCCGAGAGCGGCCGCGAGGATTTCCGCCACCTCGTCGATCCGGTAGTTCTGCAGGTCCGAGCCCACGTTGAAAACCTGGTTCCCCACCTCCCCCGGGTCCGCCTCGAGGCAGCGGACGTAGACGTCGGCCGCATCCTCGACGCCGACCAGGGGCCGCCACTGGCCGCCGCCGAACACCTGGATCCTCCCCTCGGTGAACGACTTCATGCTCATGGTGTTGACGACCAGGTCGAAACGCATGCGGGGCGAATACCCGTAGAGCGTCCCCATCCTCAGGATCGTGGGGCTGAAATAGGCGTCCCCCATCCCGAGGATGATCTTCTCGGACTCGATCTTGGTGCGCGCATAGAGCGAAACCGGGTTGAGGGCGGCCGTCTCGTCGAGCTTGTCGGCGCCGACGCCGTAGACGCTGCAGGTCGACGCGTACAGGAACCGGTGGATATGCTGCAGCTTGCAGGCCGAGGCCAGGGCCTGGGCCGCCAGCACGTTGGTCTCGATCGTCTCGGTCGGGCGCACTTTCGACGCGGGGTCCCCCACGATGGCCGCCAGCAGCACGACCGCGTCCATGTCCCGCAGGGAGCCGACGCAGGTGTGGATGTTCCGGAGGTCCCCCCGGACGATCTCGAGGTTGCTGAGGCCGTCCAGACCGTCCAGGGAGCGGCGCCCGTAGAGGAAGCTGTCCAGAACGCGCACCTGGTACCCGCGCTCGAGCAGCTTCCGGGTCAGGATGCTCCCGAGGTAGCCCGCCCCCCCGACGACGAGCACCCGGCCCGCCGGCCCCTTCGGCGACGGCTTGCTCCGCGGCAGCCCGAGCATGCGGACGAGGTCTTCCAGGGAAAGGGCGTCCCGGATCGTCCCGTCCCCGCCCAGGAGGGGGACGAAGCCGACGGCGTCTAGCTCCATGTCGGCGACCACCCGGCCGGTCGCGCCGGCGTCGGCCAGGTCCTCCGCGGAGAGCCGCAGCGCGTGCTTCATGGGGTAGGCGCCGACGGCGTCCCCGCCCTCGGCGCCGCTGACCAGGAGCCGGCGCAGGTCCATGACGGAAACCGATCCCTGGTAGACGCCCGCACCGTCGACGACGAAGGCCGAATCGTACGGGCTTCGGTCGAGCGCCAGGATCGCATTCTGAATGGACGTGCGGCCCTCTATGCATACAACAGGATATTTCATTCCCACACCCTATGAATGGAATTGTGCCGGCCCCCCGGGGAGCATCCGCCGGCGGAATCGGCCCGTCACCCGTTGTCCCGGTACCAGGCGACATAGGCCCGCATGGCCTGCTCGTACTCCATGTCCGGCTTCCAGCCGAGCGTCCGGGCCGCTTTTTCCGAGGAGACGAACCGCCCCTTGAAGTTGCCCCGCCGGTCCTCGACGAACTCGAGCTCGGCCACCCGGCCGAGAATCTCCTCGAGGGTCCGAACGACCTGGAGGACGCTGATCCGCCGGGTGCCGTTGAGGTTGAAGACCTGGTTCTCCGCCGCCGGATCGATGCAGGCGGCGTTGCCCCGGGCGAGGTCCCCGACGTAGATGAACTGCCGCGACTGGCTCCCGTCGCCGTGGATCGTGATCGTCTCGCCCCGGAGGATGCGCCGGAGAAAGATGGGGGTGACGGTTTCGGCCCGGGCGCGCGGGCCGAACGGGATGCCGAAGCGCATCACCGTGTAGGGCACCCCGTAGAGGCCGCGGTAGTTCCGGCAGAACAGCTCCGAAGCGATCTTCGAGGACGTGTACAGGTGGTCCGGTTCCGTGGCGCAGGGGGTCTCCTCGGTGATGGGTTCGTCCCCGGATTCGGCGAGCGACCCGTAGACCCATTCGGTCGACGCCAGCAGGACCCGGGCGGCGCGGCTGCGCCGGGCGGCCTCGAGCACCCTCAGGGTTCCGTCGGCGGTGATGTCGTTGGAATAGACGGGGCTTTCGAAGAACCGGTTCACGTTCGCCTCGGCCGCCAGGTGGTAGACGACGTCGCCGGGGGCGAGGACCCGTGTCAGGCGGTCGATGTCCCGGATGTCCCCCCGCACGAACGCGCAGGCCTGGCCGTAGCGCGGCGTTTCCAGGTCGTAGATCACGACGTCGCGGCGCTGCTCGAGCAGCACGTCGACGACATGGGACCCGATGAATCCCGATCCGCCCGTAATCACAATCTTCATTCCACCCTCCTCCGGTCCGGGGATAGGTTTATCTTTCCCCGGGGACGCGTCAAGAGAAACTTCGCCCGGCGCCGGCCGCCGTGCCCGGGGCCCGGCGCCCCGGACCGCGACATTATTGCATAAAAACATTTATTTTTTTTGAAGTTCGGGCTAGAGTTGCGCTGACGTTCCGGTAGAGATGATGCTGGCGTTGCTCTGCGCCGCGCCGCGTGGCGGTTTCCCGAGCCTGCGGCCGCGGGGGATCCTGCCCTCTGTGGGGAATGCACCGTGAGAGAACAGACACACGATATTTCCGAGACGGACCTGGCCGGCATCATGGCGATGGCGAAACTGGCCGAATCCCGCGACCTCGGCATGGAAAAGCACCTGAAGCGTGTGCGCACCTTCTGCCGGATGCTCGCCGAAAGGCTCGGCGAGCGCCCCCGGTACGGCAGCCGGATCGGCCGGGGGTTCGCCGAGGACATCTACTATGCCAGCCCCCTGCACGATATCGGCAAGGCCGTGATTCCCGAGAGCATTCTCGTCAAGCGCGGCAGGCTGACCAGCGAGGAATTCGCCATCATGCAGTCGCACGCCGACTGCGGGGCCCGCACCCTGGAGGCCATCCGGGAGGAGTACCCCGACAGCGCCATCCTCCGCATGGGGATCGACATTTCCCGGCACCACCACGAAAGGTGGGACGGAAGCGGGTACCCCTGCCGCCTGGCGGGGGAATCCATCCCGCTCGCGGCCCGCATCATGGCCGTCGCCGACGTCTACGACGCCCTCAGGAGCGAACGCTGCTACAAGCCGGCCTATTCCCACCAGTACAGCCGGGACGTCATCGTATCCGAGAGCGGGTCCCACTTCGACCCGGACATGGTCGAGGCCTTCGTGGAACTCGAGGAGGCGTTCCGGGAAAGCCGGGAGCGCATGGACTGACGCCCGGTCCCTAGGCGAGAAGCTCCTGGGCCCGGATCATGCGCTGCTGGACGTGCACCCCGTTGGGGCACCGGATGACGCACTTCGAGCAATCCGCGCAGCGCACCGACTGCAGGGGCTCGGGAAGTTCGAGGAAGCTTCTCCGCGCCTGCCTGTAGTCGCCCCCGAAATCGTTGTAGGCCAGAAACCGCAGCATGTCGGTCACGGGCAGGCCCTTCGGGCACAGGTCCCTGCACTCGTAGCACATCCGGCAGTAGTCGGGGCGTATCCGCTCGTTGAGGACGTACAGGAGCTTTTCGTCGGCCGGGGTGTACTCCTCCGACATCGCCCGGAAGTTCATCTCGAGCTGCTCTAAGGTCTGCATGAACGGGACCGTCGTGCCTATCGCCGGATTTTGGAGCACCCACTTGATGCCGGCGAGCGGCCCCTCCCCCTTGGTCCGGGGCTCGTTGGTGAAGCTCTCCAGGTTCAGCCCGGTCAGGGCGACCACCACCTTCATCGCGATGATGCCGATGCCCGCCTCGTGGAGCTTGCGGAGCGCCTGGTCCCTGTAGTACCCGCCGATGGCATAGCTGTAGGTGGTCTGGATGACGTCGAATGTCCGGGTCTCGAGGATGAAATCGGCCATCCTGTTGGGATCGTGGCAGCTGAAGCCGACAAAGCGCGCCTTCCCCGACTGCTTCGCCTCCTGCATGGCCTCGAGCGCTTCGTCCGGTATGGCCGTCGGCACATCCCGGGCGTGCAGGTGGTAGATGTCGACGTAGTCGGTCCCCAGCATCCGGAGGCTGGTCTCCAGGTCCTTCCTGATGTCCTCCTTCTTCCTGGAAGGGCTCTTGGTGGCGATGTGAATTTTGTCCCTGCGCCCCTTGATGATCCCGGAGAAGATCGCTTCGCTGTCTTGGTAGACGCGCGAGGTGTCGAAATAGTTGATGCCCATGCCGATGGCCCGGTCGACGACCTCGACCACCGGCTCGTAGCCGATGCCGTAGCCGACGCCCGAAACCTTCAGGCCGGTTTTGCCCAGGGTCCTGTAGACGACCCTGGGGGGCGCCTGCGCCGAAGCCTCGAGGCCGGTTCGGGAAACCAGACCGGCCGCGGGCACCATCAATCCTGCCTGCAGAAACTCCCTTCGTGACGGCTTGTCGCTCACAAAGCCTCCTTGTTTTGTGTGTCGTTCATGGACGTGCTGGCTTCCCGGAAATGGTACCGGTATTTCCCCTTGCGTCCCATCATACTATAAGTGAGGGTATTTGTGTTTTTTTTGCCCGGAGATGTTGTAGAATCCGCCCCGGAGGACTCTGAGCATGGGGAACGTGATCCGGCGCCCGATTCTGGCGGCAGCCGCGCTGACTCTCGTCATCGCGCCGGCCGCACTCCTTGCCGAAACGGCCGGAGACGGCGCCTGCGGGTCCTGCCACCCGGACAGGCACCGGGAGTGGGCCCGCTCGGCCCACGCCCGGGCCGACGCCCCCGGCACGGGCGCCGTGGGGTGCTCGTCGTGCCACACCCCCCACACCGGCGACCGGCGGCCCGAAACCGCCCTCGATCCCGCCAGGGCCTGCGACGGCTGCCACCCCCAGCGGGCGGTCCTCGCGGGGAAGGGGGCCCGGGGGGTCCCCGAGACGCGGAGCATGCACTCGGCCGTCGCCTGCGGGGCCTGCCACATGACCGGCGGGGGCCACGGGATGAACGTGCTCCGGCCCGACGACCCGGATCTGCCCGATGCGGCCCTCGACTCCTGCACGGCGTGCCACAAGGACAACAACCGCGACACCCGCGCCGCCCAGGTCCGGGACTACGTCTCCTGGTACCACGACGCCATGGATCCGCTCGAGGCGGACCTCGATGCCGTCGGCGAAGCCGTAAAAACCCGTCCGGAAATCTTCGGCCCCGCGCTCCTGGAGAAGCTCGACCGCGTGCGGGCCAACCTGTCCATCCTCGTCCGGGACGGCTCCGAAGGAATCCACAACATCGACTTCGCCCTGGAGATCATGGCCCTGGCCGAACGGGACCTCGCCGAAATCAAAAAAGCCGCGCAGGGGGCCCCGTAGGGCCGCTGTCGGGGACAACCCGGGTCACGGGTTGGGCGCGATCCCCGGACCCGGTGCAGCGCCCGGTTCGCCCTGCCGGGGGAAGCGGCCCAGTTCGCGGCGGACCATGAAGAGGGTGACCCCGAAGGCGATCACGTCCGCCGCGGGGAAGGAGATCCAGATGCCGGTCAGGCCGAACAGGCGGGACAGGATCACGACGAGCGGGATCAGAAACAGCACCTGGCGCGACAGGGCGAGGAAGACCGCGGGCTTGGCCTTCCCGATGGCCTGAAACAGGCTGGTCCCGATGTTCTGGTACCCGATCAGGGGGAACCCGGCCACGAGGATGCGCATGGCGTTGGTCCCCATGTCGATCAGCGCGGGGTCGTTGCTGAAGACGCGCAGGATCGGCGCGGGGAACACCATGAAGATGGCGAACCCGACGATCGATATGGCCGTCGCGCTCCGGTTGGCCAGCCGGAGGCTTTTCCGGACCCGGCCGAACTGCCCGGCGCCGTAGTTGAAGCCCAGAATAGGCTGGGCGCCCTGGGCGATGCCGATCATCGGCATGAACACGAAGCTGATGACGCGGAACAGGACCCCGAACGTGGCGATCGAGAGCTCCCCTCCCAGCCCGCGCAGCAGGTTGTTGTACAGCGCCGAGGTCAGGCTCATGGCCGCGGTCCGGGCGAAATCCGAGATGCCGATGGCGAAAATCTCCTTCACGATCGCCCCCTTGAGGCGCATCTGGTGGAAGCCGAAGGAGATCTCGCTCCTGCCGCTGGTGTAGTACCGGAGCAGAAACAGGCAGGAGGCGACCATCGACAGCACGGTGGCGATGGCCGCGCCCCGGACGCCCTGGTCGAGGACGACGATGAAGACGGGATCGAGCGCGATGTTGAGCAGGGCCCCGATGAGCATCGTGTTCATGGCCACCTTGGCGTTGCCCTCGGCCCGGGCCGCGGAACTGGCCACCATGGAGAAGGTGATCGCCGGGCTCCCGAGCAGGATCACCACGATGTAGTCTGTGGCGATCGGGATGAGCGTGTCGGTCGCGCCGAAGACGATCAGCAGCGGTTCGAGCAACGCCAGCCCGGCCACCGTGCACAGCACCCCGGAAACGAGCGAGAGCGACACCATGTTGCCGAGCGTCAAACGCGCCTCCTCCCGCCGGCGCTCCCCCAATCGGCGGGAGATCAGGCTCGCACCGCCGATGCCGATGGTGATCCCGATGCCCATCAGGATCATCTGGATGGGGAACGCGATCGTGATCCCGCCGATGCCCAGGGTTCCCGTGAAGCGCCCGACGAAGATGGTGTCGACGAGGTTGTAGAGCCCCTGCACCATCATGCCGATGATGGCGGGGACGGAAAGCTTGAAAAGGAGCCTTCCGATCTTCTCGAAGGCGAGCATGTCGCTTCGGGTCTGCATTTCCGGTCGTTCCGCCACTGGGCCACCCCGCTGAAGGTAAAAAAAAGGACATAGTAGTCATTTCCGGCCGATCCTGCAATGCGGAATCCTGTTCCGCCGGCGATCCCGTCGGCAGGGGGGCGTTTTGCATCGGGCGGCGAAGTGTACTATAGTCCTGTATTTTACAACCCGCACGCGGGAGGGGCGGCGGACCCGGCGCGTCCCGCACCCGCGTGCCCTCACCGGAAACCGGGGGACGCATCATGCAGAAACTCCACCAGTTCTGGGAGCTCGTTGCCGATGTCTGGAGTCAGGGGCTGTTCGGGATCAACATCGGCCGCATCGTCGTCGCGCTCCTCATATTTTTCCTGTTCCTTTTCCTGCGGCAGCTGCTGGCCCGGTTCATCATCAACCGGCTCCAGGGGCTTGCGGCAAAAACCAGGTTCCGCTTCGACGACGCCGTCGTTTCGGCCCTGCAGCAACCGTTCGCCTTCATCCCCGTCCTGCTCGGATTCTTCTTCGCCACGGAGTTTCTGTTCTTCCAGGGCGCCTCGGGCATTCTCACAGCCTCCCCGGACGCCGCCGTCCCGGCCATTTCGGAAAAAATCCTGTGGCTGGAGGAGAAATCGGACCTGGTTCTGCGCTCGCTCGTCGTCTTCGTCATCTTCTGGAGCCTGACGAGGCTCGTCGGGCCGCTGTCGTTTCTGTTCAAACAGCTCGAGGTGCTGTTTTCGCCCACCATGGTGGCCTGGCTGCTCAAGGGGATCCGGGTGTGCCTGATCCTGATAGGGGCGGCCACGATCCTGCAGATGTGGAACATCCAGGTCCTGCCGCTCCTGGCCGGCCTCGGCGTGATCAGCATGGCGATCGCCCTCGGCGCGCAGGACCTGTTCAAAAACCTGATCTCCGGCCTCCTCATCATCGGCGAGCACCGGTTCAACCCGGGGGACTGGATCAAGGTCGACGACGAAGTGGAGGGGATCGTGGAGTCGATCGGGTTCCGCTCCACCCTGGTGCGCCGGTTCGACAAGGCCCCGGTCTATGTCCCCAACACCAAGCTCAGCGACAACTCCGTCACCAACTTTTCCGCGATGACGCACCGGCGGATCCTCTGGATGATCACGGTCCAGTACTGCACGACCGTCGGGCAGCTCCGCGGGATCCGGGACGGCATCGAGGCCTTCATCCTCGGCTCGGACGATTTCGCCCGGCCGCCGGAGGTGCCGACGTTCGTCCGCGTCGACCGGTTCAGCGACTCCTCGATCGACATCATGGTCTACTGCTTCACCCGGACAACCGTCTGGGGGGAGTGGCTCGAGATCAAGGAGAGGCTGGCCTACGCCATCAAGGACATCGTCGAGGGGGCCGGCGCCGGTTTCGCGTTCCCGAGCCAGTCGCTCTACGTCGAATCCCTGCCTTCGGAGCGGGCCGAGGCCTTCCTGCCGCCGGGCGGGGTCGAATCCTAAACGGGCGCATTCGGCCGCCGGGTCCCGGGCGGAAGAAATTCCGGGGGAAACCCGTCACCTTGGTCTGGACAGGCGCCAACGGCGTATGATTAACTGTATAGTTGCCGTCCGGCCCGCTACCGGCGTATCGGGCCCCGCCCGGGCTCCCGTGCACCCTGGGGTTCCTGGGCGGTTTTTGTGTACCGAGTGATTACGTTTCAAGGAGAGCGCCATGAACCAGGACGCCGCGCGGGTATCCGTCCCCAAATGGCAGGGGAAAATCGCCAAGAAATTCGAACCTCAACCGCGGTACCTCATTCCCGTACTGCAGTATCTGCAGCACGAAGCGGGGTACCTGCCCCCGAACGCCATGAGCGCGGCGGCGCGCTACCTGGGCGTCTCGGAGGCCAAAGTCTACGGGGTGGCCAGCTTTTACGCCCAATTCCACTTTGAACCGAAGGGCCGGCACATCATCACGGTGTGCCGCGGCACGGCGTGCCATGTCCGGGGCAGCGGCGCCCTATTGAACGACCTCGAAAGAAAGCTGGGGATCCGGGCGGGGGAAACCACCAAGGACATGGAGTTCTCCCTCGAAACCGTAGCCTGCTTCGGCTCCTGCGCCCTTGCCCCGGTGGTCGTTTCCGACGAAAAAGTCCACGGACGGCAGACCAGCGCAACCGCGATCAGGATGGTGGACGCGGTCGCCTCCAACGGCGCTTCAGGCGCCAAACCCCCGAAGGGGAAGTCCCCGAAGGGGAAAACCAAAAAATCCGCCGGGAGCGGCCGCCGGTAACAACCCTTCTTCATCGCATTCTAGCCAGGAGTACGCGTCGTGGATTTCGAAACGAGAATCAGCAAAGCCAAAAAGTCCTGGGATCGGCTCCAGAACGGAGACCTCCCCGTCATCTACATCGGCGCCGCCACCTGCGGTCTCGCCGCCGGCGCCGGCGATCTTCTCGACATTGTGGACGAGGAGCTCGCCGGGTTGAAAACCAAGGCGCGGGTTGTCTCGGTCGGGTGCATCGGCATGTGCTACGCCGAACCCTTTGTCGACGTCCAGCTGCCGGGACGCAGCCGGGTGACCTACGACCGGGTGGACGCCCGGAAACTCCGGAGCATCCTCAAGTCGGAGCTCGTCAAAGGGAAACCCCATTCCGGCCACGCCATGGGATACATCGGAGACGCTCCGGTCGACGGAATCGGCAGGCTCTTCGACCTGCCGGTTTTGGCGTCCCAGGTCAGGATAGCCACGCGCAACTGCGGCATCATCGACCCCCTCGACCTGGACCACTATCTGGCGCGCGGCGGGTACCGGGGGCTCCAGAGGGCCCTGTCGATGACGCCCGAGGACGTGATCCGGGAGGTTCTCGACTCCGGGTTGCGCGGCCGGGGGGGCGGCGGGTTCCCGACGGGCCAGAAATGGAAGTTCTGCCGCAACGCCCCGGGCGACCAGAAGTACCTGATCTGCAACGCCGACGAGGGGGATCCCGGCGCCTTCATGGACCGCTCCGTCCTCGAGGGGGACCCCCACTCGGTGCTCGAAGGCATGTGCATCGCCGCCTACGCTCTGGGGGCCGCCACGGGCTACGTCTACATCCGCGCCGAGTATCCGCTGGCCATCGGGCGCCTCCTGACGGCTCTGGGGCAGATGAAGAAGACCGGCCTTCTCGGCCGGAACATCCTCGGCAGCGGGTTCGACTTCGACATCCTGATCAAGGAGGGAGCCGGCGCCTTCGTCTGCGGAGAGGAAACGGCCCTGATGGCGTCGATCGAGGGCCATCGCGGCATGCCCCGCCCGCGGCCGCCCTTCCCCGCCACGAAAGGCCTTTTCGGCAAGCCCACGAACATCAACAACGTCGAGACCCTGGCCAACGTCCCCACGATCCTCAGGGAAGGCGCCGAGGCCTTCGCCCGGCTCGGGACGGCCGGGAGCAAAGGCACCAAGACCTTCGCCCTCACCGGCAAGATCAACAACTCGGGGCTGATCGAAGTGCCCATGGGGATCACCCTGGACCGGGTCATCAACGAAATCGGCGGGGGGGTCCTGGGCAACGGGAAGTTCAAGGCGGCGCAGACCGGGGGGCCCTCCGGGGGGTGCCTCCCGGCAAGGCTCAAGGACCTTCCCATAGAATACGAAACTCTCGCCAAGGCGGGTTCCATCATGGGATCGGGCGGCCTGGTCATCATGGACGAGTCGACCTGCATGGTGGATCTGGCGCGGTACTTCCTGGCCTTCACCCAGAAGGAATCCTGCGGCGAATGCACCCCCTGCCGCATCGGCACCCGCCGGATGCTCGACATTCTCGAGAAGATCTGCGCCGGCAAAGGGGAGCCCGGGGACATCACGGAGCTCGAAACGCTCGGCAGGGTCATCAAGGACACCGCCCTGTGCGGCCTCGGGCAGACGGCGCCGAACCCGGTCCTGACCACGCTCCGGTACTTCCGGGAGGAATACGAGGAGCACATTTTCCAAAAGCACTGCCGCGCGGCGGTGTGCACGGCCCTGGTCGTCTCGCCGTGCCACCACAGCTGCCCTGCCGGAGTCAAGGCGCACCGCTACGTCCGGGAAGTGGCCCAGGGGAATTTCGAGAACGCCTACCTGGTCGTCCGTGAAAACATGCCGCTGCCCAGCGTATGCGGCACCGTCTGCTTCCACCCGTGCGAAAGCCGGTGCCGGCGCGGCCAGCTCGACGATCCGATCGCCATCCGCGCGCTCAAGGACGCGGCCGTCCGGTTCGGCAGGAAGGCCGAAGAGCGCACCGGACCGCCGGCGGCGCGCACGGGCAAGAAAGTGGCCGTCGTCGGCTCGGGGCCGGCCGGCCTGACGGCCGCCTACTACCTGTCGAAGGTGTGCGGCCACGACGTCACCATTTTCGAAAAGCTCCCCGTCGTCGGCGGCATGCTCCACACGGGCATCCCCCGCTACCGGCTGCCGGCCGGGGACCTCGAGCACGACATCAACATCGTCCGGGCCGCCGGCGTGAAGATCCGGACGCGCACGGAGGTCTCCTCGGTCGCCGAGCTGAAACAACAGGGGTTCGACGCCGTGTTCCTCTCCCTGGGGGCGCACATGTCCTGGAACCTCGGGGTGGACGGGGAAACGAGCGAAGGCGTGTTCGACTGCATCGCGTTTCTGCGCGATGTCTCCCTGGGGAAACGGCCCGCCGTCGGGCAGCGCGTCGGCGTCGTCGGCGGCGGCAACTCGGCCATCGACGCGGCCCGCACGGCGCTCCGGCTCGGCGCCCGGGAGGTCGTCGTCCTCTACCGGCGCACGCAGGACGCGATGCCGGCCGACGAGTCGGAAATCGAGGAAGCCTTGCACGAAGGCGTCCAGATCCGGACGCTCGTGCTCCCGCAGAAGATCCGGAGGACCCGGCAGGGTCTGGAAGTCACGCTGCAGGACATGGAGCTGTCCGACGTGGACGAATCGGGAAGAAGGCGACCGGTACCCGTCCGGGGGAGCGAACACGCCGAGGTTTTCGACTCCATCATCGGCGCCATCGGCCAGTTCCCCGAGATTCCCAGGAAGCTGGAGGTGGCGATCAACGATCAGAGCCGCTGCATCCAGGTCCCGGACCGGCAGCTGTCGACGACGGTCGACGGCGTGTTCGCGGGCGGGGACGTCGTCCTGGGGCCGGCGTCGGTCGTCGAAGCCATCGGCCAGGGGCGCGCCGCGGCCGAGGCCATAGACCGGTACCTGGGCGGAACGGGAAACATCGAGGAAACACTGGCGCCGCCGGAGAACACGCAGCTGCTCCCCCCCATGGAAACCGAGACGGGGGAGCGCAAGCGCCTGGCCTACGCGTTCATCGCCCCCTCGAAGCGCACATCCACCTTCGACCGCGTCGAAAAGGGGTATTCGAAGCAGGAGGCCATGCGGGAGGCATCCCGCTGCCTCCGCTGCGACCTGCAGGAATAGGCAGCCCGGCGGCCCCCCGCGGCAGCGTGGGAGGCCGCCGGTTCTGTATTGTATTCCCCCCGCCTGACTTCCGAGCCGGCTACAGAAAAAGCCGTACGTCCTTCGGTTACAATCCCGGCATTGCGAAATCGGGTGTCCCACGGGCACACTGCCGTAATGTTTGTCCGCTGGAAGCGCAACAAGTCGGGCACGACGAGCGCTCCAGCACCCGACAAAGCCAACGGGCCGCGAGTAGCCCAAACGACAGGCTCAACCCGCGACCCGGAACATGTGGATCGTCCTGCGGCATCGGGGAAACGCCTCATCCGGCGTCAGGGCAACCAACGGGCGCCAGGGCCCAAAGATCAGCGAGACAACGCCGCCGTTCTGGATTTCGTGCAGACACTTCGCACCAATTGCCCGGCGACCCGGAAGAACAGGAAATCCTGCTCCCGATGGCTCCGGATCCGCAGCGACTGGATGCGATGCTTCCTTGATTGCCCGGGTGTCCCGTTATGGAAGTCGGGCAACACCGGCGGCGCCGGAGAACGCGCAGCCGCCCCCCCCCATGGAAACCGGGACGGGAGAGCGGAAGCGCCCGGCCTGGGCATCCCCCGCCCCCGCGAAGCGCGCCTCCGCGAAGCGCGCCTCCGCCTTCGACCGCGTCGAAAAGGGGCATTCGAAGCAGGAGGTTGTGCGGGAGGCCGCCGGGTTCGGTATTTTATTCCCCCCAGTCCTCGGGGTAGGCGGCGTTGACGAAGAGGTTTTCCAGGCGCGTCTTGTGCGCCTGCTCCATGGCGGCGAGTTCCTCAAACAGCTTCCGGAACTCCCCGACGGTGCAGCGGGCCGCCAGGTCCTGGTACGCTTCCATGGCCGCCTGCTCCTTCTTCATGGCCACCTGGAAGACGTCTTTGGGTTTCATGTCGAAAGAGAGGCTCACGGTCTCCTCGGCTTCGGCCACCTTGGCGTCCTCGGGGACCTTCTCGAACTCCACGACGGCGCCGGGGTCGAAGCGGAACTCCTCGAGCCGGGACCGGTGCTCCTCCTCGTCCGCGGCCAGGCCCTCGAGCACCGCCCGGGCGCTCGCGTCCCGGACCTTCTTCGCCGCGGCCCGGTAGAAGTCCCGCGAAGCCACTTCCCGGGCTATCGCCTCGATCATGATGCTGTTGAACGCGTCGGCATCCATAGTCTCTCCCCTCCTTGACCCCGCTGTCAGGCTTTTTCGAGCCGGACGGCGCAGGCCTTGTACTCGGCCGTCTCGGTCACGGGATCAAAAGCGTTGTTGGTCACCACGTTGATGTGCGCCTCGTGGAAATGGAACGAGGACCACAGCACTCCCTTCGGGGAGCGGTCGGTCACCCACGCCTTCATCCGCACCCGCCCGCGGCGCGATACGACCCAGACGTACTCCCCGTCGGCGATGGCGAGCGCCCGGGCGTCCTCGGGGCTGACCTCGACGAGTTCCTCGCCGAACAGGTCGTCGAATCCGGCGCAGTTGCGGGTCTGCGTCCCGGAATGGTAGTGCCACAGCCTGCGCCCGGTGCTGAGCGTCAACGGGTACTTGGCGTCGGGCACCTCTGCCGGCGGCCGCCAGGCGGCGGGCATGAACATCCCTTTCCCCCGCGAGAAGTTGCCGCCCTTGTGCAGGTACCCGGTCCCCGGGTGCTCGAGCGTGGGCGCCGGCCACTGGATCCCCGACGTCTCGATGCGGCTCCACGGGATCCCGGCGTAGCTCGTGCTGAGGCTGCGCATGTCCTCCCACACGCTCTCGGCGCCGGAAAATCCCATGTCGTAGCCCAGCCTCCGGGCCAGCTCGGCGTAGATCCACCAGGCCTCCCTGGAATCCCCGGGGGGCTCGACCGCCTTGCGCACGCGCTGGACCCGCCGCTCCGTGTTGGTGAACGTGCCGTCCTGCTCGCTCCAGCAGGCGCACGGGAAGATCACGTCGGCGTAGGGCGTGGTCTGGTTCGGGAAAATGTCCAGGACCGCCAGGAAATCGAGCGCCTTGAGGCACTTGATGGTGTGCGCCTCGTTGGGTTCGGTCATGACGACGTTCTCGCCGTGGCACAGAAACGCCCTCGTCCGCCCGTCGAGCATGCCGGAGAACATCGTCGGCATCTTCAGACCGGGCACCTCGGGCAGGGTCGGGACGTTCCAACCCTTCTTGAACCTGGCGATGGCCTTGGGGTCGGTGACGCTCTGGTAGTTGACCAGCACGTTCGGCAGCGAACCCATGTCGCAGGCGCCCTGAACGTTGTTCTGGCCGCGCAGGGGGTTGACGCCGCCGCTCGGGTAGCCCAGATTGCCGAGCAGCATCTGCAGGTTCGCGCAGCTCATGACGTTGTCCGTGCCGCAGGTGTGCTCGGTGATCCCCAGGGTGTAGTAGAGCCCCATGGGCTTGGTCGTCCCGATGATGCGGGCCACCTCGCCCAGCACTCCCGCGTCCACGCCGGTGATCTCTGACACCTTCTCGAGCGGGTACTCTGATACGACCTTGCACAGCTTTTCGTAATTCTCGGTGTGGTTCTCGACGAACTCCCGGTCCGCCCAGCCCCGCTCGATGATTTCGCACATCAGACCGTTCAGGAGCGCCACATCGGTGCCGACCCGGTGCTGCACATGGTGGGTGGCCCAGCGCAGCAGATCGATCCTCCTGGGGTCGCACACGATGAGCGTCGCCCCTTTCCGGACGGCCCTCTTCATGTAGTAGGAGACGACCGGGTGCGCTTCGGTGGTGTTGGACCCGATGACGAACAGGACCTTCGCGTCCTGGATCTCCCGGATGGAGTTGGTCATGGCCCCGGAGCCGAATGTTGTCGCCAGACCGGCGACCGTGGGGGCATGTCAAGTACGTGCGCAGTGATCGATATTGTTGGTTCCGATCACCGCCCGCAGAAACTTCATGGCCGCGTAGTTGTTCTCGTTGGTGTCCCGGGCCGAACTGATGCCGCTGATGGCGTCGGCCCCGTAGGCGTCGCGGATCTCCCGGAGCCGCGACGCGGTGACGTCGAGCGCCTCCTCCCAGGAAACCGGCACGTGCTTCCCGTCCCTTTTGACCAGCGGGGTGGTGAGGCGGTTTTTCGACGCGGGGAAGTCGTAGCCGAAGCGCCCCTTGACGCACAGCATCCCTTCGTTCGGGGCGCCCTGCTCGTCCCCGGTGACTTTGACGACCCGGTTCGAAGCCCGGTCGACGTGCAGCCACATCTGGCACCCGACCCCGCAGTAGGGGCACGTGGTGCGCACCCGGTCGAGCTCCCACGGCCGCCCGGCGCGGGTGGCCTTCTTCTCGATCAGGGCCCCGGTGGGGCACAGCTGCACACACTCGCCGCAGCCCACGCAGCTCGATTCCATCATGGACAGGTTCTGGTCGGCGATCACCGCGGACTCGTGCCCGCGGTAGCCCATGTTGAGCACCTCGTTGACGACGGTCTCGTTGCAGCCCTTGATGCAGCGGTAGCACTGGATGCACTTGTTGGGGTTGCGCACGAGCATCGGGTGGCTCGCGTCTATCTCGGCGCGCGGTTTCTCGATCCGGATCGACGGGCGTTCGATCCCCAGGTGGTAGGCCGCGTCCTGCAGCTCGCAGCTGCCGCACATCTCGCACGACAGGCAGTCGTGCTCCCCGTCGGCGAGCAGAAGGTTCACGATCGTGCGGCGCGCCTCGAGGACCTTGTCGCTGTCGGTGCGGACGACCATGCCTTCGGCCACCGGGGTGATGCACGACATGACCAGGCCGCGGGCGCCTTCGACCTCAACGGCGCAGACGCGGCACATGCCGCTCTGGCCCGTTTTGGGATGATAGCAGAGGCTGGGGATGTACAGGCCCTGCTCCCGGGCCACCTCCAGAATGGTCCGGCCGGCTTCGGCCTGGACCTTGTTGCCGTTGAGGGTTATTTCGGGCATTCCACACTCCCTTCGTAAAACTGTATCCAAGGACAACCCGGGCGCGCACGTACCGGTGCCGACGCGAATTCTAACTTTACCCGGCGCCTACCGACGGCGTCAAGGGAGCAACCGGCAGAAATCTCGCCGTCCGCGCGGCCCTACTGCACCTTGAATACCTTGAAGAACTGGGGGCAGCCCGGAGCCAGCGGGCCCCGCACGCCGAGGGCCTTCCCCCGGAGGCCCGGGTGGTCCTTCCCGTACCGGTAGGCCCGGTGGACCATGTTGAAGATGCCGTTGGCCATGTCGCCGTCCTCGATCGTGCACACGGCCTCGCCGTTGCGGACGGGGACGACGTAGTCCCAGACGATGTCCTTCCCGGGCGTCACTTCGAAAATGTGCCCGTGCTGCGTCGACGTGACCAGGACGTTGCCGTTCGGCAATCGCTGCGCCGAGCCCTGGCGGTAGTTGAAGAAGCTGGTTGAATCCGTGGCCGCGTACTCCCAAACGACCTCGTTGGTCCTGGGGTCGACCTCGACGACGGCGGAGCGGTTCCCCTCGGCGCGCTCGCTCCCGTTGTCGAAAATCTGGATATTCCCGTTCTCAAGCGGCGTCGCGTGGTGGGACCCGAAGATCCTCTGGTCGCCGTTGTCGTACCAGGAGGGCGCCCTGCCCCGGCCGTAGGCGCCCGGGTTCCCCCAGCGCCACTCGATCGCCCCCGTCTTGTGGTTGACCAGGTAGGCCTCGCTGAAATTCCGGGAATTGAGCAGGACCTGGTCGGTCGACGCCACGTAGTCGACCGTGTTGAAGTGCGACCAGTCGAAATTGGGGTAGACCTCCCCCAGGGAATCCGGCAGGCGGTAGTTCAGGTCGAGCCTCGTGGGGCCCGGGCCTATGTGGTCCCAGGCGTGCCACTCCCAGGCAATCTGCTTGTCGGGGGTCACCTCCCGGACGAAATCGATCCAGAATCCGGTCACCCACTTGTCCCGGACCGCCACGCTGGCCGGGATGGTCGACGGGTCGCGCCCCTTGGCGATGGCCTCCTCGATCGACTTGAACTCCCAGGCCAGGATCAGGGTGTTGCCGTTGGGCAGGCGCGTGAAGCAGTGGTGCTGCACCTCGGTCGGGGTCATCAGCCTGTATTCCCAGACGACACGGCCGTCCCAGTCGATCTCCTGGACGATGCCGCCGGACCCCCCGATCGGGCAGGGGTTCCCCTCGAGCACGCCCCCCCGCAGGAGATGGCCGTTCTCAAGGAGCACGGCGTAGCTCCCGGGCTCATACTCGGTCTCCCACGTGTGCACGACATTCCCCTCCATGTCGATCAGGTACGTGGTCTTGGAGTTGATCATCGGCGAAAAAAGGGTGTAGCCGCCGTAGGATTTCTCCGCATTGTATTTCAACACCCCCGTGGGCCCTACCATGGACTCGTAGGCGCCGCCCGGGCCGGCCGCTGCAAGCAGCAGGACGGCCGCCGACTGTACCCATGTTCTCTTCATCGGTCCCTCCTTGTCTCCCGGCGCCGTGCACCGCCGCAAACCGCGCGCCCCGCCGGCGCCGCCGCGGGGCACGGGATATACTAAGCCAGAACGGGCCGGGCCGTACCCAAAAAGTGAACGCGCACCCGCCCCGCGTGATACAATGGTTTCGGACCCGCGCGGGAAACATCCGCGCAGGCACCGCCGTATAGCATACCGGGGGGTCCCTCGGATCCCCCCCGGGCGGCTTCAGGCGGCCGTTGTGCCTGCGAAGCCGCCGGTGGCTGCAACCGCTCGAGGGAGGTCAGGCATGGCCCGCTGGAGAATCGCCGCAATCGTCGCCCCGTTCCTGCTCGTTCTGGGATGGGGAACCGCCGTGGAGGGGGAAATCCTGGGGGAGTACGTGGGCTATACCGCCTGCGAACCCTGCCACTCCGACATCGCGGCGAAATGGAAGGCCACGGCGCACGCCCGGGCCTTCGAGGACCTGAAAACCCAGGGTGAGGAGAAGCAGGAGACCCCCGGCTGCGTCCGGTGCCACGTCGTGGCCTACGGCGAGGACGGCGGGTTCATCGACATGGACCTGACCCCGGAGCTCAAGGACGTCCAGTGCGAGTCCTGCCACGGCCCCGGCAAAAAGCACACCGAGACCTTCAGCGCCGGCGACATCATCGGCCAAACCCCCGAAGACGTCTGCCGCGCCTGCCATACCGAGGGGCAGGACAAGGACTTCGACTACGGGAAGAAGTCCAAACTGGTCCACGGCGACTGACCCGCCTACCCCTGTCCGGGCCTACCCCTGTCCGGGCCTACCCCCTGTCCGGGCCTACCCCTGTCCGGGCATCCGCTCGACGCCGGGCCCTAGCGCTTCGGCGGCGCCTTCTTTTTCGGCGCCGGCCGGGCGGCGGTATCGTACACCTTGGAAAACTCGGGGCAGCCTGCCGCCAGGGGCGTCCGTTTCGCGAGGTCCCTGCCCGCGAGCCCGGGGTAGTCCTTCCCGTACCGGTAGGCCCGGTGGATCATGTTGAAGACGAACCCGCCGGTCCCTAAAAAGCAGTGGACTTCATCCTGGCCCACGATCGGGCTGACCCAGTCCCAGACCACCTGCTTGTCGGCGGTGACCTCGAAAAGGTGCCCGCTGTTGGACGAGGTGACGAAGGTGTTGCCGTTGGGCAGGCGCTGCGCGGCGCCCTGGCGCGCGGTGTAGAAGCTGTTCGACGTCGGCGCCGTGTATTCCCACTCGATGGTGCCGGTCCTGGCGTCGACCTCGACGACGGCGGACCGGTTCCCCTCCGGGCGCTCCGACCCGTTGTCGAAGACCAGGAACCGGTTCCTGCCGAGAGGCGTGGCGTTGTGGTTGCCGAATATCTTCTGATCCCCGTTGTCGAGGAACGAAGGCGCCTTGCCCTGACTGTAGGCGCTCGGGTTCCCCCAGCGGTAGACCATGGCCCCGGTCTTGTGGTCGACGATGTAGAACTCGCTGAAGTTGCGGGAGTTCAGCAGAATCTGGTCGGTCTCGGGCAGGTATTCGACCGAGTTGAAATGGGTCCAGTCGTACATGCCCGAATCGCCCGACATGGTGTCGCGGACGGTGTAGTTGATGTCGAACTGGTAGGGGCCCGGCCCGAGATGGTCCCAGACGTGCCATTCCCAGACAGTTTCCCCGGCCGGGTTCACCTCGCGGACGAAGTCGACCCAGAAGTCGTTCTGGAACCGCCCGGTGAAGCCGGGGCCGGTCACGGGAATCTTCCCGGGGTCCCGGCCGGCCGCGACGAACGCGTCCAGGCTCTTGCGCTCCCAGGCCAGCAGGAGGGTGTTGCCGTTGGGCATGCGGGCGAAGCAGTGGTGGTGCACCGCGTCGGGCGTCATCAGCCTGTACTCCCAGACGACACGGCCGTCCCAGTCGATCTCCTCTACGATGCCGCTGGCGCCGCCGATCGGCGCCGGCGCCCCCTCGAGGACGCCCCCCCGCAGGAGGTTCCCGTTCTCGAGCAGCATGGCGTAGCTGCCCGGCGTATACCCGGTCTGCCACCTGTGCACAACGTAGCCGTCCATGTCGATCAGGTAGACCGTTTTGCTCCCCATCGGCGCAAACAGGGTGTACCCCTCATAGGCCCTGTCCCTGTCGTGGAACAGGACCCCCGTCGGCCCCAGCATGGCCTCATAGGCCCCAAGCACACGAACCCCGGGAGACAGAAGCACCGTCCCGCTGACCGTTACCGCAAACGCAAGAAAGAACATCCACGCTCTTGATTTCATAGGCTCATCCCCATTCTGGATTAGGATCCGCGTCCGGAGTGCACCACTGCCGCCGCGGTCGAGTGGAACGATTCTACACCCTGCCGGCCCGCTTGGACACGATTTTAGCGCCCCGGGGGCGCATCCGCATCGAGGGGGACCCGAAAGCGCATGAGGTCTTTCCCGACGACGATGCGGCCGCCATAGGCCCGCGCCGCCTCCTCCCGGAACATCCGCTCGGGGGCGTCGCGCGGGATCAGGTGGGAGAGCACCAACATGCGGACGCCCGCCTGCGCTGCGGTCTCGCCGGCCTCGCGCGCGCTCGAGTGGTAGTCGTAGATGGCCCACCGGCGGGGTCCGGCCCCCGTGGGCGCGCCGGCGCGCACGTACGCATCGTGGACGAGGATGTCGGCGCCGCGGGCGAACCGGACCAGGTTGGGATCGGGCCGGGTGTCGCCGCTGAGGACGATGCTGTGCGGCCCCGACTCGAAACGGTACCCGAAAGCCGGCTCCACCGGGCGGTGGTCGACCCTGAAGGCCGTGACCCGCACCCCGCCGGGCTCGCTATGGACGACCCCCTCGGCCACCCGGTGCGCGTGGATGCGGGCCCCTTCGGGGGGGAGCATCTCGGTCAGGTCGCGCCGGATGCGGATGTCGGCCGCGTAGAAGCCCAGGATGCTCGTGGCAACGCCGTCGATCCCCTCGGGGCCGTACAGTTCAAAGGGGCGGCCGGCCCCGAACTGCCAGCAGGTGTGGAACAGATCCGGCAGCCCGTCGATGTGGTCCGAGTGGAGGTGGGTGACGAAGGCGGCCCGGACGGCGCTCCAGGCGATGCCGGCCGCCTCGAGGCGCAGAACCACGCCGCGGCCCGCGTCGACGACGTAGGCCCGGCCGCCGGCCAGGACGGCGCAGGAGGGGCCCGCCCGGAGGGGGTCCGGGTAGGGGTAGCCCGTCCCGAGCAGAACGAGCTCCATCGAGGCATCTTGCTGCGCCCCCGCCGGAGCCGGGGACACGAGCAGCCAGACACACACGGCAACCAGGCACCGGAGTAGATTCATCAGGTCGCTCCACGGGCCCGTGCGCCTGCCGCCTCCAGCCCCGCGGGGGAATTGCGGCTATTGCACTTTGGCCCCGAACTGCTATTATCAGTCTGTTTTCCCTAGATCGCCAGATCATTATCGCATCGGAACCGCCACCGCCAACGGGGATCCGCCCATGGAACGAAGACAAACCGACAGGATTTTATACTTCATGCTTCTGGCGGCCAGCACCGTCGTCATCATCGCCGGGCTGCGCGCCGCATCGCGCATCATCGTCCCTTTCCTGCTGTCGGTCTTCGTCGTCATCATCAGCCTTCCCCTGCAGAACTGGCTCCTTTCCCGCCGGGTTCCCCGCAGCCTGGCGGTGGTGCTAACGCTCGCGGCCGACGTCCTGGTCTTCGTCGGGTTCGGCCTGCTCGTCGGGGGCTCCGTGCAGGGGTTCTCGGAAAAGGCCGACGAGTACCAGAAAAACCTGGTCGCGCTCGTCAAGTCCCTGGACCACTGGCTGAATCCCCTAGGCCTGCAGATTTCGACGGAAGCCGTGACCGACTTCCTGAGGAAAAACGTCTTCAGCATCTTCAAGAACGCCCTTCTGCAGGGGGCATCGATTGTGACCAACCTTCTGCTGGTCGGATTCACGATCCTGTTTCTGCTGTTCGAGGCGGCCGGATTTTCCGCCAAATTCGAGCAGGCCATGGGCCATGCCACCGAGAACAAGGGGCGCATCAAAAAGATCAAGAGGGACATCCAGCAATACCTGCTGGTGAAAACCCTGGTCAGCCTGGCGACCGGCCTGGTCATAGGCGTCTCGCTGGCGCTGATGGGCCTGGACTTCCCCATCCTGTGGGGGCTGCTGGCGTTTCTGCTCAATTACATCCCGAACCTCGGGTCGATCCTGGCGGCCGTCCCCCCGGTTCTGCTCGGGCTCATTCAGGTCAGCCCCGGGCGCGCCCTGGGCATCGCCTGCGTGTTCGTCGCCGCCAACACCCTGCTCGGCAACCTGATCGAGCCCCACCTGATGGGCCGCCGTCTCGGCATGTCGACGCTCGTCGTCTTCCTTTCCCTCGTATTCTGGGGCTGGGTCTGGGGCCCGTTCGGGATGATCCTGTCCGTGCCGCTGACGATGATCGTGAAGATCCTGCTCGAGAACACCGAAGACCTGCGCTGGATCGCCGTCATTCTGGGGACGGGCAAAGATCACATCCCGGCGAAGAACAAGGGCTGAACCCTGCCATCGGGGCGATCCTCCTCCCCACCGCGGCGGCCGGGGCCGCCTGATGCCGCCCGGGCTGGAGGAGCCTCCGGCCCCCCTGCCCCGCCCTTCCGGCACAGCAGGCGAACCGCAAAAGAATGCGGCCTTTTTCCCCGGCATCCCGTGGTATAGTTAAGCGTTTTTTCGGCTGTAGATTCTTTGCCAGGGGCACGCACATGATCACCAGGAATTCTGCAAACCGCGCCATCCGGTTCCTGATGGAAAACTCGGCTTTTTTGATCATCGGGGCCGCCGTCGGCCTCGTCTGGGCCAATATCGATCCCCGAAGTTACGCATTCATCAAGGAAACACCCGCTTTCCACCTCAACCACGTCCCCGTCTCCCTCCACTTCCTGATCAACGATCTCGCCATGGCCTTCTTCTTTCTGCTGGCGGGGAAGGAAATCCGCGAGGCGATGCTCCCCAGGGGCGCCCTGTCGAACGTGCGGACGGCGGCGCTCCCCCTGATCGCCACGCTCGGGGGCATGGCGGGGCCCGCCATCATCTTCTTCACGGGCACGCTCTTGTTCCACGCCCCGGAACTGACGCGGGGATGGGCCGTCCCGATGGCGACCGACATCGCCTTCAGCTACCTCATCGCCCGGATCATCTTCCCCCAGATCGGGGGGAAGACGCACCCGGCCATCGTGTTTCTGCTGCTTCTGGCCATTGCCGACGACGCGGGGGGCCTGATCGTCCTGGCGACTTTCTACCCGCAGGAAGTCCACAACCTCCTGAACATCTTCGTCGGCGTACCCCCGATGCTCGTGTTCTTCACCGGGGCGGCCGCGGCGATACTCCTTGCCCTGTTCTTCTGGAAAAAGCTGAAAATAACGAACTTCTGGCCCTACCTGCTGCTGCCCGGCACGATCGCCTGGATTGCCTTCCACGAGGGGGGGATCCACCCGGCGCTGGCGCTTGTCCCGCTGGTCTGGTGCATGCCCCATGAACATTCCGACATGGGCATCTGGGCCGTGGGCGAGTCCGAGGGGAAGGATACGCTCAACCGGATACAGCAGTGGTGGAAAAGCCCGGTGGAGCTCATCCTCGGGCTGTTCGGCTTCGTCAACGCCGGCGTGGAGTTCTCGGCCCTCGGGCTGGGAACCTGGTTCGTCTTCTTCGGGCTGCTCGTCGGGAAGCCTGTCGGGATCGTCCTGTTCACCAAGATCGGCCAGGCTTTCGGGCTCGAGCTGCCGAGGGGGATGCGCAACCCCGATCTGGTCGTCCTCGGGATTGCGGCCGGCATCGGATTTACGGTGGCGCTGTTTGTGTCCGTGGTCGCGTTCCCCTCCGGGGCGCTGCAGGACAGCGTGAAGATGGGGGCGCTGTTCAGCTTCCTCTCGGCGCCGGTTACGCTGGTGGCCGCCTGGGTCCTGGGGGTGCGCCGGAGGAAGGCGCCCGGGCGCTCGGACGGGTAAATCGCGCCGCTACAGCCGAGGGGGCGCCGCAGGCGCCGCACCCCCCTGGCCGGATAGAACTTCCCGCCGGCTATTTCCGGTAGACCCCGTATTCGCGGGCGGCGGCCATCATGGCCCGCACGTTCTCGAGCTTCGGGTCGTCGGGGATGCAGCCGGCACCCAGGACATAGCCTCCCCCGGGCGCGCAGTCCTCGATGAGCTTGCGGCAGTACCCGGTCACCTTGTCCGGGGAACCGGTGCAGATGAGCGAGGACGGGACGTTGCCCTGGATGCAGAACCTGCCGCCCATAACCCGCTTCGCCTTCACCATGTCGGTCTGGTCGAACCACCACACGACGCTCCCCTTCGGGAAATCCGTCACCGTTTCGATGCGGGTGTTGTAGCCGCCTTCGGCAAACATCACGGGGATGATGCCCTGCTCGATCAGGGCATCCATGACCCTTTTCAGGGGCGGCCAGTACAGGGTGTTGAACTGCTCCTCGGACATCCAGCCGTCGGCCCCCTTGTGCAGCGGGAACAGGACCGTATTGAGCGTCGGGAAGCCCGGGGATCGCAGTATGGAGTCGATGGTCAGGTCCGCCATGCGGTCCACCGCCATGGCCAGCTTGTCCCTGTGCCGGAACATGTCCGTGACGATCCCGCGCGTCCCCCTGAGCGTGTCGCCGACGGCGTCGAAGGGGGCGAAGCCGAACTGCATCGTCATGGAGGGGAACCCGAGGGCGGGGCCGAATTCCATGAGGCGGGCGGTGATCTCCTGCCTCTTCTGCATCTCCCGCCCGGCGTCGATCATGCGCTGCAGGGTGTCCTGCACCTCGGGCAAGGCCAGCGGCATGAGCTCGCCCATGGGGATCTCGAGCATGTCGGTCAGCGGCGCCAGGTTGCGGAAGCTTTCGAAGGCGCCGTAGACCCTGGGCAGATAGGTCCGCAGCCAGAAATTGGAGGGATCCAGGATGAAGTCGTCGTACTCGGCGACCTTCATGTATTCGCCCTCGACGAACTGGTAGCCGGGCGCGTCGACGGAAAGCCCGTGGCCGGGCAGGGCGTAGAGCCTGTAGTCGAGCAGCTCGAGCACCCGGCCCGGAACGGCGTTCGGGAACGAGATCGTCTCCAGCTCCTCGGCGTATTTCGCGTTGAAGTCCCTGCAGGCCAAAAACGCCTTCTCCAGGTCGTGCATGGCCTCGTGCATCCGGAGCCCCGCGAGGTTGAAGGGGAGATTCCCCAGGGGCATGTGCGCGGGCACGCGGTCCGGCTCCCGGACGTTGTAGGCATCGACCAGCCTCCGGGCGCGCTCCCCGTAGGCCTGGCGGGCGGCGGGGCTGGCGAATTCAAAGCCCGCCGGGTTCAAAAAAAGGTTCAGGCGGTACTCCCGTCTCTGCTCCGGTGTCATCGCGGCCCAGTTTGCGGGCAGTCCGTTCGTATTGATTGTAGCCATCGCGGTTCACTCCTGTATCGGATTAAAACTGCATTCTCGTTGTCTGTTCCCCAGGACAGCTAGACGAACGTGATCCTGGGCCTCTTTCTTTCGGGCATCCGGAAATATTCGGCGCCGTTGTAGCCGAGCATCATCGGGTAGTGGTGGGAATGGCCGGGGGGGATCCCCACCTCCGCCGGCAGCGCGGGCGATACGGCCATGGCCCACTCGAGCAGCCCCGCCCAGCAGGTGCCCAGCCCCATCGACGGCGCCATCAGGTCCAGGTAGGCCAGGGCGATCGTCAGGTCGACGGCGCCGGTCGCGGCCTCCGCGGGCGCCGAAGCCACGACCAGCGCGGGGGCGTTGCGCAGGATGGAGTCGCACCCCGCGTCCCAGGCGGCCAGGACCATCGGCAGGTACGGGCTGGCCCGGACCACCTCGGGGTCCCTGACGACCTCCCGCAGGACATCCGCGGCCAGGCCGGCGACCGTCCCGAGGCGCGCCCGGTCGGTGATCACCGTCCATGCGACCGTCTGGCTGTTCCCCCCCGTCGGCGCGTAGCGCGCGACCTCGATCAGCCGCCGGATCGCGTCCCGCTCTACGGGCGTGTCCCGGAAGACCCGCACGGACCGGCGCGACCGCAGAAACTGCTCGGCCCGGGCCGCATCGATCCAAAGCTCCGGCCGGATCTCCGGGGAGGCCCCGACGGGGACGTCGGCGTGGCTGAAGGCCCCGGTGGGGCAGACGGCCACGCAATGCCCGCAGCGGGTGCAGGCGGCCTCCCCCCCCGCGACGATTTCGGGGTACCCCCCGTCGGCGCCCAAGCGCAGGATGGCCGAAGGGCATTCCCGCACGCAGAACCCGTCCTTGCGGCACCGGTCCCGGTCAATGATCAGCAGGCTCATCGCATCTCTCCTTCCCCGGCGGCCTCGGCGGGCGCATAGTCCCGGATGTCGGTCGGCAGCATGCCGGCGGCACGGGCCGCCTTCAGGCCCAGGTCCCCGTCTTCGAACACCTGGCAGAATTCCGGGGGAACCCCGATCCGTCCGGCCGCCTCCAGGAAAATGTCGGGCGCCGGCTTGGGGCGGATTCCGTCGTCGGCCGTCAGGATTGCCCCGAAATACCGGCGGATGCCCAGGATGTCCAGTTCCAGGTCCACGATCTCCCGGACACCGCCGGAAGCGACGGCCATCGGCAGGACGCCGCCATACCGCGTCAGCACGTCGAGCACATGCCCGACGGGCCGCAGCTTGCCGGCCCGGGCCCGGAAATGCCCGTGTTTGGCCCGGATCGTGGCGGCCGGGTCGAGGCCTGCGCCGAACCGTTCGTTGTAGAGGGCGACGATGTCCCGTTCGGGCATCCCCTTGACCCGGGAGAAAAATTCCGGGTGCCAGGCTCCCCCCATGCGCTCCACAGCCCGCCGCCACGCGTCCCAGTGCAGGGGCATCGAGTCCACCAGCGTGCCGTCGCAGTCGAAGATCAATCCCCGGATGCGGACGGGCACTTCGATCACCGGCATACGCCCCCCGCCCTAGAAGGGGTTCTCGGTCGGGTACGGCACCCCCCTGGGGCGGTTATAGAACACGTCCTCGAGCCCGAGCATGCGGCAGGCGGCAAACAGCGTCTTCCCCGCATGGCCGAAGGCGATCGCGGTATGGTGCGGAAAGCGCTTCTCGATCAGGACGTGGCGGTAGAAGCGCCCCATCTCCCTGACGGCGAAAACGCCGATGGAGCCGAACGACCTGGGGTTGACGTCGAGCACTTCCCCGTTGGCCACGTAGGCCTGCAGGCAGGCATCGGAGGAGGACTGGATGCGGAAGACCGAGATCGGGCCCGGGTGGATCCGGCCTTCGAGGGTTCCCCGGGTGATGTCCGGATCCTTGCCGGGCTCCAGGGTGCGGTGCATGATCAGCTGATACTTCAGCTCGGGCTGCACCATGCACTGCGGCGACGCGTTGCCGCAGTGGAATCCCATCCACAGGTCGGTGAGATCGTAGTCGCCGAAGGCAGGATCCGGCGCCCCGTACATGTCCTTCGGAACGGAGTTGTTGATGTCGAGAATCGCCGGCGGCGCCCCGGTGGCGGCCAGAACCATGTACTCGCTCAGGGCCCCGTAGATGTCCGCCTCGCAGGCGACGGGAATGCCCTTGGCCGCCAGGCGCCCGTTGACGTAGCAGGGGACGTGGCCGAAGTATTTCTCGAACGCGGGCCAGCATTTGTTGGCGAACGCCGCGTAGCAGGACGCGCCCAGATGCGCCTCCATGAATTTTTCGAGGGCGGCCTCGAGAGCGGCGAGCTTCTCGGGCAGCTCCGGGTAGGTATTGCCCGCCCCGAGCTCCTCGGTCATCTGCCCGGCGATGCGACGCGCCTCGGCGCTCCCCCGCTCCGTTTGCACGATGTCGTAGAGATCCAGCTCGCTGTTTTCCATGATTTCCACCCCCAGGTCGAACAGGGGCTGGATGGGCGCGTGGCAGGTCAGGAAATCGAACGGCCGGGGCCCGAAGGAAAAGATCTTGAGGTGGCGGACGCCTTCGACCACCCGCGCGACCGGGACGAACTCCCCGAGCATCCGGGCGACATCGGCGGGGTCCCCGACCGGGTATTCCGGGATATGGGGCTCGAGGCGCCGGAGGCCGATGCCGTAGGAGGCGCTGAGCATCCCGCAGTAGGCGTCCCCGCGGCCGTCGACCAGGTCCCGGCCGCTGTCTTCGGCGGCGGCCGCGAGCATGACCGGGCCGGGGAACCTTTCGGCCATCATGGCAATCGGGCCCTCCGGGCCGAAATTCCCGAGGTAGAGCGCCAGCGCGTTGATCCCCTTCTCCCGGCTCTCCTCGAGCGCCCGAAGAACGTCCCGCTCGTTCTCGATGATGGTTTCGATCTCGACGATCGGCACGCCGCGCTCCCGGCAGGCGGCGACGACCCGATTGCGGCGCTTCTGGGACAGCTCGATGGGGAAGCAGTCCCGGCTGACGGCGACGATGCCAAGTTTGATGTCAGGAATGTTTTTCATGATCGTTTTCCCTTATGTATCTGGCCGTAGTAGGCCATCGGTCCATGTTTCCGTTCGTAATGCTTCCGCCGGATGTACTCGGGCAGGGGGGCGGCGCCGGGGTCGAGCTGCAGGGTCCCGAAGGCCATCTCGGCGATCCGCTCCAGAACCATTCCGTTCTCCGCCGCTTCCGCGGGGCCAGGGCCCCATGCGAAGGGCCCGTGTCCGGCGACGAGCACCCCCGGCGTGCCGGCCGGGTCCAGGCCCGCGAAGCGTTCGGCGATGACCCGCCCCGTCCGGCTCTCGTAGCCGGCGGAGACCTCCTCTTCGGTCAAAAAGCGGGTGACGGGCACCGGCCCGTTGAAATGATCGGCGTGGGAGGTCCCCAGGCACGGGATCTCGCGGCAGGCCTGGGCGAACATCGTCGCCCAGCCGCTGTGCGTGTGCACCACCCCTCCTATGGAGGGGAACGCCCGGTAGAGCTCCAGGTGGGTGGGCGTGTCCGAGGACGGGCGGAGGTCCCCTTCGAGCACCCTCCCGTCGAGCGAGAGCACTACCATGTCCCCGGCCGTCATCGACGCGTAGTCGACGCCGCTCGGCTTGATCACGACCACCCCGCCCGGGCGGTCCACGCCGCTTGCGTTGCCCCAGGTGCCCGTCACCAGCCCGTAGCGGACCAGGAGCATGTTTGCCGTAAAGACGTCCTGTTTGAGCCGCTCGATCCCGTCTGCCATCACCGCACCCCATGCGGAGGATTCCGCGCCCCATGCGGAGGATTCCGCACCCCATGCGGAGGATTCCGCACCTCATGCGGAGCGCTCCGCACCTCGTCCCGGATTTCCAAGAGGTCTTTCATGACGTTGTGCATCCGGCCCGACCACCCCGGCGTGCCGAAGGCGTCGTGCATCTGGCAATAGAGGCGATAGAGCCCGGCGTAGACCCGGTGGCTGGCCTCGCAAGGTTTGAAGGTCCTGCCCTGGCCGACCATGGCCTCCTGCGCCCCGACGACGGAACCGTACCCCCCGGCGCCGGTCCCGGCGGCCACCGCGGCGAATATCGCCGCCCCCAGAGCTGGCGTCTGCGCGCTTGGCGACACGGTTATCGGGCGGCCCGTTATGTCGGCGTACACCTGCATCATCAGGGCGTTTTTCGACGCGAGGCCGCCGCAGGCGACCACGTCCCGGACCCGCACGCCGTACTGCTCGATCCGGTCGATGATGACCAGGGCCCCGAACCCGGTCGCCTCCAGCAGCGCCCGGTAGATCTCGTGCGGCTCCGTCTGCAGGGTCTGGCCGAGGAGGAGCCCCGTGAGCCGGACGTCGACGAGGATGGTGCGGTTCCCGTTGTTCCAGTCCAGGGCCAGGAGCCCGCTCTCGCCCGGCGCCAGCCCGGCGGCCGCCTTTTCGAGGCTTTCGAACTTTTCCGCCTGGGTCCTGCCGTACTTTTCGGGGACCAGGGCGTTGACCAACCACAGGAAGATGTCCCCCACGGCCGACTGTCCCGCCTCGATGCCGTAGAAGCCGCCGATGACCGACCCGTCGACGATGCCGCAGACGCCGGGGATATCCCCCAGGGGCTCCCCGCGCGGGTGCATCATGATGTCGCACGTGCTCGTTCCGATGATCTTCACCAGGGTGCCCGGCCGGATCCCCGCCCCGACGGCGCCCATGTGGGCGTCGAATGCGCCGACGGCGACCACTACCCCGGGCGGGAGCCCGAGTTTGGCCGCCCACTCCCCCGAAAGGGTCCCGGCGCGGCAGTCGGCCGTGCAGGCCCTGTCGTAGAGCCTCTCCCGCAGCGATCCGAGCCCCGGGGAAAGGGCGTCGAGGAATTCCCGGTCGGGCAGGCCGTTCCACGCGGGGTTGTACAGGGCCTTGTGCCCGGCCGCGCAGACGCTCCGTCTCACCCCGGCCGGCCGGGTGTCGCCGGTGAGAACGGCCGGGATCCAGTCGCAGATCTCCATCCAGCTCGCGGCGGCGTCGTAGACCCCGGGCGCGGTGTCCTTGCAGCGCAGGATCTTGCTCCACCACCATTCGGACGAGTAGGCCCCCCCGATTCCCGACAGGTACCGGGGGCGCATCTCCCGGGCCAGCCGGGTTATCCGTGCGGCCTCCCGGTGGCTCGTGTGGTCCTTCCAGAGCCAGACCATGGCGGCGGGATCGTCCCGGAACCTCTCCCCGAAGCAGAGGGCTTCGCCCCGGGCGTCGACCGGCATCGGGCTGCTTCCGGTCGTGTCCACCCCGATCCCGACGACGGCCCGGGGGTCAAACGCCGGGTCGGCCTCCTGCCCCTTGCGGATCGCCTCCCGGATGGTCGCCTCGATGCCCCGTAGGTAGTCCGCGGGGTTCTGCCGGGCCAGGTTCGGGTCCCGGGGATCGAGAACGACCCCGTCCGTGCCCGAAGGGTACGGGTAGACAGCCCCGGCCACCTCCCTGCCGTCGGCGGCATCGACCAGGAGGGAGCGGCAGGAGTTGGTGCCGAAATCGAGTCCTATCACATACGGGGGCATCGGGTTAGGTATCCCTCCCTGGCGGTGCGGGGGTCCGCCGGCCTCCGGCGGACCCCCGCAGATGACGGGTGCACCCGGCTGACTACCCCACGAAGTAGAGGTATGCGGCCAGTATCAGCGCCAGCACGACGGCGGACAGGATCACGTCGACCGCCCTCCAGCTCGCCCTGGTACTGCGCTTGTCCTCGGCCGTCCTCGTGGCGTAGGTCAGGCCGCTGATCCTGGCGTAGTCCGGGACCTCGGTCATGTGGCTGACCACGATCATGACGGCGGCCGAGACCAGCAGGATGATCATGCTGTAGTACTGGAAGAAGATGTTGTTGACGATCCACAGAAACGACCCTTGCGCGTACTGGAACCCCTCCATCATCTTGACCGGCGTGTCCACCGCCAGGCGGAACAGGCCCAGGATGAAGCCCGTGATCAGGGCCCAGAGGCAGCCTTTGGCGTTGAGGCGCTTGTAGAACACGCCGAAGAAGAACACGACGAAGATCGGGGGCGCCAGGTAGGACTGCACGCCCTGCAGGTAATCGTACAGGCCGCGCCCGCCGCGGATGACGGGAATCCACAGGATGCCGATCAGGACCATGACGAAGGTGGCGACCCGGCCCACCCAGACCAGCCGCTCCTGGGAAATCCCCTTGTGCAGCCGCTTGTAGAAGTCGATGGTGAACAGCGTGGCGCTGGCGTTGAAGGCCCCGGCCAGGGAGCTCATCAGCGCGGCCAGGAGGCCGGCGACGACGATGCCCCGGACCCCGATGGGCAGCACGTTGGCCACCATCAGCGGGAATGCCTGCTGGGCGTTGTCCCGGATAATCTGGCCGTCCGGGCCGATCAGGTGGTTGGAAAACGAGGGCATCTTCCCCGATAGCGCCAGGGCGTAGCAGATGATCCCGGGAATGATGAAAATGAACACCGGCAGCAGTTTGAAGAACGCCGCCGTGATCGAGCCGCGCCGCGCCTCGGTCTCGTTCGGCGCCGACAGGGCCCTCTGCACGATGTACTGGTCGGTGCACCAGTACCAGAGACCGATGACGGGGGCGCAGACCAGCATGCCCAGCCAGGGGTAGTTGTCGTTGAAATACCAGGCCATCTGCTGGGAATCCCGAACCGGGGCCCAGGTCGCCTGAAGCCCGTCGGGAACCATCGGCTTCCACAGGTTGAACATTTCCGAGGGAACGATCGCCCGCAGCTCGGCCCACCCGCCCAGGGCCTGCAGCCCGAAGAACGTGACCAGGGCCGACCCGATGATCAGAACGATGGTCTGCAGCGCTTCGGTGTAGGCGACGGCCCCCATGCCCCCCACGATCGTGTACAGGCCGGTGATGACGATCACCACCAGAGACCCGATCCAGAAGCTGTCGAGCCCCCAGAGGTTGAGCTCGGGCAGGAGAACGGAGAACACGACGCCCCCGGCGAAAATCCCCACGGCGATCTTGGTCAGGACGTAGGCGACCAGGGATATGACCGACAGCACGGTGCGGGAGGCCGGGGAAAACCGCCGCTCCAGAAACTCCGGCATGGTGAAGATTTTCGACCGCATGTAGAAGGGCACCATGACCCACCCGAGAACCAGGAGGCACCAGGCGTGCAGTTCGTAGTGCGCCATCGCCACCCCGTCGGTCGCCCCGGAGGCCGCCAGGCCGACCAGGTGCTCCGAGCCGATGTTCGATGCGAAAATGGACGCGCCGACGATGAACCACCCCAGCTCCCTTCCGGCCAGGAAATACCCGTCGGTCGTCTTCTTCTGCCTTCGTGCAACCCATACAACAATACCTGCTATCACGGCAAAGTACGCGATGACAGCGATCCAGTCCACAGGATGCAGCACATTCATGAAGTCGTTCTCCTCATTGATTGCGTGTTGAAAACTGGTACACGGTGGTCTGTCGATACACCTGGCCGGGCACGAGCGTCGCGGACGGGAAATCGGGCCTGTTGGGAGAATCCGGGAACACCTGGGTTTCCAAACAGAGGCCGGTCCGGGGCCCGTAGGCGATCCCGTTTTTCCCAACCGCGGTCCCGGCCAGGAAGTTGCCCGAATAGAACTGCAGGCCGGGCTGGTCGGTATAGACCGTCATCACGCGTCCGCTGTCCGGATCGTAGAGCTCGGCCGCCCGGCGGACCCCGCCGGGGCCGGCGTACCCGCGCAGAACCCAGTTGTGGTCGTACCCTTTGCCCAGGATCAGCTGGTCGAACGCGTCCCCGATCCGTTCCCCGATCGCCCGGGGCTGCCGGAAATCGAGCGGCGTGCCCTCCAGGGGCTGCAGTTCCCCCGTCGGTATGAGGCCGGCGTCGACCGGCGTGAAGCTGTCGGCCTCGATCGCCAGGACATGGTCGAGAATCGGCCGGGTGAAGTCCCCGGTCAGGTTGAAATAGGAATGCTGGGTCGGGTTCAGGATGGTGGGGGCGTCGGTCACCCCCTCGTAGTCGATGCGCAGCGCGTTGTCCTCGGTAAGCGTATAGGTGACCCGCAACGTCACGGTGCCGGGATAGCCCTCCTCGCCGTCGGGGCTCGTGTAGGCGAACCGGATCGAGGGCAGGGGGGCGCTCTCGGTCACCTCGGGCACCTCGGCCTCCCACAGGACCTTGTTGAAGCCCGTCCTGCCTCCGTGGAGGTGGTTGGCCCCGTCGTTGACGGTGAGCTGGAAGGCTTGGCCGTCCAGGGTGAAGCGCCCCCCGGCGATGCGGTTGCCGTAGCGCCCCACCACGGCCCCGAAAAACTCCGAGCCTCGGACGTATCCGTCCAGGGAATCGTAGCCGAGGACCACGTCGGAGCTGCGGCCCGCCCGGTCCGGCACCGAGAGCGCCGTGACGGCGGCGCCGTATTCGATGAACGTGGCCGTCATCCCGGCATCGTTGGAAAGCGTGTATGCGCGGACCTCGCGGCCGTCGGCGAGAACACCGAAGATCGATGGTTTCATGGCAGTCGGGTCCTTTCTGCCGGTCTGGCAAGATTGTGTTGGAAAAAGGGAGACGATTGCTGCGCAGAGACAAAATAGTCGTTTCACGAAACAGCCTCCTGTCGGTTTACTAACTGCTTGAATTCCTCGGGGTGCGGGTCCGATCCGGTGCCGACGGCTGTTCGATTCCCGGCCCGGACAACTCCAGCATGCATGCTCCGCGGGGCTGCGGCCTCTAGGCCCGCACGCCCAAGTAGGTTGCGCCTCGTCACTAGGGTGTATGAAAGCCGCAGTGTGTCACATCACGCCCGGAAGGGCAATTCCATTTTTTCGGGGAGTGTATTTCTTGCGGGCGGGGGGGGGGCGGCGCCCGGGGGGGGGGTTATTCGTTCGGTATTTCCCTATCGGGGGCGTCTGGGGCGGCATCGTCCTTCCGGGCGAGGGTGGCGTCGTAAATCGGGCCGTCGACCGCCAGGCCGACGCGGAACTCGTTGCCGTGGACCCGGCAGTAGACGATCTTCCCGTTGATCCGGGACTGTCCCCACTCCACGCTCGCGGTGATGCCCGTGGGGACGGCGCCCGGGACGATCAGGCTGAGGCCGTGCGCCGACAGGTTGCTCAGTCTTCCTTTGGCCGAAACCCCGGGCTCGTCGATGCCCGTGATCGTCGCGACCATGTCGGTGGTGAACCGCAGACGGCTTCGCCTGTTCATAGGGACCCCATCGGCCCCGGAAGCCCGGAACCTTAACGGTATTTCCCCCGGCGCAGGCCGCCCCGGGGGGGTTCCGGACCTCGGCGGTACCCGGCCGTCATAGCAGAGGCAGCTCTTTGGGCGCGGCCGTAAAGGAATACAGGGTCGCCCGGGCCTCCGTGAAATAGAAGGTGACGTAATTGTCGTCGTCGGCCCCCCGGGGGTAGATCTCCAGGAGCATGGGGGCCTCCTGGAACGCCTGGACCTTGGCGTCGCGCCCCGAGTCGAAGGCGACGGTCCCCGAGACCCTGAGCCAGGTCCCGTCGGGACCCATGGCCGACAGTTCGACGGCGGGATTTGCAGCCATCTGCCGGTAGACGTTCTTCGACTTGCCGGTGCACAGGTACAGCTTCCCGTTTCTTTTCATGACGAAACCGAAGGGGCGTACCCTGGCCTGCGGGCCGTCGACGGTTGCGATGTGAAACACCTTGTTGGCCTTCAGAAATTCGTATGCGGAACTCATAGTCTTCTCCTGGATAAAGTTAGGGACCAGCGCCGGGGAATCCCCTCGCGGCTCCCCCCTGATTATAAGGAAGCCGGGGGCCGGATGCCAGCACAACCGGGCCCCGGGGATCCTAGCGGCCGGAACCCGGGGTCCACCCGTTCCCCAGCCCGTAGGGAAGGGTCACGAAGGGGAAGGCCTCGACGTGCAGGATCCGGCCGCCGCGGATCCCGAACGTTTCCATGGTCACGAGGTTCTGGATCATTCCGGGCGGCGCGCCGGGAGCGGCCCCCCGCACGGTGCCGTCATGGACAAACAGCGGGAAGGTCCCGACCAGGCCCTTCTGCTCGTCGACGACCAGGACGCGGCGCGGCCGGATATGCTTCATGTAGGCGAATATCCCGGTGTCGATCTGCTCCGAGCAGGTCAACATGCTGAACTCGAGCCACCGGCGGCCTTCCGGGGTGTCGGCCGTCGGGATCATGGGGGCGGGCATGGCCCGGCCGCCGGGCGGGGGATTGTTCACGGTCCGGTACCCGTTTTCATGCCGGACGCAGTCGTCGGAAAACGCCCCGATCGCCCCGCTGTCCCCCTCGAGGGCGTCAAAATAGGAGTGGGCGGCCCGGGCCAGCAGGTGCCTCGGGAGGCGCTGCCCGTCCGGGACGTCCCGGACGAGGACCGGCACGGGGGTCTCGAGCAGCTCGAGCGCGGCCGGGTCCACGTCCCGGTCGTAGAGGTGCTCGATTTCCTCGATCTTCCCGCCGTCGACCTTGAGGCGAACGGCCACGAGCGCGTCCCGGCCGCCTATTTTCAGCCGGGCCTGCCGGGCCACCTGCCCCGATACGGGATCGGCAAGGTCGATGACAAAGGGCGTCGGCTCCGTGGCGAACCGCCACAGGACGCCCTCGCCGACGTCGAGGACCCCCGTGTTCTCCGTCATACGCACGTCGATCGACCTAGGGGGCAACGCCGCCGGGTCGCGCCTGAAGATTGCGTTCATGTACCGGTCCATGACCAGGACGAGGCATTCCCGGTCGCACGCCTCGATGCGTCCCGGGTCCCACTCCGGCTCCCCGGCGGCTGCGGCCGGCTCCCCGGCGGCTGCCGCCGGCAACTGCCCGGCCGCAAGCACGGCCAGCACGGTCACCAACCGCCTCGCGGCCGCCGGGAAGGCCGCACGCACCCTGTCCCGAAGTATCGTGATCATCGTGCCAGCCTCCAGTATGGATGGGTTTCCAAGCTACAGCGTGATGCTAGCGCGCCCCGGGCCCGCGCGTCAACGGTTTCAGCGGGGCCGGCGGATGTCTGCTGCAGGGGCGAGCGGGTGGGGGACTGGAAGAAACCGGGGGGGCCGTATCGAAAGCGGCCGCCCCGGACGGAAAAGCTCCCGGGGCGTCACCCCGGGAGCTTGCCGCCGGCGGCAGGGTTGGAGCCGCTGCCGCGGTTAGAATCGAAGTGAAATCTTCGCCTGGAAGGTCCGGTGCTGGGCCTTGGCCAGGAAGGCGCCGAAAGCGTCCCCGCTCGCCAGGCTCAGGTTCGGAAGCACCACGCTGGTCTCCCGCGCGTTGGTCTGCATGCTTCCGGTAAAGCCCCCGAAGCTGCCCGTCGGCGAGGGGTGGTTCAGGATGTTGCCCGCATCGACGCGGATGCTCATGATCTTGCCTTCGGTGAGCGTGATGTTCTTGCTCATCGCCATGTCGAGGCCGAACGATCCCGGCCCGGACAGCTTGTTCCGGCCGAAATTGCCGTATTCGCCGGGCAGAGGCTGCTGGAAAACGAGGGTGGATTCGTCGTAGATCTGGTTCCCCTCCTCGTCGAGCGACACGATGTACAGGGCGTTCATGGTGCAGTTGCCCTGGATGCCGGGATCCACCAGGTTCGAGTCGAAGCACTGGGGATCGGCATAGCGGACGTATTTGTCGCCGAAGAAGCGCCCTTCACGGGCTCCGGAATCCCAGGTCACCTTCCCGTCCTTCGGATCGAACAGGTCCGGGTTGACAAGGTGCGGTACCGAATTCCCGTACAGGTGCGTCGCGCCCGCGGCCAGGTCGGTGGGCCGTCCGCTGGCCAGATTCAGGATCCAGCTCAGCTGCCAGCCTTCGACGATGCGCCGCAGGACGGGCGAGCTCAGGTCGCGGAAGAAGAATCCGTTGGCGCCGAACGGCAGCTCCCAGGAGCCGTAGGTCGACAGCTGATGCGCCCGGTGGTTGCTGGTGAACGTGTAGTCGAACGGGTTGCGCCGGTCGTTGGGATTCGTGTAGCTCTGCCAGCCCAGGTTCCGGCTCCAGGTGTAGGTGCTCGTCAGATTGAAGCCGCGCGTGGGCCGGACCGTCAGCTGGGCCTGCATCGAGTGGTAGTTGTTCTGGTTGATGTTGGAGATCCAGCCCGGGTCGCCCGCCATCATGTCCGAGCCCACCTGCGGGTTGGCCACGATGAAGTTCTCCGGGAACATGCCCGGGTACAGCGTGTTGGCGTGCCGCAGCAGGGCGCCCTGGGTGAGGTCCCCGGGAACGGGAAGGCCCGCATTCATGGGGGCCCACGGGCTGGTGTCGACCTCGTAGTTGTAGACGTTCAGGTCGCCGGCGATGGCGTTGTAGTCGCCGTTGGCCAGGTTTTCCGCGTACAGGGTCCTCAGGAGGTCGCCGCCGGTCGTCCCGGCCGCGTCCCCGACCTGGTAGTAATTGTACCCGAAGGTGCTCCAGTCGAATTCCCGGAACTGGACGCCCTCGAAGAGCCTGTCGAGGCGGTCGGTGGTGTCGCCCCGGCGGGCCGCGTTGAAGTCGTCGATCAGGCCGTTGGAGATCCAGTTGGCGGCGTTGATGTTGATGGTGCCGACCGACTTCCTGGCCAGCGTGCCGACGTAGCGCAGATCCAGGGTCACGCTCGAGGAGAGGTTGCGCGTCAGCGACATGTTCAGGCTGTGGATGTAGGGGTTGCGGATGTCCGGGTCGTACTGGCTGACCGGGCCGCTCCGTCCCTTGCTCTCGATCGGGGTCACGTTGAGCGGACTGATGCTCTCGGGGATGAAGTGACTGATCGGGAGGTAGTCCTCGAGATCGGCGATCCGCATGTACTTCGTTTCCGGCGTGCTGTACATGTTGTAGTTGTAGGTTGCGCCGGTAGCGCCCCCGAGCACCCGGATGAAACCGAAGGTGGGATCGGCGTTGGCGATCGGCACGTAGTTGAGCTGGTAGCCGCCGCGCAAGGTCGTCTTGCCCTTCCCGAACCACGGCACCTGCCAGGAGAAGCCGACGGCCGCCCGAAGTTGTTGTAGTCCTTTTCAAAGACCAGCTGGTCCGGATTCTGGGAACCCGGCCCGATGAACGTCTGCTGCATCACCGTGCCGTAGTCGACCGGGGCTTCGGGCATCCAGGTGGAGAAATCCTTCCCCGATATCCCGAACAGGCTCCCGGCGCCGCCCTCGAGGCCGAGCGTCATCCCGTTGGCCAAATGCGGCACGCCGAAGTACTCGTAGCGGAGGCCGAGATTGAGGGTGAGGCTGTTGGTGACCTTCCAGTCGTCCTTGAAGAAGAAGGCCATCTCCTTCTGGCGCATGTCGAGGACCCTTTCCTGTTCACCCGCCCAGAAGTCGTTCCACTGCGTCTCGACCGGGTCGTTGACGTAGAACCATTGATTGATGTGGCCGATGGTGCCGGCATGGTAGTCGCGCAGCTGCCGGATCTTCGACAGGGTGCCGGTCGTAAAATCGTAGGCGTCCATGTAGAAGTCCATCCCGACCAGGCCCGGAATGGCGCTGGAGGTGAGATCGGTCGGCATGTCGCTGTAGTTGGCGTTGTAGTCGGGCTGGGCGCTGGGGACCACCAGCTCGGTGTAGAACGATATCGGGCCCCGGGAATCCTGCTCGGAGCGCACGAGCCGCGCCTCCCCGCCGAACTTGAACGAGTGTTTCCCCTTGGTCCAGGTCAGCGTGTCGGCCAGCGTCCACCGGTTGTCCGTGCCGCCCCAGGAGGAGATCATCGTGCCGCGGGCGCCGATGGGATGGCTGTTTCCGGGGGTGAAGCCGTACGGGGCCATCACCACCATGTAGAAATCGTCCGGATAGGGCCGCCCGTCCCGGTCCACCCAGCCGTCGGTGGGCAGCAGGTCCCGGAGCACTTCCCTGGCCCCCTCCTCTACGCCCGGGGTGTCGAGGGCATTGAGCGTGTGGGTCACGGTGCGGGAAAGCCCGAACCGGGCCTCGTTCAGCAGCGTGGGACGCAGCGAAGAGGTCAGGGAGACCGAAAATCTCTGGGGTTTGCGGAGCACGTCGCCGCCGAAGCCGTCGGGCCACACGATCTTGGCGTCGTCGCCGCCGGAGGATTCGTAGGTGTAGGTTCCGCTTGCGCGGTGGCGGTCGTTGAAGTTGTGGTCGAGCTTGACGGTGAAATTCTTGCGGCGGTTGTCCTCGCCGACGCCGTAGACGGTGTCGCTCCCCTTGTCGGTGCGCGTCCACCGGTAGGCGGCCCGGTTCAGGCCGTCGCCGGCCCGGTAGCTGGTGATGCCGTACTGGTTGGCCATCTCCGTCAGACGGGGGATGAAATCGGTGTCCGGGATGCGGTTGGGCGTCAGCTGGGTCCAGCCGTCCACCTCATAGTAGCCCGTGATGCCCAGGGACGACAGAGACCCCGCGGACATGGGATCGGACCTGTCGAAGGCGACGAGATCCGGTTCGTAGTAGCTGCAGTTGACGAGATCCATTTCGATCAGGGCCCGGGCGTTGTCGGTGAGCGGGCCGAACACGCTCGTGTACTGCAGCCCCTCGCCCGCCCCGTAGGGGGTCCCGTCCGGATGGGCCGAGATGATCTGGGTGTCGCCGGTCAATCCCGCCACCTGGCCGGCAAAACGCGGGTCGAGCGGAACTCCGTTGACGTCGACGACGGGCCGGGAGGTGGACGCGCCGAACATGTCCGACGTGATCGTGGAATCGTAGGCCCCGTTATCCCATCCCGTGAAATAACGGAAAATGCCCTTCTGGGCGCACGGGGTCAGCATGTGCGCATCGACCATGACTTTCGACCTGGGGATCGCGTGATCCCAGGAGGCGAAGAAGAACGTCTTGTTCTTGACGATGGGCCCGCTGAAGGTCAGCGTGTAGGTGTTCATGTTCCGCCAGTCGGCCGTTTCATTCTGCCGGGCGATCTCCCACTCACGGGAGTCCAGGGACGAATTCTGGATGTTCCAGACCCCCGACCCGTGGAACTGGTTGGCGCCGGATTTCGTAAGAATCTGCACCTGCCCCATGCCGCGGCCCATTTCGGCGTCCACGGGGGACAGGATCATCTTGAACTCGCTCACCATCTCGGTGTTGACGCGGCTCGGCGAGGCGATGCCGGAGTTGTAGCGGACCTCGTTGATCGAGATCCCGTCCTGCTGCAGGTTGATGTTGTGGCTGTCCATGCCGGCGAAACTCTGCGTATCCCTGCTAAACAGGGGATCCGTCGCCGGGACGACGCCGCCCATGATGTTGATCAGCTCCAGAACGTCGTTGCTCGTCAGCGGCAGCTCCGTGATCTGTCTCGGGGGGAGCACCGTGCCGGTCGACGAGCTCGACTCGGTCAGTATATCCTGGGCCGACGTCGTCACCTCGAGCTCCACCGCCAGCTGCGCGACCTGGAGCTCGACGTCGAGGTTCGCCTGCGCGGCCACGGTCAGATCCACGTCGGTCACGTTCGCGGTCTGGAAACCGTCGAGCGCGGCGCTGACGGCATAGGTTCCCGCCGGGAGGCTCTGGAACGTGTAGATGCCGGAATTGTCCGTCAGCGTCGTCTGCCCGACGCCCGTGCCGACGTTCGTCGCCGATACGGTCACGCCCGGCAGCACGCCCCCGGTGGCGTCCGTGACGGTCCCTCGCAGCGAGCCGCTGCCGGACTGCCCGAACCCCTGTACCATAAATAAAAGGTAACTACTCACCCCGTTGATCATAAATCTGGCCGGAAAGTGCCATTTGAACAGCGATGAGGGGATTGTATCCGTTATTGGCCATGGTCTGAAGGTAGCTGGAGATACGGCAATAAGCCTCTGCCAACGTGCTGGTTCGAAAACAGCCGGAGACCTTTTGTTTGACTTTGCTCATTCTCAAATCGCGTTCCGCACGGTTGTTGGTGAAGGAGACATGGGGCAATTTGGCAAACAACAAAACCGCAGTCTCATGTTCTTTGAGACGTTCCCACAGGTTGTGGGCATCCGTTTTGGCAATGCGGCCTTTCTTGCCATCTTGCCTTGGTGGAATAGGGGGGAGCTCCTTTTCGCCCCGGGTAAGGATATTGCGGTAGCGTTTTTGCAGGTTCGCATATTCTTCCGGAGTCAGGTTCTTGCTATCGCGTTTTGCGACAATGACGCAGGTCTCCCGAAGCAGCCGCTTCATGTTGTCCGCCCATGCATAGCCATTGGCCTCAACAATGAACGTGAGTTCACGGAGCAGGTGCGAGCCGCACAGCCCGTGGCCGCAATGATCATAGGTGAGATAAGAAGCCCAGCAATCATGAATGACAACTCCCCCATAGCGGGGAATCACTCCGATGGCTTCGATTGCCTCGCGCCCTCGGTTGGGATGCAGGAATTTCAGAGTAATCTCTCCTGCAGAACAAACATGAATCCAGTAGTTTTTCCTGTCCACCCGGAGGGATGTCTCATCCACGTGCATCGAAGGCATAGTCAGAATCTTCTCAATCGCGGATTTCTCCCAGCATTCCAGGCTATGGTGCAACTGCAACACGTATTTCAGAAGGGTTGCCTCGGCGATCACCTGTCCGATGAGGGTCTTGATCGATTGCTGAACGCGCTTCAGGGAAACCATCTGAGAGGTGAGCAGATTGATGACATAGGATTTGATGCCCTCGCCATATTGCAGGGGACCGGGCATGTCTGCCGGAAAGCATCCCTTGGTCCGTGTCTGACATTCCGGGCACAGCTTGATTTCCGCATCCACGTGCGTGACCACTTTTTCGAAGATGATGTCGATCTTCGTACGCCTTTCATGCCCGACACACCGGGTCTTACTGAGATCAGCGCCACAGGTGTCACAGGCAAGAACCTTGGCGACAGCAACGGTTTCCACCGTTCGGCTGTTGCCGGCACGCGCATTGTTCAGCACCTTGCCCTTGCCTTTGCTGCCAAGCTGGATCGC
>Ga0123333_10000270_pt1 | contig 59239 bp, 57 predicted proteins | sample BioC12SIPDNA_3_FD_89957 | JGI IMG/M metagenome (GOLD analysis project Ga0123333, IMG submission 89957) | Anaerobic biogas reactor microbial communites from Washington, USA - Biogas_R2_B C12 SIP DNA | ecosystem: Engineered > Bioreactor > Anaerobic > Unclassified | place: Washington, USA...
AGATCGCTTCAGCCTGAGAATTCCACATGTAACCTCGCTTCTATGCCAATGCCTGGCGGATCCAGCCTGCCAGTTGAGCGCGCTCAACCAGCTCGACGCTCTCTCCGCGGCGCAGCTTGCATTCAACGCTATTTGCCTCGATGGTGCGCTTGCTGATGGTGATGCGAACAGGGATGCCGATCAGGTCGGCATCATTGAACTTGACTCCTGCGCTCTCAGCACGGTCGTCATACAGCACATCAAAACCGCCGTCCAGCAGCTCCTGGTAGAGCACTTCGGCTGCCTCGACCACCTGCGGGTTGTTGGTACCCAGCGAGACCAGGTGCACCTGGAAGGGCGCCACACTGGTCGGCCAGATAATGCCGCGTTCGTCATAGTTTTGTTCGATGATGCAGGCCAGCAACCGGCCAGTGCCCATCCCATAACAGCCCATCACCAACGGCTTGGCGGTGCCGTCGCTATCCAGGAAGGTGGCTTCCATAGCGCTCGAGTATTTGGTGCCCAGCTTAAAGATGTGTCCGGCCTCGATGCCGCGCGATGTGCGCAGCGGTTGCCCGCAGTTGGGGCAGGGGTCGTCATCCTGTGCCAGAGCGATATCTGTAACCTGCTCGGCTGTAAAGTCGCGCGGGTAGTTGACGTTTTTCAGGTGAAAGCCCGGTTCGTTGGCGCCGGCTACGAAATTAGTGCCGGTAGTGATTGATTCATCGGCAATGACCCGCACGTTTTGAACACCGACCGGTGAGGCAAAGCCGGGCACGATGCCGGCAGCCTTGAGCTCGTCAGTGGTTGAGGCGTGCAGCTCGACACCGCCCAGGGCGTTGGAAAGCTTGGTCATGTTCACTTCCAGGTCGCCGCGGATGAGCGCAAAGATCACCTGCCCTTCAAGGTCGCTCATAAAGACGGCCTTGAGCGTCTGGCGTGTCGGCACCCCCACCATTGCTGCAACGGCCTGGATAGTGCTGGCGCCGGGCGTAGCCACCTTTTCGATCGGCAGCAGGTCGCCCTTGGCCGCCTCGCCCTTGACGAAGGTGGCCTTTTCGGCGTTGGCGGCATAACCGCATGCCGCACAGGTAACAAGGGTGTCTTCGCCAATCGAAGACAACACCATGAACTCGTAGGATTGCGATCCGCCAAAAATGCCCGAATCCGCCTCGACCGCAAAGACCTGCACACCGCAGCGCGCAAAGACGTTCAGGTAAGCCTGATGAATACGCTCAAAGTAGGTGTCCAGGCTGTTGGTATCGGCGTGAAAGCTGTAGCCATCTTTCATGACAAATTCGCGCACGCGAATCAACCCGCCTCTGGCACGCGGCTCATCGCGGAACTTGGTCTGGATTTGGTACACCATCAGCGGCAGCTGGCGGTATGAGTTGATCTCCTGCCGGGCGAGGGCTGTGACAACCTCTTCATGGGTCATGCCCAGCACCATATCGTGATCACCGCGGTCTTTAAAGCGTAAGAGAGCTGGCCCGGGTGCCGGCGCGTCGTAACGGCCGGAAGCACGCCACAGTTCAGCGGGCTGCACCACTGGCATCGAGATCTCCTGGCCGTCGACGGCGTCCATCTCTTCGCGCATGATCTGCGTGATCTTGCGCAATACCCGCCACCCCAATGGCAGGTAGGCATAGATACCGGCCGCGATCTGACGCACAAGCGCCGCGCGCAGCGACAGGCGATGACTCTCTGTCTCAGCCTCGGAGGGAATCTCACGCCAGGTACGTCCAAACATCGTAGAAAAACGCATGCAACAACCTCCCGCTTGGATGGATAAAGTATAGGCATCCGTGCCCTCAGGGCAACTTGACGCCGCCGTGACTCGCGCTAGCATAGCTGCAGCTGCATGTTCGGGGGCAAAATGAAGGTATTACGTAAAGCCGTAGGGCCGATCCAGGCCAACGCCTATATCTGCTGGTGCGCCGAGACGCGCGAGGCGGTGCTCATCGACCCAGGCGACGAGCCCGAAGCACTGCTGGAGACTCTGCGCACACGCCGTTTGGAGCTGGTGTGGATCATCCTGACCCACTTTCATTACGACCACATCGGCGCAGCCGAAGCGATAAAAAAGGAAACCAAGGCTCCCATTCTCATCCATCGTAACGATGGCCCTTCCCTCGCCACCCCGCCCGACTACTTTCAGGCCCTGTTCGGCATCAAGCTGCCGCGCATCTGGGCAGATAATCGCCTGATGGATGGCGACATCATCCCCTTTGGCGAGTGCGAACTGCAGGTGATCGCCACACCCGGACATTCACCGGGCGGCATCTGTCTGTACGATGCGGTGCAAGGGGTCGTCTTTACCGGCGATACTCTCTTCCAGCGCGGGATCGGCCGCACCGACTTTCCGGGCAGCGACCACGCCCAGCTGATTCGCTCGATCAGCGAGCGGCTCTTTAGCCTGCCGGCCGACACGGTTGTCTATCCCGGTCACGGCGGTAGCACCTCGATCGGTGATGAGAAGGTCTCGAACCCGTTTATCTAGGCTAGCGCCGGCAGATGTATCTCTCGGTCGCGATGCGGCAGCCTTGCGAGCTGATGGCCAGCTCGTAGAATTCGCGCGCAGCCTGCGGGGCATTCGGCCCCAGCTCGACCGAGATAGTGCGCTCCAGCGGATAGTAGCCAGCCGTCATGACCCGCGGGTCGGGGGTGTAGCCATCCAATGCCACCACCTTGATACGCGCATCGACATAGGCGGCCGAAAGGTACCCCAGTGCCCCCGGGTGGCTGACGAGATAGTCGCGCACAGCCGCGTCGCTGGGCAGCACCACCGCAGCCGTGGAAAGGGACTCGCCCTGCATCACTGCCAGGTCGAACAGACCGCGCTCTGCCGAGCCCGCCTCGCGGCTGACAAATTCGACCCGCACTGCCTCTCCTCCCAGCACATCCCAGGTTTGGATGCGTCCGGCATATAGATCGCGCAGCTGGGCAGTGGAGACATTGGTGATGGGCGTATTGACGGATACGGCTATTACCATGACATCAGCCGCAACACGCTGGCGCTGATCCCGGGGTGCTAGGGCGATGGTCTCCGTGATCGAGCCGCCGGTGGTATCGTCGATGCTAAAGGCGATGTCAGCATCGCCGCGCTGCAGCAGGTCGTTGGCCAGGCGCGATTCGATCGCCTCGATTTGCACCAGCGTGGTTGGGTGCTTATCGATATAAGCCACGCGCAACGATTCGACCAGTGGTAGAGCCGCCCAGCTCGTGACAACCCGTACCACGTTCACCGGTGCAGTGGTGGGTTCAGCGGGCCTGGCAGAGTCTGTCAGCGGGTCAAAGAGGCGTTGGCAACCCGTCAGACACATCAACACGGCCAGGATGATCAACACGCCGGCGCGGCGGCGCAGCGGGGAAATCTGCATGCGTTGCTCAGCCCCGTATACAGTAAACCGCCAGGTTCAGCAGGGCAAACACGACGCAATAGATGGCGAACGGATACAAGCCGTGTTTCGTTAAAAAACGCAGGAACAGGCGGATGACGATATATCCTGTCACAGCGGACGCCAGGAACCCAACTACGAGCGACATGGCCTCTGAAGAAGCGATCGGCTCCTTTAACAGCTTGTAGGCAGCCGCGCCGACAATGATCGGGATCGCCATCAGAAAACTAAAGCGCGCCGCACTGGGCCGATCCAGCCCGCGCACCAGGCCCATCGAGATCGTTGCGCCCGAGCGTGAAATGCCCGGAGCAATCGCCAGCCCCTGTGCCACGCCCATCGCCAAGGCATCCCGCCAGGTGAGCTGAGCGAGCGAGCGCTCGCGCTTGCCCAGGCGTCCGCACACCATCAGCAGCACGGCGGTGACAATGAGCAGGCAAGCTACTAGGAGTGGCGTGCCAAAAAGAGTCTCGAACCAGTCGTTGAGCAGAAACCCGAGTACGGCAGCCGGCACCGTTGCCAGGATCAGCAGCCAACCCATACGGCCGTTCTGGTTGGGCTGCCGTAGAAAGACGGCTTTAAACCAGCCAGTGACGATCGCCAGCAGGTCGCGCCAAAAGGCGGCGATGATAGCCACTACTGTGCCAAAGTGCAACACGAGATCCATCGTTATGCTGGGGTTGGGCCAGCCCAGCAGCCAGGGCACCAGCACGAGGTGCCCCGAGCTGGATATCGGCAGGAATTCGGTCAACCCTTGCAGGATCCCCAGCACGAGAACCTGTAAAACACTCATAACTCTCCTCTGGTTGTTCGGGTTGTGGTCTTGCGAGCAGTCTGCGGGTGTGCGCGCGGCGAATCCGCCACCTGGTAGCGGCTCCAGAAAGCGGCGCGAAAGTCGGCGAATGTGCCGCCCAAGACCGCCTGACGCAGATCGCGTGCCAACTGGAGCATAAAATGCACGTTATGGATCGAGTTGAGACGCAAACCCAGTACCTCGCTGCTGATCACCAGGTGACGCAGATAGGCGCGCGTGAATGTGCGGCAGGTATAGCAGCTGCAATCCGCCTCGATCGGGCGCGTATCCTCTTTGTTGGCGGCATTACGCAGGTTCAAGCGTCCGTCGCGGGTGAGCACCGCGCCGTTGCGCGCCAGGCGGGTGGGCAGCACGCAATCAAACACGTCGATACCGCGCGCCACGCCCTCTACCAGGTCTTCGGGTGAGCCCACCCCCATCAGGTAGCGCGGCCGGTCGGATGGCAGGAGCGGGGTGACGGCTTCCAGCACAGCGTGCATCTCGGCTTTGCTCTCACCCACCGAAAGCCCGCCGATGGCATATCCGGGGAAATCCATCTGCCTGAGGACCCGGGCGCTCTCGGCGCGCAGGTCCTCGAATATGCCGCCCTGTACGATGCCAAAGAGCAGCTGGCCGGAGCGCGTGTGGGCACGCTGGCAGCGCTCTGCCCATAGATGCGTGCGCCGCATGGCCTCCATCACATAGATGCGTTCGTGCGGGACGGCGCATTCGTCCAGCACCATGGCGATATCCGAGCCCAGCAGCTGTTGGATCTCGACAACCCTCTCGGGCGTGAACTCGTGCTCGGAACCATCCAAGTGTGATTTGAACACCACGCCATCGTCGCTGACCCGGCGCAGCCCCTGCAGGCTGAATACCTGAAAGCCGCCCGAATCTGTCAGGATGGCGCGCGGCCACGCCATAAAGCGGTGCAGGCCTCCCAGGCGGTCGATCAGCTCTGCACTCGGCCGCAAATGCAGGTGATAGGTGTTGCTGAGAATCATGGGGGCATCCAGGGCAACGAGGTCGTCCGGCGAGAGAGTCTTGACAGTCGCCTGTGTGCCTACCGGGCAAAAAATAGGGGTGGGCACGCTGCCATGCGCGGTGTAGAGGGTGCCGGCACGCGCCATCGAATCCGCATCGCACGCCTCAAGCTGAAAACATGCCGAGCGTGCCAGGACATCCGGGGCTTGTAAGGTCACGTCAGTGCCGGCAGCCGCTGCAGGAGCCGCGCGAACAGCCCGCGCATCCACCGCCGCCGCTCGCGCTGCGCGGTTCGGAGCCGCTTCCGGATGCCACATGTGCGGCAAAACACGAGATTGCCCGCTGGCTGGCGGTCGACTCGCAGCGCGGACACGCTGCCGGTACATCTGCCTGAGAAAACGGGCGCAGCAGCTCAAAGCGCTTGCCGCAACTGGTACACGTATATTCGTAGATGGGCATCTGTTCGCCCCCCGATCATTTTTAACCATTCTAAGCGCCGGGAACGGCTCGTCAAAATGCGACTTGCTCTGCTGTACCGCAGCTGTAAAATAGCACCGCTTTAGCCGCGAGGAGATTGGCTTGGACTATCGAGAGGCGCTTGAACTGATCTTTCGGCGCTCCAACTTTGAGCGCGGACCCCAACCGCCCTACGGCGAGCGCACTTACCGCCTGACGCGCATGGCCGAGCTGCTGGAAGCGGTCGGCAACCCGCACAACGCCATCCCAGCCATCCACGTGGCCGGCACCAAAGGCAAGGGCTCTGTCACAGCCATGCTCGAGTCGATCCTGCGCGCGGCAGGCTACCGCACCGGCATGTATACCTCACCGCACCTGCACACCTTTCGCGAACGCGTCCGCCTGAACGGTCAGAGTGCCAGCGAGGAACAGGTGGTAGCCTGGATGCGTGAGCTGCAGCATGCTCTGGAGGCACGCCCAAATGTCACCGTGTTCGAGGCCATTACTGCGCTGGCGATGCTGGGCTTTCGCGAGGCCGGGGTGGATATCGCCGTCTACGAGGTGGGCATGGGCGGGCGCCTGGATGCCACCAACGTGCTTCAGCCGAGACTGACGGTCATCACCCCCGTCAGTCTCGACCATATGGGTGTGCTGGGCGATACCATTGCGGCCATCGCGCGCGAAAAGGCCGGCATCATCAAAGAAGGTGTAACCTGTGTGAGTTCGCCGCAGCAGCCCGATGCTCTGGCGGTGCTGCGCGCCATCGCGGCGGAGCGTCGCGCCTCCCTGTGCTACACCCCCGAGCTATATAACTGGCAGGTCACGCTGGCAGGCCCGACCAGCCAGACTCTTGCTGTCCGCTACCGCCAGACGCACCACACAGCCACCTACCAGCTGCCCCTTTTAGGCGAGCACCAGGCTGAGAACGCCGTCAGCGCCATGGCTGCCGCACAGCAGCTCAGGCAGCAGGGCTTGCCGGTCAGCGAGGAGCACGTCGCGCATGGGCTCGCGCAGGTCGATTGGCCCGGCCGTCTGGAGGTGCTCTCAGCCAACCCGCTGGTGGTGGTAGATGGCGCTCACAACGGGCATTCGCTGGCGAGGTTGTTCGACACCCTGCCCCAGCATCTGCGATACGACAGGCTGGTATGTGTCTTTGGGGTCAGTTCGCCCCACACCCCCTATGCGCTGCTTGAGCAGGTTGCCGCCCGCGCCGACCAACTGATCCTGACACAATCGGTCAATACCAAAGCGCAACCGGTCGCCGACCTGGCAGCTTTTGCCAGTGAACGGGGCATGCACGCCTCGAGCGAGGCGAGTGTGCCCAAAGCGCTCGCCAGCGCCCTGGCGAGCTATCAGCCCGGCGACCTGATCCTGGTAACCGGCTCACTCTTTGTGGTGGCCGAGGCACGCCGCGCCTGGCTGATCCACTCAGGCCAGGCGCCTCCGCCCGACGACCCTGAGGGGGTATACTAACAACAGGCGCCGCACGAGTTCGTGCGGCGCCTGTTTGTGCGTAAGAGTTACTCAGCGACCTGTGGAAGCCTTTCGAGTGCCTCGGTGATCAGCTCTTCGGGATAGTCGTAATCCTCCAGCTCGCCATCCATATACTTGTCATAAGCCCCCAGGTCAAGGAAGCCATGCCCGCTCAGGCAGAAGACGATCACGCGATGGTCGCCCTTTGCTGTAGCGTCGTTGGCTTCATCGATGGCAGCACGAATGGCGTGCGCCGATTCAGGCGCCGGCACGATGCCCTCAGTCTGCGCAAAGAGCGTGGCGGCCTCAAAGACCTGCTTTTGGCCGTAGGCGCACGCCTCGATCAGATTCTGCTCGTAGAGCGCCGAGAGGATCGGCGACATGCCGTGGTAGCGCAGCCCGCCAGCGTGAATGCTGGGCGGCATAAAGTCGTGTCCGAGGGTCTTCATCTTGAGCACCGGCGCCATCTTGGCCGTATCGCCATAGTCAAAGGCATAGCTGCCCTTGGTCATCGTCGGGCAGGCCGAGGGCTCGACCCCGATGCAGCGGATCTTTCCACCTTCCTTGAGATTCATGCGCATAAAGGGCAGCGCGATCCCGCCAAAGTTAGAGCCGCCGCCCACGCAGCCGATCACCACATCGGCCTCTTCACCGGCCATATCGAGTTGCTTGATGGCTTCCTGGCCAATGACCGTCTGATGCAAGAGCACGTGGTTGAGCACCGAACCGAGCGAGTATTTCGAGTTGCCCGTGGTGAGCACGTCGTCGACAGCCTCCGAGATGGCGATGCCGAGAGCTCCGGGGTAATTAGGGTTCTCAGCCAGGATCGCGCGCCCCGAGGCAGTATCCATCGAGGGGCTGGCCACCACGTCGGCACCAAACATGCGCATCAGCGACCGGCGGTAGGGTTTGCTGTCGTACGATACGCGCACCATATAGATCTTGCAGGCCATCTCGAATGCCTTGCAGGCCATCGCCAGGGCGGCGCCCCACTGCCCGGCACCCGTCTCGGTGGCGAGGCGCTGGGTTCCCTCGATCTTGTTATAAAAGGCTTGTGCCACGGCAGTGTTGGGTTTGTGGCTGCCCACCGGGCTGACGGATTCGTTCTTGAAAAAGATCTTGGCGGGTGTGCCGAGGGCGCGCTCGAGGCGGTGAGCACGCACCAGCGGGGTCGGCCTCCACATGCCGAGGATCTCGAGAACCTCTGGCGGGATGTCGATGTAGCGCTCTAGGCTGATCTCCTGTCCGATCAGCGATTTTGGGAATATCGGTGACAGGTCGTCCAGGGTCACTGGCTTTAACGTCACCGGGCTGAATACCGGCGGTAAGGGCACCGGCAGGTCGGCCTGGATGTTGTACCACTGCCTGGGTATATCGTTTTCAGAAAGATGGTACCTGGATTGCTCGATCATGATCTTCCTCCCTGAACAATTTGAACACACAACACACCACGCTCGCCGGACGACGGGATAAAAAACAGGGCGTTCGTCCTCACTGGGACGAATGCCCTGGCATCCGCGGTACCACCCACATTAAGCCGCTGGATTAAAAAACCCGCCGTGAGGCGAGTTATCCAGCCAGCTTCACTTTACGGGTACGGGATTGTGCATCCGATACCCTCACCCATTTAACGGAGGTGACCCCGACACAGCCTACTTGATTTCGGCTGCATAGCTCCCGAGCCCATTCACCATCCTCGTCTGCACCGGGCTTTCACCTGACCCCGGCTCTCTACGCATCGTCTGAGCGGTTACTCTTCTCGATCAACGCCTGTGCGATTTGATTGTCGCTACAATAGCATACGCCCTGCGGCTTGTCAAGATGCCTATTCGGATTCGCTGCCGGGTGCGAGCCGCAATAAAAAGCGCATCACGCGCTCCATGTTAGCCGGCTCACTGCCTTCGGGCGAGACCAGGCACTGGCGCACATGCTGAGTGATAATCAACAAGCTGGCCTTGTCGAGCGCAGCGCGTGCCGCCATCAGCTGGGTCACGATCGACTCGCAGTCGCGGTTTTCATCGATCATCTTTTGGATACCGCGGATCTGCCCTTCGACGCGTTTCAGCCGTCCCTGGATCGATTCGGGCAACACAGTCTGGGATTCCATCCTGCCTCTCTTACCGTGTAAGTGGCTATATGATAGTCATACCGGGTAGGGGTGTCAATTCGCGCTAACGGCGGGCAAATTCGCGCTCGAGCTGCGCCTGCGAAAGGTGCACCATCGTCGGGCGGCCATGCGGGCAACTATGCGGCAGGTCGGTCAGCTCAAGCTGGCGCACCAGCGCGCGCATCTCGTCCAGGCTCAGCAGGCTGCCGGCGCGCACAGCCGTGTGACAAGAAAGCGTGATCAAAGCCTGCTCTTGCCACGAAAAGCTGCTGCCCTGCCGCTCAGCCTCGTCCAGCATCTCGAGCAGCGCCGGCTGCAACTCTTGGTGCAGCATGTGGACGGGGATGCGCCGCACCAGCATGGAATCAGCCCCGAACGGCTCCAGCTCGATGCCAAACTCAGCCAACTCCTCTAGATGCCCCTCCAGCAGGGCGATCTGAGAAGCGCTAAAGGTAAGCGGCAGCGGATCCAGCAGCTCCTGGGTGAGCAGCTGCGTAGTGTGGCGCTCGCGCAGCTCTTCATAGCGGATGCGTTCGGCAGCGGCGTGCTGGTCGATCAGGTACAGGCCGCCGGGGCCCTCGGCAATGATAAAGGTTTGTGCCAACTGTCCGAGCACGCGCAGCATCGGCAATCTCCCGGCCGCGTCGGCCAGTTCCTGCCACTGCGGCTGCGGCACGCGCGGCGCATCTTCCGGCTGGGATACAGTCTCCGCCGGCGTGCTCCATACACTTTGGCTGCGGCGCGGGCTGCCAAAGGTTGGCACGGGCGCCTCGATCGTCTCGACCGCCGGCAGACTGTGCAGTGACATCAGGTTGGCGCGCACCGTGCGCTGCACAATACCAAACAGCTCGCGTCCGCGACGGAAGCGCACCTCGCGTTTGGTGGGGTGAATGTTAACATCCACATCATCCGGCGGCAGGTCGATCATCAGCACCGCAAGCGGATACCGCCCGTTGGGCAGCAACGTGCGATAAGCCTCGATCACGGCAAATGAGAGCGCGCTATCCGTCACCCAGCGGCGGTTGACAAAAAAGATCAGGTCAGCACGGTTAGCACGCTGCAATGAAGGGTAGCCGATATAGCCGGAGAGATGCACGTCTGCACCCACTTCAGCCTCGATCGGCATCGTCTGTTCGGCGGTTTCCAGGCCATAGACCGAGGTAAGCGCGTCATAAAGCTGGCCGGTGCCAAGGGTTGCCAGTGTTTGGCGGCCATTGTTGATCAGTGTCAGGCGCTTATCCGGAAATGCCAGCGCGTACGACATTATCAGCCGCGCGATGTGGCCTGCCTCAGTGGTATCAGAACGTAAAAAGCGCAGGCGTGCCGGCATGTTATAGAACAGGTTCTCCACCGTAATGCTGGTGCCGACGGCGCAGCCGGAGGGCTCGTGGCGCACCAGTTCACCGCCTTCATAGCGCAGCAGTGTACCGAGAGGTTCGCTGGCTGTGCGCGTCAGCATGGTCAGTTGTGAAACGGAGGCGATGCTCGCCAGCGCTTCGCCGCGGAACCCGAGTGTCTGGATACGGTAGAGATCATCCGCCGAACAGAGCTTGCTGGTGGCGTGACGCGCAAAAGCGGTCACCGCCTCGTCGGGGGCGATGCCGCAGCCGTTATCGATGATACGGATGAGCGCCCGCCCACCTTGGGCAATCTCCAAGCTGATCTCGCTGGCGCCGGCATCGATGGCGTTCTCCAGCAGTTCCTTGGCAACCGAAGCTGGCCGCTCGATGACTTCACCGGCGGCAATTTTGGCAGATACATCGGGCGCTAAAAGACGAATCGTCATATATCCCTCCCACAGCATTGTACCACAAGCTGCCGACAGCCAGAGATTCTGCATTCGACAGGGTGCCCTTTGGCCGGTATAATGGCGGGACACCGTGCCGAAAAGGAGAACTTATGAACTTGCGTATCCCCGGTCCCACGCCTCTGCCGCCGCAGGTCATTGCTGCCGTTGGTCAACAGATGATCAACCATCGCGGCCCAGAATTTGAGGCGCTGTTGCGTGAAACAAGCGAATGGTTGCGCGTTTTCTACGAGACAGACAATGATGTCTACATCCTGACGTCATCGGGGACGGGCGGTATGGAAGCGGCGATTGTGAATACCCTTTCGCCGGGCGACAAGGTGCTAGCAGTTACGATCGGTGTCTTTGGTAACCGCTTTGCCGAGATCGCTGAGGCCTATGGCGCGAATGTCACGCGCCTCTCCTCCCCATTGGGTCAGGCTGCCGACCCGGCAATGGTTGCCGAAAAGCTGGCCGCCGAAGGGCCCTTCAAAGCCGTCTTGCTGACCCAGAACGAAACCTCCAGCGGTGTGACCAACGATGTCGAAGCACTTGCCAAGGTGATCCATGCCGCCTCCGACCCGAGCCCGCTCATCCTGGTGGATGGTATCAGCGGGATGGGCGCCATCCGCCTGGCCACCGATGCCTGGGGCTTGGACGTGGTGGTAAGCGGCTCACAGAAAGCCTGGATGGCCCCTCCGGGCCTGTCGATGATCTGCTTTAGCCAAAGAGCGTGGAATGCCTATGCGAGTGCCAAAATGCCGCGTTTTTACTTTGATATGGGCGACGCGCGCAAGTACGGCGAAAAATATCAGACACCCGCCACCCCCAACGTGGCAGCGTTGTATGGTCTGCACGAAGGGCTCAGGATGATGATGGCTGAGGGGCGCGAGAACGTACTCGCCCGCCACCAGCACATCGGCGAGTATTGCCGCCAGGGGATGCTCAACCTCGGATTGACCCTTTTTGCCGACCCGGCGCACTATTCCAACACCGTCACAGCTGCCAACCTGCCCGAGGGGTTCAAGGCCAGCAAGGTGCTTGACGAACTACGTACCAAATACGACATCATCGGCGGGGCCAGCAAGGCGCCGGGGGTTGAAGTAATCCGCATTGGCCATATGGGCTGGGTCAACGACCAGGAGATCGATGAAGTGTGTGCAGCCCTGGGTAAAATCCTTGGCCGCTGATGCGCAAGCGCTGCCCGCCGCAGTTGGCCTGAGGCGCCACGGTGGATAGCGACACTAGGAACGAACAGTCGCCAGAGGGCGTGGGCGAACCGCAGCCCTCTGGCCAGCCCAGCCAAGCCCGCGAGCTGGTGCATTCGGCCAGCATCAATTCGATCGGCAACGTTGCCAGCCGTCTGCTGGGCCTGGTGCGCGAGGCAGTTGTCTCGGGCATTTTTGGTGTATCGGGTGCCACCAGCGCCTTTGACGCCGTCTCGGGCGTGCCCAAGATGGTCTATGAGCTGCTGGTGGGCGGCATGCTCAGTGCTGCGCTGGTGCCGGTGCTCTCAGAATATGCCGCCGACGACCGCCAGGCAGAACTCGACCATATCCTCTCGACTCTGCTCACGATGGCCCTGGTGGTGCTGGGCGGTGTGGTGATCCTCCTCGAACTGACCGCCCCATACATCACACCCGTGCTGGTGGGCGGCTTTGACGACAGCCTTTTGGCCACTGCCACGCGCCTGACGCGCCTGATCGTGCCCTCCATCCTGATTTATGGCATCTCGGGCATCATCCAAGCCTATCATTATGCCCGGAAAAAGTTCGTCTACCCATCGATGGGAGCACCCGCTCACAACCTGGGCATGATCGTAGCGGTGCTCCTGTTCGCCAGCCAATTTGGCATCGAGAGTTTGAGCATCTCGATGCTGGCCGCCTCTGGTACCCAACTGCTGATGCAGCTGCCCGGGCTCAAGGGCACCAAACTGCGGCTGGTGTTTGACTGGCGCAACCCGGCTGTCAGCCGCATCCTCAAGCTGTATGCGCCGGTGGTGCTTTCGGTGGTGATCAGCAATGCCGGTATCATCATCGACCGCAACTTGGCCTCGCGCACCGCGGTCGAAGCGATCACCTGGATGAACAAGGCCACTTTTTTAATCCAGCTGCCCCTTGGGCTGGTCTCGATGGCGATCGCCCTGGCGGTTCTGCCCAGCCTGTCGCGCCTCGACGCGCGCACCGAGCTGGATAAATTCAAGCACGTTTTTGGCCTGGGCGTGCGCATGACCATGGTGCTGATCATCCCAGCCGCAGTAGGCCTGCTGGTACTGGGGCGCCCGTTGATCCAGGCGATTTTTGAACACGGCGCCTTTAACCCGGCGGATACCCAAGCCAGCCTGAATGCTCTCTATCTCTATCTGATCGGCATGCCCTTTTCGGCGATTGACCTCCTGCTGGTGTATGCCTTTTATGCCCAAAAAGACACCAAAACGCCGGTGGTGGTGGGCGTCCTGGGGGTGCTGATCTATCTGGCGGTAGGTCCGCTCCTGGCCTTTGTCTTTCATTGGGGATACCTTGGCCTGGTGGCGGCCAACGCCGCCCAGTTGACGGGACATGCCCTGATCATGCTGGCAGCCTTTGCTCGCCGCTTTAGCGGCCTGCGCGACCTGCGGTTACTGGATGCCGGCTGGCGCTCGTTGTTGGCCTCGCTTGCCGTAGCGGTACTGGGTTGGGGCAGCTATCAGCTGCTGCAGCGGCTCCCCGTGGGCGGCGGATACCTGGTGCGTCTGGCGATGCTCGGGGTGGCGCTCGCCGCGGCAGGCGCGGGCTACCTGGCGGCTGCGAACTGGCTAAAAATCGGCGAGATCGCCAGCCTAGTGCGGGTGGTGCGCCAGCGCCTGCGTCGCGCCGCTTAGAACCACTTTTCGGGCATCACCAGTTCGCGGGGATGCTCGATCAACTCAATCGCTTCAGCCGGCATATCGGCTACCACGCACAGATCCAGGAACTCGGCGCGCATAAAGGCCTCGTCCACCAGCCGCTGCAGATGCTCCAGCAGCAGGCTGTAGAATCCCGCCGTGTTGAGCATCACGATCGGCTGCTCCAGATAAGCCAGCTGGCGCAGGGTCATTACCTGCACCAGCTCCTCTAGGGTACCAATACCACCCGGCAGTACCAGAAAGGCCTCAGCGCGGCGTTCCATCTCGGCCTTGCGCTCGGCCATGGTTTCCGTCACTATCAGCTCGTCGATGTCCGAGTGCGCAAGCTTGCGCTCATAGAGGCGCCTCGGAATCACCCCGACCATGCGGCCGCCGGCAGCGTGCATGGCATCCGCCACGGCGCCCATCAGGCCTACATTGCCGGCACCAAAGACCAGCTCGTGCCCGCGGTTCGCCAGCAGTGTGCCAACCTGGCTGGCAGTCTCCAGGTAAACAGCGGGCACTGCCGAGCTTGAGGAACAATAGACACACACGCGCATCAGGCACCTGCCTCTTCGGGGGCACCCCACCAGGATTCGAAAAAGGCGCGTATGTTTTCCATCGGGTAGCCTTTGTTAAACTCGGCCTGACCGATCACGCCGCCTTCGACATCCCCCAGGGCACGCCGCACGCGCGCTACGGCCGCATGCACGTCTTCGGGAGTGCCAAAGGGCAGGATGTGCTGGCGGTCGAGCTCGCCCCAGAAGGTGATGCGTCCGCGGTAGCGCTGGCCGATCTCTTCGATGGGCATGGTAAAAAGCTGCGAGTTGATGGCATCCACGCCGAGCTCGATCAGGTGCGGGTAAAGATCCATGATATAGCCATCCGAATGCATGAACACGAATTTACCGTGCGCCTTGGCCAGGTCGCAGTAATCCTTGTAGAGCGGCTTGAAACAGTGCACCCACATTCTGGGCGAGATCAGCAGCGCCCTTTCCGAACCCCAGTCATCCATAAAGGAAACAGCATCCACATCCGTTTTGACGATGTACTCGAGGTGGCGCATGTAATAATCGTGGATGATCCCCAGCAGCACGTCGGTCTCGGCGGCGCCCCACGCCAGGTCGCGGTAAGCATTCTCGGAGCCGCGCACAAACTGGTAGCGCTCCCAGGGGCGCGGGCAGCCCAGGATGGTGAATTTGTCGTGGCTGGCGACGGTGCGGTTGACTTCTTCAAAGCCCACCCCCAGATACTCGACCGGCGGTTTCCAACTGGCCAGCTGCGACCAGTCGGCGATAGCCGGATACTTGACCTCGCCGATCATGCCGGCCTGGATATTCAGCCAGCCAGAGCCCCACACATCGACCCATTCGCCGGGCTGATAGATGGGTGATTCGTCGATCGGGTCGCGAAAGCCGGTGGCGCCGAAATCGCTGGGGTATTGCGCCAGCAGCGCGCGCAATTCGGCTTCGCGGCCGAAAAGGGCGGCCGGCAGCAGCCATACGTCGCGAGCCGGCCGATCGACGCCTTCGAAACGCAATGTGCGGCGCACCCGTTCGCGCGATGTCATCGTCATGGCTCAACTCCCTAATATCGGTTAGGTCTATGATACTCGAACATGCCCATTTGCGCATCTTGAACTCTGTCAAACCTTATATTATGATAGACACTGTACAGTCGCGTCGGTTGATAGCTCAGGAGGTCACCAGATGCCCTACGGATACAATGGCCGCATCCTCGACATCGACCTCACCACCTCGAATATTACCGTACAAGAACCGCCCGAATCGTTCTACCGCACCTATGTGAGCGGCAGCGCCCTGGCACTCGCCTACCTCTTAAAGGAGCTGCCGGCTGGCGTGGATCCACTCGGCCCCGAGAATATCCTGGTCATCTCGGTGGGCATCCTGACGGGTGCACCGGCCAGCGGATTTTCGCGCGTGATGGCAAATGCCAAGTCGCCCCTGACGGGCGCCATCGGCGATGCCCAGGGCGGCGGTTTTGGGCCTGCCGAGTTCAAGTTCACCGGTTATGATGCCATCATCCTACGTGGCAAAGCCCCCAAACCAGTATATCTGTGGCTACACAACGACCAGGTTGAGCTATTGGATGCCGCCCCGATCTGGGGCAAGGTCACGGGCAAAGCCGAAAAATATATCCGTCAAGTCCACGGCGATAAACGCATCCGGGTGCTGCAGATCGGCCCGGCAGGCGAACAGCTGGTGCGTTATGCCGGTATCCTTAATATGAGCACGCGTGCCTGCGGACGCACCGGCATGGGCGCCGTGATGGGCAGCAAGAACTTGAAAGCCATCGCCGTACGCGGTAAACAGGGCGCCGACCGCCCACCGCAGCTGGCCGATCGCCAAAAGATGATCGACATGGCACGTTGGGGGCGCGACAACTTTGAAAGCAGCGGCGTATATGGCATGTACTTCAACGGAACACCCAACGGCATCGGAGGCTTGCAGGATATCGGCGCGCTGCCCACCCACAACTGGTCGAGCGGGGTCTTTGAGAAGTGGTACAATCTCAACGGCCAGACCATGACGGACACGATCCTGAAAGAGCGCGATACCTGCTACGGCTGCATCGTGCGCTGCAAGCGGGTGGTCGAGACCAAGAGCGAGTACGAAGTCGACCCATACTATGGCGGCCCGGAATACGAGACAGTCGCCTCGTCCGGCTCGTATTGCGGGGTCGGCAACCTGGCCGCGGTCTCCAAGGCCAACGAGATCTGCAACAAATATGGTCTGGATACCATCTCGGCCGGTGCGTCTGTAGCCTTTGCTATGGATTGCTACGAGCAGGGACTCATCACCACGGCCGATACCGACGGGCTGGAACTCAACTTTGGCAATGCCGAAGCGATGGTGGCGCTCACCGAGCAGATCGCCAAACGCGAGGGCTTTGGGCGCCTGCTGGGCGAGGGGGTGGCGCGCGCTGCTGAACAGATCGGCCCGGCCGCCGTCGAGCTGACAGTACACTGCAAGGGGCAGGAATTCCCGGCTCACGTGATGCAGGCCAAGCGCTCATTGGCGCTAATCTATGCTGTTAACCCGTTCGGTGCCGACCATATGTCGCACGACCACGACCCCAACTATACCCCCGAGACGGGCAAGACTACCCTGGCGCGCCAGTCGCAAATGGGGCTGATCTCGCCGGTGCCGGCGCGCGACCTCTCGGCCGACAAGTTCGCGCTTACCACCGAATATGCCTATTCCCTGCTGGATTGCCTGGGCACCTGCCAGTTTGTGTGGGGACCCTCGTGGCAACTCTACAGCATGAACCAGCTGGTTGAAGCGGTGCAGGCTGTAACAGGCTGGGAGATCTCGCTGCACGAGCTGATGCTGATCGGGCAGCGCCGACTGAATATGATGCGCGTTTTTAATGTGCGCGAGGGCTTTACCGCGGCGGATGATGCCCTGCCGCCCAAAGCCTTTATCCCGCTGACGGGCGGAACCACGGATGGGGTGGCCGTGACTCGCGAGGAATTCCTAGAAGCGCGTGAGCTTTATTATGAGTTGGCCGGCTGGGACGAAAACGGCGTGCCCACGCCGGCGCGTTTAAAGCAGCTCGACCTGGATTGGCTCGTTTAGCCCATGACTAAGAAACTGGTGATCGTCGAATCGCCGGCCAAAGCCAAGACGATCGCCCACTATCTCGGCAGCGACTATCGCGTCAAGGCGTCGATCGGGCACGTACGTGACCTGCCCAAAAAGGGCCTTGGCCTCGATATTGAGGCGGGCTATGTGCCCGAATATGTCATCTCGGCTGATAAAACCAAAGTAATCGATGAGCTGCGCCGCGATTGCGCCAGCTCCAGCCAGGTTTACCTGGCCACCGACCCCGACCGCGAGGGAGAGGCGATCGCCTGGCATGTCGTCCAGGCTACCGGCTGCGACCCTGCCAAGACCGCTCGGGTCAGCTTTCACCAGGTGACGGCCGATGCCGTGCGCGAGGCGATCGCCAACCCGCGCGAGCTCGATCGCGACCTGATCGATGCCCAACAGGCCCGCCGCGTGCTCGACCGTCTGGTGGGTTACCAGATCAGCCCACTTCTCAACCGCGCCGCCAAAGGCTACGGTCAGCACACCCTTTCGGCAGGCAGGGTGCAATCCGTAGCACTGAGGCTGGTGGTCGAGCGCGAGCGCGAGATCATGCGCTTTGTTGCCACCGAGTACTGGACCGTTACAGCCGACCTGCAGCGCCGCGAAGGCGCCTACGAGCAGTTTACTGCGCGGCTGGTCGCGATCCGCGGCAGCGAGCCGGAACTGCACACTCAAGAAGCCACCGATGCTGTGCTGGATGACCTGCGCGCAGCCACCTACCGCGTGCTCTCGCAGGAAAATGGCACACGTCGCGCCAATCCGCCGCCGCCCTTTATCACCAGCACCCTGCAAGCTGAAGCCGCCCACAAGCTGCATTCGGCGCCACGTCAGACCATGCGCACCGCCCAGCAGCTCTACGAGGGCATCCAACTGGGTGCTGAGCATACCGGGCTGATCACCTATATGCGCACCGATTCGACCCAGGTGGCAAAGGAAGCCCAGCAGCAGGCGCGTGCTTTGATCGCTCAGCGTTGGGGCACCAAGTATATGCCAGCCAAACCGCCCTCTTTTCGTACCAAAGTCGCCAACGCACAGGAAGCCCACGAGGCTATCCGCCCTACCGACCCGCGCCGTACGCCCGAGGCGGTGGCACCCTACCTGAGCAAGCCGCAGCTGGCGCTGTACGAGCTGATCTGGCGGCGCTTTATGGCCAGCCAGATGAGTGCCACGCTTTATGCTACGTCGAGCATCGACATCGCGGCCGGCGACGACTACCTACTGCGCGCATCAGGCGCCACACTGACCTTTCCAGGTTACAAGGCGGTCTATAGCGAAGCCCGTGAGGACGAAGAGGAAGAAGCCGATGTGGCCCTGCCGCAAGTGCGCGCGGGCGAACTGCTCGACCTGCGCGACCTACATAGCGCCCAGCATTTTACCGAGCCGCCGCCACGCTACAGCGAATCGTTGCTCATCCGCGTGCTGGAGCGTCACGGCGTGGGGCGCCCTTCGACCTATGCCTCGATCATCGGCGTGATTCAGGATCGCGGCTATGTCGTCAAAGAGCGCGGCCGGCTCAAGCCCAGCGACATCGGCTTTGTGGTGTGTGATACCCTGGTGGCGGCTTTTAGCGAGATCATGGATATCCGCTATACCGCCGAGATGGAGATCGAACTCGACCAGGTAGCCGACGGATCGCTCACGTACCGCAGCATGCTGGATGGCTTTTATGGACCCTTTTCGGCAAGCCTTGAGCAGGCGCGCGCAGAGGTGTCCGAGGCGCTCGAACGTGCTCTGTGGGTGGATCTGCCATCCGAACTGCAGCAGGAGCGCTGCCCGATCTGCGGCAAACAGCTGCAGATCCGCCTGAGCGATGCCGGGCGCTTTCTCTCGTGCAGCGGATACCCCAAGTGCCGTTACACGCGCAACCTGCCCACCATCGCCGGCGAGCAGGCTGAGCCGACCTATGCCGAGGGTGAAAGCTGCGAGCTGTGCGGCGGGCGCATGAAAGTGCTGACCAAGGGACGCAGCAAGTTCCTCGGCTGCGAGAACTATCCGACCTGCAAAAACACGCGCGCAATCCTGAGCGCTCACATCAAGCAGGTGGCGGCATCCGCCCAGTGTCCGGTGTGCCAGGGAGCCCTGGATCCGCGCAAGGGGCGTTTTGGCGAATACCTCCATTGCGCAGCGTGCAAAACCAACTACTCGCTGGCTAAACTGGGGTTAAAGAAAGCGCGTACACCGCGCAAAAGCACGCCCGCGCCCCTCGTCGAGGTGGCTTGCCCGCAGTGCCAGCGCGCGACGATGGAATCGCGCGCCGGCAAGTATGGTCCCTACTACCGCTGCCCGGATTGTAAGGTGAACTATTCCCAGAAAAAGCTGGGGATCACCCCGCTCGCGGACTAGGGCTTGACCCAATAGTCAAAGGCAGGCTGGCAGTCATAGTACTCGGCCTCCAGACCGAACAGGTGTTCTTCCAATACCATCACAAAGCGCGCGATGCCGGGGTTTTCGGAGCGCTCATGGCCCAGCTCGATAAAGGGCACTCCCAGCTCGCTGCCAAAGTGCAGGCCATAGCTGTCGCTCTCTCCGCCGATCATCACATCGCAGCCCAGCTCAATGATGCGCTTCTGGTAGCTGCAGTTGACAAACAACCCCAGCCCGCCCCACGGCAGCCCCACGCGGTGCACGATCTGGTCCAAGCCCTGGGGCGCGGTATAGCGCACCACGTCCATACCAACGCTCGCAGCGGCTTCCTGCAGGAGCTGCCCCAACGGGCGCGGCGTGATCTCGTAAATCTTGATATAGTCATCGCGCTCAATGACCGGCTTGCTCAAGCCCAGCAGCGCGGCAAAGTCGTCAAAGATGGTAATGGTATCCAGCGAACCATGAATGCGCGCCAGCACCAGGTTGTAGCGATCGAGCAGCTCGCGCCGGCGGCGATTGATCTCCCAATCCTGCCAGCCGGCCGGGGCGTCGCTGCGCACATAGGCATCATACGGAAAGTACAGACTCTCATGGGCGATCACCAGCTGGCAGCCGTTCTCGCCGGCGTGGCGGATGGCATCCGCCGTGGCCATCCAAGTCAGCAGCACCTTTTCGACCGATGTGCTGCCATCGCCGTGCTGGATGCCCTCATCGCCACGCAGCGGATAGCCCGAGAGGCGCTCGACAAGCGCAATGATACCGTTGGTGGTGATCATGAGCTGCTAGTCAGCCGCGACGCGCTGGATCCACAGATCCAACGCCTTTTGCGGCACCACCGTATTGGCATAGCGGTGATGCCCAGCCGGGTCCTCCTGGAAGAGGGTATAGCCATAGCTGTGTTCACCGTTCAGCTCAATGCTCACCTTGCCGGTACGCCAGGTTACCAGCGAGTCATCGATCATGGTGGCGATCGCCAGCGGGTCGTGCATCACAGGCAGGCCATCCACGCGGTCAGCCCATCCGCTGTGCTGCCTCCAGGCTTCGATGGCACTCAGCAGCCTCTGCGCCAGCGGACGTTTGGAGACACGCAAGGCATCCATGTCGCTCTGGCGGAATTGGACCTGCATGGTGACATCCAGCGGGATAATGCGCAGCGGCACTCCGCTCTCGCACACGATCGCCGCGGCTATTGGGTCGCACATGATGTTCCACTCACTGACGTGTGCGTTAAAACAGCCCGCCATGATCACCACCTCGGGAATCTTGGCGAGGATGCGCGGCTCAAGGGTCATTGCCATCGCCAGGTTGGTCATAGCGCCGATGGTCGCAACAGTAATATCGCCGCTGCCCTGCATCAGGGTATCGATGATGAAATCGGCGGCGTGGCGCTTGTCCTGCGGCGGCAATTCGGCGTCGCTCAGGGCTGAGGCATCCTGGTTGGGCAGCTCGCCTTCCAGCAGGGCCTGGCGCGGATCAAAGCCATAGGAGCGCCGCACCGACATGACCGCCCCGCAGCCCTGTGCCACGGGGATATCGTCGTGGCCGGCTGAGAGCAGCACGGTGCGTGCCTGACGCGAGCGGGCGTGCGTGTTTTTAAACACCGTCGTGAGGCCTACCAGTTCCAGTTCGGGGGCGCTCAGTACCAGGCCAAGTGCCAGAGCATCATCAATGTCATCGCCGATGTCGGTATCCAGGATCAGTTTTTTCGCCATACAGCTCCTTTCAGGCTAGTTTGCCGGCTTCACCGGCTAGCACCATACGCTTGGCGTCGATATAGTAGCGAAAGTTATCCCATGAGATGTCGGGTGGCACAGTATGATCGACGGTGGGAATATAACCGCCCTCTTCAACCAGCGGCGCCAACTCGAGCAGGTGCTTGCGGATCGCCTCCTTGTCGCGCGCCAGCACCCTTTTATCGACTCCGCCCCACAGCCGCAAGCTGCGCCCGAACTGCTTGCGCACCTGTACGGGGTCGATTTCGGAGGCGCGCTCGAGCGGCCAGAGCACATCCACACCAGCATCCATGAACATGCTCACCAGCACAGTCGGGTTGCCGTCGGTATCCAGCGCCACATATCGCACGCCATGGCTCTTTAAAAAGTCGATCACGCGCCGCAGACGCGGAAAGATAAACTCGCGATAGGTTGCCGGGCTGAGCAGCGGTCCCGTCTTCATCGAGAGGTCCTCGTTGAAGGCAAAGTACTCGACGGGCGTCTTTTCCAGCACTGGCCGACTGGTCTCGATGATCAGGTGGGCATACATCTCCATCAGCTCGTGCATCATCTCGGGATAATCGTACCAGGCCAGCGAGAGGTTCTCGGTGCCCAGCAGCTCGCGCGCACGCCAGTAAAAGCCGTTGGCATCGCAGTTGCGTCCCAGCACCAGGGGATAATCTCGCTGGTTCCAGACTTGGATGCGCTCGTCAAGGTCTTCTGGCGCGCGACCAGGCGCGTAGGGATCCAGCCGGCGCACCACATCGGGCACATCCTCGGGTTTTTCGATCGGAAAAGCCAGGTACTGGTCCATCGACATGCGCACGCCGCTGACAGTACCCTCTTTGAGCGCCTTGCGCAGGATGCCGTTGGTATCCCGGATGACCTCATACTCGTCGGTTTCCTCGATCAGCTGGTGCTCGTAGCGCGGGATAAAGCCATAGTTCATGGGGATATAATCGCGCCGATCGAGCGCGATAGTGGACTCGTCGTAAAACCAGTTCCAGTGCATATCAGCGATGGCAGCCGGCGCCTCTTTTTCCCAACGAACCACCGTCTGCGGCCACACCCCCAATTCATGGTTGGGGCGGCTGTCGGCAGATTGATACTCCATGCAGGCGATAAAGCGCTCAAGCTCGTTCATAGCTGCTCCTGTAGGGTCTTTGCTTCATCATAACCGATGCCTGGAGGTTCGTCTAGCCTCAGACACTATGATACAATGTGCACAGGGGTTCATATATGCCGATCTATGAGTACCGCTGCATGGCTTGTCGCCGGCGCTTTAACATTTTCCACCGCAGCATTCGCTCCGTCAGCGAACAACACCCGCTGTGCCCGCACTGCGGCAGTCAAGACGCGCGCCGGCTCATATCGCGCGTGGTGGCATTGCGCGGTGATGCTGCTGCCGATGTTGGCGAAAGCCCGCTCGATGACGTGGATGAAAATGATTCGCGCGCCCTGGGGCGTATGATGCGCCGCATGAACGAAGAAAGCGGTGACCTGCTGGGGCCCGAGGCCAACGAGGTGATCAGCCGCCTTGAAGCCGGCGACGACCCCGAGCGCATTGAGCGCGACTTGGGCGATATGGGTATCGACGCCGACGACGATTCGGGCGGCGACCTGGAATAAAAACAGCCGGCCTGTAAAGACCGGCTGTCGAGTTGCGCTAGCGCTCAGCTGACGGTAGGCCGTAAGTCGCTGACGCAGGCTTCGACGGCCTGACGAAGCTGGCTAAAGACCTCTTCGATGCTGCCGTTGGCGTCGATATCGATGAAACCAAACTCTTTGCCCAGCGCGGCAAACTTGCTCAGCATACGCTGCTGGTACGCCAGATAGCTCTGGTAAAAGTCGCTGTAGCCCATGTAATCCATACCAGATTCCCAGTAGTCGAAGCCGCGCGCGTTCAGCACCCTGGGGACGAGGTGATCGAGGTCACAGCGCAGATACATGATCGCCGAGGGCACCAGCGCAAAACCATAGATCTCCCGGATCCACTGCGGATTGACGCCGCGCACTTCGGCGCGCGCGATCAGCGAATAGATGTAGCGGTCGGTCAACACCACAAAACCAGCGCGCAGGGCCGGTATGATCTCACGCTCGAGGCGGTCGGCGAAATCGGCCGCGTAAAACAAGCCCATGGTGATCGGGTCCATGGTGTGTCCCTTTTTGGCCTCTTCGATGCCCTGCGCTGCCAGCTCGGAGCGCTTCAGGCCGGTGGAGGATACTGCATAGCCGGAAGCTTCCAGGTATTCGCGTAACAGAGCAATCTGCGTCGAACGGCCGACGCCATCCGGACCCTCCATGACGATCAGCTTGCCGGGGTATTCCTTTTCGGTGATCTTGGGTAGCGCCTGGCCATAAAAGCTTACTTTCATTCTGCTTCCCTCCCATGGTCAAGGCTCTCCAGGTAACGGCCCGATAGATGCTGCGTCGAGAGCACATTGCGCCAGGCGTTGGATTCAGCTCGCAGGGCGCCCTCGAGGTGCGGGCGGATGAGGCTCCTCACAATATCCTGCTGGTTGACAATCGGCAAGGTAGCATCCACCACCACCAGCCCATATTCGGTAACGAGCTGCTCGTATTCGCGCTGGATGCGCCCCTGGAAGATACGATAGCTCTCCAGGCTGTCATCCGAAAGGCCGAGGTCCATACCTGCTTCATAGTATTTCAGTGACGGGCGGCCGGTGATGATGCGCCGCAGCGACTCATCCAGCGGCACCCGGAAATACATTGCCACCGTGGGGATCGGCGCATAGGCATACACCGTGCGCACCCACTTGGGGTCGACTCCGCGGGCGCTGTCTCGCGCAAAGGCGGTATAGATGTAACGGTCGGCCATGACGATCGCACCGGCCTTGAGTGCCGGGATGACCTGCTGCTGCAATCGGTGCATAAAGTCGACGGCGTGGATCAGACTAAAGGTGGTGGGGGTCAGCAGCTGGCGCTTTTTACCGCGTTTGGTGGTCGATCTCACCAGGGCTGAGCTGTTCCATTCGCTAAAGGCGATACAGTAACCCGTGGCAACCAGCCATTTGCGCAGCAGGTCCAACTGCGTGCTCTTGCCAGAACCATCGATGCCCTCGACCACAAAGAGCCTGCCCGGCAGTTGTTCGCCGGTATAGAGCTTGGCCATAACGATCCCTCCCAATCTGTTGGCTGGCAGCTATTCTATATTGCCAAATGAACTGGTCAAGTTCAACCCGCGTAAACAGCCCGCGCGCTAGGATGCCGATACCAGGCGCCCCCTAGACGGTTGTGCCGCACTTGGCACAAAAGCATGCCCTGGGGCGCAGCACTGCACCGCAGTTGGCACAAAAACGGCTAGCCGGCGACGGCGGAACCGACGGGTCATTGACCGGCGTGGCGCAAAAAGCACAAAAAGCAGCCCCGGGCTGCAGCGCGCTACCGCAGTGCCGGCACATACCGCTGGCCGCAGAAACCGGTGCGGCGGCTGGGCTGGCCGGTGCCTGCTTTTCGGAAGCAGCGGCAGCTGCCGCTGCTTCTTTGGCCTGTTGACGGGCCAACTCGGCGGCTTTTTCTTCGGCGATCAGGCGCTCCAGCTCAGCCTCGTGCGTGTTGATAGCCGCCTTTAGCTCGGTGATACGTTCGCACAGGGGCTGGAACTGCGGGACATTGAGCGTGCCCGCTTCCTGCATCGAGACCACCTGCAGGCCGACAGCGTGAACCATCTCGTTGACCTGCTCGTTCAGCCGCCCAACCTCGGCCTGAGCACGCACCATGGCGCGCTTGCGGTCAGATTCCGCCATCTGGCGACGCAGCGCCTCAATCGTACCGCGCAAACCGCCAGCCGCATTGATTGAGCCGAGTATTCCTTCGACCTTTTTACGGAGGAGATCAAATATCTCAGACACAGCCTACCTCACGCCAATGCTGCACCCTATACGCCGCATGTCGATCGGTGTTGCGAGCTTGATGTGTCAGGCGCCCAGGTGCGCCAGGATCTCCACTGAGCTCAGGCCGCGCAGCTCGGCGTGCAGGCGTTCGATAACGCTCTGCCCCGGAGCTACCAGCCGGCCGACCTGCCGGAAAAACGCGTTGCGTGCGGCGCGTTTGGGCAACTGGCCTACAGCCCAGGCACTCGTATAGCCTTGCCCGAGGGCGCGTTGCAGCACGGTATGTCCGTAGAGAATGTCGGCGCCGGCGGTAAAGGCCTCCCGATGGGCAACCAACTCTGGCACGCCCACGATATCATCGACTAGAGGTTGACCGGCTTTATTCATCTCGGTGCCGATAAAGACAGGCAGATCGTAAGCAGCCGCCAGTGCCATGATGGCGTCGAGGTTGGTGGCGTATTTGGCGCGCTTGGCAGCGTCGCTATAGTTCCAGTTGCGCTCAGGGATAGCCGTCAGCCCCACCACACCCTGCGCCAGCATGACCTGCAAGAGTCCCTCAATCGCCTGTTCGCCGGCGCTGGTGCCATCCAACCAGGCATAGGTCGGCAGCGCCCCGCAGGCTGTGATCATGGCGCTCACCTCAGCCAACCTGGGAAAGCTCTCGCCATCGGGCTGCACATATCCCACCCCGCCGTGCTTCATCAGTTTGGCACGCAAGAGCTCGTTGGGACTGGGAGCGTTGCCGAGGGCAGCATCCACGGTTGCCACATCGGTCTTTAACTTTTCCGTCCAAAAAGCCAGCATATCGGAGCGTTTGGGGTATACCTTGCGGGCGGCGGCATCATAGGCCACCAGCATATGCCGTTCGGTGGCATTGCCTGAAGGCGTCTGCGGCAGCACGTCGCGGTCATAATCCACCGTCACCGGCGCGGTAAAAGCATTGATGCGAGTGGTCATCTCGCGGTTGCGGCGCGCGGCCGAACGACGCATTTCATCGAGCACGGTTTGCGCCTGCGTGGGCGCCTGTGGGCTGGTGAACCCAACTCCTACAAAGTAGCAGATGCCCGGTTCGCCCGGAGAGTTCATCTCACGGTCGGCGAATTCTGGCACAAAGACCCGGGTTTCAAGCCCCGCCCCGCCGCGTACACCCAATGTGTCGCAGGCGTCGAGGGTTTCGGTAACGGCATCCAGGACATCGAAATCGACGGTGGCCAGGGCATGCCAGCCCTGTTCACGCGCCAGCCAAGCCAGCGACGTCGGGGTGTGGCCATAGGCATTGTACGAATAGCACGTGTGGCAATGCAGGTTCAAAAGCTGTCCGGCATCGCCGAGTTGTATCTCGCCGGATTCGAGCGCCTGAGCCAGTTTCTGTAGTGCGTGGCGGCGTACCGCCGGATCAAGATCAGTCAGCTCGAGTGAAAGCGCTTGCGAATCCATGCATGCCTCCGACGGTCTGAGTGGGATTATTATTCGGCAACCATCTCGGCCAGCACGCCTTCGATCTCGTGCATAGCCGACGCCAGGTTACCATCTGAAGAAAGGGCCAGCTCACCAGCCAGCAGCTCTTTGCCCTGGTCGAACAGCTGGCGATCAACCGAGCCAAGCGGACGGCGCGAATTGAGGAAAAAGAGCTGGCGTACCACATTGACCACCTGGTCAAAGTTACCCGATTTCAACCATTCACGCATCTCGTTCTGGCGGGCACGCAGGTCGGTATTGATTTCGTCCTCGCCGGGCAAGGTGGCACCCTCTGCCAGGACCTGCCTGAGCTCTTCCTGGGTGCCGATTGTGCGTAATCCTGTAGATTCGGCGTTCTCCACCGCCACCATCAGTTCCATTGGGCGGTTGATGGTATAGATCACATAATAACGGCGGGTCTCTTCATGCACCTCTTTTTCCTGGATCTTGGTGATCGTCCCTGCGCCGTAACAAGGGTGCACAACTTTACTGCCAACGGGATACATCCTTGGGGCCTCCTGTCTCACGGATACCCGCTCCAGCGCGTTCGACTTGAACCCGAGCGGGCCCGTGCTGGTATCCCTAATTGTACCACGCACAAGCTATTGGGTCAACCAGATTAAAGCCGGTTATCACAAACATTAGCTATTGCAATTGTTAGCAATAGTAATATAATGGGGCAGCTCACCCGTCCGGAGGCTAGTGCCCATGTGTTGTGAAGATCGTCTGGCAGCCGAATTGCGCCAGCGCAACATGCGCATGACCCCGCAGCGCGAGATGGTGCTGCGCGTGCTGCACGACCTGCCCGCCGGCGCCACCGCCGAAGAGATCCTGCAGCAGGTCGCCAGCCTGAGCCCGGCTGTTGACCTCTCCACCGTCTATCGCTCGCTCGATCTATTCGAGTCCCTCGATCTGGTCTCGAGCTATAACGGCCCCAACAACGAGCGCCGTTACGAACTCCTGACCATCCACCAGCCACACGCTCATCTGCAGTGCCAGCGTTGTGGAAAGCTACAGACTATCGACCTGCAGACGCTGGATACGGTTGCCGCCGAACTGCTTGGCAGCCATCGCTTTATCCTGCGCAGCGAGCACCTCGTCCTGCCCGGGATTTGCCACACGTGTTCTGAGCAGCAGTCTGCTGCCAGTGCATAGCAACGACCACACAAGCAAAGGAGAAGAGATGAGAAAGCTACGCATGGAAAAGTGGATGGTCGCCTATTTCGCGGCGCTGGGGATTGTGCTGGCCACTACGGGCCTGCACATCCCGGATGGCTACCTGAGCCCGGTAACCTCGGCGATCCTGTTTGCCCTGGTGCTGCCCTTTTGGATCAAAGGCGTACGTGACCTGCGTGCGCGGGTCAATGCCCAGACCATTCCCCTGGTGGCACTGATGGCGGCCTTTTCGTTCATTATCATGATGTTTAACGTGCCGCTTCCTGGCGGGACCACCGGCCACGCCGTGGGCGCCGCGATTGCCGGCATCGTGCTGGGGCCGGGCGTCGCTACGATTGCGGTGTCGATCGCCCTGATCATCCAGGCCCTCGTCTTTGGCGATGGCGGTATCCTGGCGATCGGAGCCAACTGCTTTACCATGGCTGTAGCAATGCCTTATGTGGCGGACGCTATCTATCGTGCCATCGTTGGTGCGGGAGAGCCGCAGCGCGTGCGCAGTCTGGTGGGGGGAGCGGTAGCGGGCTATGTGAGCCTGGCAGTGGCGGCTTTACTGACCGCCTTCCTGTTCGGCATCCAGCCTGCCCTGTATACCGATGCAGCGGGCACCCCCCTATATGCCCCCTATCCGCTCTCGGTGGCTATCCCAGCTATGATGATCCCGCACCTGGCGGTAGCCTGCCCGGTCGAAGCCTTGTTGACGGTAGCTATCCTGGGCTATCTGTGGAGCGCGCGCCCTGCTCTGCTGACGAGCCAGGCAGCGCCAGCACCTTCTGGTGCAGCAGCCGGGCGCCTGACAGGCTTGTGGATCGCCCTGGCGGCCCTGATCATCATCGTACCGGTCGGCCTGCTTGCACCTGGCACTGCTTGGGGCGAATGGGGTGCCCACGAGCTGAGCGAGCTGGGACTGGACTTTATACCAGCCGGGCTTGAGCGACTGGGCAGCCTGTGGGGCGCACCCATCCCGGATTATGACATCCCCGCGCTGTGCAACGTAAACATCAGCTACTGGCTCTCGGCGATCGTGGGGACAGGCCTGACAGTGCTGGTAATCTGGCTGATCTCTAAACTGGTGGTGCGCAAGTCGGTGAATGAAGAACGCGCTGGCTAAGACAGCCCGTACCGTCAGCGCCAGCCTGGCATTCTCGCTAGCCGCCGAGACGACCGCGCGTCAGGGAGGCCTGTTCCAGCGCCTTGACGCGCGCACCAAACTCCTGAGCGTGCTGGCCCTGGTGCTGACGGCCAACCTGGTGCACCAGCCGGTGGTGCTGGTGTTCCTCTACGCAGCGATTTTGCCGCTTGCAGCCGCCTCGCGCATCCGCGTGAGAACCCTGGCTCGCTTTTGGCTGGGTATTCCGCTGGTTGCGGCGTTGATCGGCGTACCTGCCCTGTTCATCACCCCCGGTCCCACCCTCTACAGGCTGACCGGGGGTTTGGCGATCAGCGCCACGGGTTTGCGCAGTGTCACGCTCCTGTACCTGCGGGTGGGCACCTCGGCTTCCAGCGCCATCCTTCTGGCGCTTACCACGCGCTGGCATGACCTCTTGCACGCCCTCGCTCGCCTAGGCATGCCGGATGTCTTGCTACTTGCTCTGGGCATGACCTACCGCTATATTTATACCCTCTTGGAGCTCACCAACGACATGCTCACCGCACGCCTCAGCCGCAGCGTTGGGCCCCTGTCAGCCAGCAAACAGCGCCAGGTCCAAGGCGCTCTGGCGGGCACCCTGCTGGCACGTTCGCTGGACATGTCGGGTGAGGTCTACCTGGCGATGCGTTCGCGCGGCTTTAGCGGCCGGGCGCGCACCTTGCAGCGCGGTCGTCTGCAGTGGCTTGATCTGGTATGGGGTGTCGGGCTCTTGGTTGGGTGCACCCTGGCTTTGTGGATGGGAAGATAACGGGCGTGGATGATTCCGCTGAACTCGTATACGAGCTGGAGAGCGTCGGGTTCGATTATCCCGGCGGTACGACCGCTTTACAGGAGATCACCTGGTCGGTACGGCGCGGCGAGTGTTGGGCGGTGCTGGGCGCCAACGGTTCCGGCAAGAGCACCCTGCTCAAACTGCTGGATGGCCTTTACTATGCCACCTTTGGCAGCCTGCGCTTTTGCGGTGATGCCCTCAGCGAAAAGGCATTCGCCAGCGATGACTTTAACTATGCCTTTCGCCGGCAGGTAGGCTTTGTCTTTCAGGATCCCAACGTGCAGCTTTTCAGCGCGTCGGTGCTCGACGAGGTCGCTTTTGCCCCGCTGCAGCTGGGCTTGAGCGATGCCGAGGTGATGCAGCGCGTGGAGCAGGCCATGCAAGCCCTCGAAGTGACCAAGCTGGCCGACCGGCCGCCGCATCACCTCTCGGGCGGAGAGAAAAAGCGCGTCTCGATCGCCAGCGTGCTGACCCTTGAGCCGCAGGTGTGGCTGCTGGATGAACCGACCGCGGGGCTGGATCCGCGCAGCCAGAGCTGGCTGGTGGGGTTTATCCGCCAGCGCCACGCGCTGGGCGAGACGATCGTGATCGCTACCCACGACCTATCGATCCTCCAGCAAGTGGCAACCGATTGCCTGGTCTTTGGCGAGGACCATCGCATCGCCGCAATCGGCAGCCCGGACGACATCCTTGCCGACCATGCACTCCTGCACGCGTGCAACCTGATGCATCAGCACCCCACCAAAGCACTTTACCAGACCCACGGAGGTTGATCATGTCCACCCGCCTAGATAACCGCATCGCACTGGTAACCGGCGCCAGCCGCGGCATTGGCGCCGCAATCGCGCGCACGCTTGCAGCCAATGGCGCAAGCCTGGTCCTGACGGCGCGTTCCAAAGACCGCCTTATACAGGTGCGCGACGAGATCGTGGCTGCAGGCGGTCAGGCGGTCGTCTTGCCGGCCGATCTGGCTCAGGAGGACGAAATTCAGCGCGTCTTTGGGTCTCTGCAGCGGTTGGATATCCTGGTGAACTGCGCCGGCATCGGTGTTTTTGGGCCGTTGGCAGAAGCTACCAGCGCCGATTGGGATCGCGTTATGACGATCAACGTGCGCACGCCTTTTCTCTGCTGCCGCGAGGCGCTGCGGCTGATGGTGCCCCAGCACAGCGGGACGATTATCAACATTGCCTCGGTCGTGGCGGTTAAGGGTTATGTCAATCAAGGGATTTACAGCGCCTCAAAGCATGCCCTGCTGGGCATGACCAAGGTTCTGGCGCAGGAGGTCCTGCCGGCGGGCGTCCGCGTGCAGATCGTCTGTCCGGGCGGAGTAGATACGGGCATGGCGAGCCAGGCGCGCCCCGATCTGGATCGAAGCGGACTGATTCGTCCGGAGGAAGTGGCGGAAGTCGTCCTGATGCTGGCTGCCCAGCGCGGTAACGCTGTGATCGACCAGGTCAACATCCGGCGCGCGGGCGGGACTCCCTGGTTCAGCGAGTAACCCCTATTCGACAGCGTAATCCAGCACAGCCGGCTCGTTGACGGCCGGTGCCTGGCCAGGCGCGTGGCTGCGGTTGGCCGCCTGCGACATACTCGCCAGCCTGGCGACCGAATCGGGCGTCAGCTGTGCCGCTTCGCAGCGCCACTGCCAATTGCCGCCCGGATTACCCGGGGTATTGAGGCGTGCCTCGGCGCCCAAGCCGAGCACATCCTGCAAGGGGATCACCACCGTATCAGCCACCGAGTTGAGCGCCAGGCGGATGAATGCCCAGTTCATCTGCGCCACATCGCCCACATAGGCTCGCACGCGTGAGCGCATGGCAGGGCTGGCCGCAGCATACCATCCCAGGGTGGTATTGTTATCGTGCGTGCCGGTATAGGTCACCAAGTCGCGCTCCCAGTTATGCGGCAGATGCTCATTAGCGGCGTCGGAATCAAAGGCAAACTGCAGCACGCGCATGCCCGGCAACCCCAGTTCCTGGCGCAGAGCGATCACATCCGCACTGATCAGCCCCAGATCCTCAGCAATGATCGGCAGCGCCCCCAACTGCTCCCGCACGCTGGCGAAAAAGGCTGCACCGGGCCCCTTGACCCAACGGCCGCCCTCGGCGGTCGGGTCGCCGGCAGGGACTTGCCAATAACCGGCAAACCCGCGGAAATGGTCCAGCCGTACCTCATCGACCAGCGCAAGGGCATGCTGCAGACGCGCTACCCACCAGGCATAGTCCGTCCTGGCCAGCTGCGCCCAGTCGTACAGCGGATTGCCCCACAGTTGGCCAGTGGGACTAAACGCATCGGGCGGCACGCCGGCAACCGCACGCGGCATGCCGGCTTCATCCAGCTGAAAGAGTTCGCGATGTGCCCACACATCGGCACTGTCGTGGCCGACAAAGATCGGCATATCGCCGATCAGGCTGATGCCAGCATTGCGCGCCAGCTCGCGCACACGCTGCCACTGGCGATGAAACTGCAGCTGCAGATAGCGATGGAAAGAAATCTGCTCGATCACCTCAGAGCACCAACCAGCCATGGCTGCCGGCTTGCGCAGGGCGATCTCGCGCGGCCAGGTGTGCCAGCTGGTCAGTTCAAAGCGCGCCTTGAGCGCCATAAAGAGGGCATAGTCGTCCAGCCAGGCGCGGTTGGCCTCGCGAAAGTCGTCCAGGAGCTCCCAGTTGGACGATGACGCCAGGAAACGCTCGTACGAGCGCTGCAGCAGCGCCGTTCTACTGACGATGAGGGTACCATAATCGATGCGCCCGCCCGGCGCGACGCGAGCACCCTCGAGCTCGGATTGAGTGAGCAGCCCATCGGCAGCCAACAGTTCTGGGCTGATCAACAGATGGTTACCGGCAAAAGCTGAAAACGGCTGGTACGGCGAATCGCCATAACCAGTCGGTCCCAGTGGCAGTACCTGCCAGATGGTCTGTCCGGCGGATTCCAGGTAGGCGATAAACTGTTCCGCTCCACTGCCCAGATCACCAATGCCATAATCCGAAGGGAGCGAGGTGGGGTGACACAGGATGCCGCATCGGCGAGAGGCTGCCATACTCTACTCCTGTCAAGGGATGGTGCGGATAATATCACAGCGAAGCAGATGGGTCAATTCATACTGTTTCTTGACAGAATATGTCAAGTTATCTACACTGATAGTCTGTTTGTCTGGTTCAGGAGAGTTTCGGGGGCGAGCGTGTTACTGCATGAAGTTCAACGGGTTGATAGCGACAAGATCCCTGCCCATATTCGCAGGCTCTATCTGCATGCCATCCTGCTGACCATGGTGGGCAACCTGGCTCTGGTTGCCCTCAAGGCCTTGTCGGCGCGCTCCAGCGGCAGTACAGCCCTGTTGGCTGATATGTTTAACTCGGCTGGTGACGTCTTTTATAGCCTGGTCATGGCGCTTGGCTTGCTGCTAGCGCTCAAACCGGCCGACGAGTGTCACCCCCACGGGCATCGCCGTTATGAGGCGCTGGTGGGCTTTCTGATCGGTGCGGGTATGTCGGTGGCTGGCATCAGCGCGGTGCGCGCCGGCATCGAGCGACTGCAGACGGGTCCACAACCCATCACCAGCCTGTATGCTTACTTTACACCCCTGGTGGTGCTGCTGATCAAAGGCGGTATGTATGCCTATGTGCGGAACATAGGCCAACGCGCCAACAGCCCTGCCCTCTTAGCCAGTGCGCGTGACAACCTCTCGGATGTTATCTCTTCCGCCGTCGCCCTGGTGGGTATGCTGCTGAGCCGTGTGTTCAGCGCCGCCGACCCGATCGGCGCTTTGCTCGTATCGCTGTGGATCTTTCGCGGTGTGTATCTGGTCGTCAAGGAATCCACCGGCTATGTTACAGGACGTGCCGGCTCTCCCGAGCTGGCCCAGAAGGTGCTGGAGACTGCCTTATCCGTGCCAGGCGTGCGCAACGTGCACCGTGTGATCCTCGAGCATGTCGGGCCAGAAGTGCGCGCTGATCTGCACATCAACATGGATGGCGATGTACATCTAACAGAAGTGCACAACGTCTCGGAGGCAGTTTGCCATGCCGTCGAGCAGATCGAGGGCATCGAGCATGCCTATGTGCATGTCGAGCCCGAGGACGAACCGCCCGCACCCGATTCCTCCGCCGCCTGACGCTTGCTCAAAGCAAGCTTACCCGGGTATAATCCCGCCAACTAGGGTTGGTGGGAGGCACCATGCGTATTACCGACATCCGCTGTTATGTTGTTCCTCACATCGCGGGTCAGCCGCGCTTTCGTTGGCGCACCGGTTTGCCGGGCAACGGCGACGGCACCCCGCCGGGCGGCACCTCGTACAGCGGTATCCTGCGAGTCGATACCGACGAGGGTTACATCGGCGTTGCCGGCGGACGCGGCCCACGCCTGGCTGATATTGTACAGCGCCGCTTAAAGAGCGCCTTTATCGGCGCCGACCCCACTATGACGGAAGACCTCTGGCACCGCATGTGGGAGCTCGATCGCATTGAAGAGTTCCAGGTTTACGACCTGGGGGTCATCGACATCGCCTGCTGGGATATCAAGTCGCAGGCGGCCAACATGCCGATCTACAAAATGCTGGGCGGCAACAACCCGCGTGTGCCGGCCTATGCCTCCACCGTCACCTGGGAGACGATGGACGAGTACGAGCGCCACATCAAAGAGTGCATCGATGAGGGCTTTTTCGCCTTCAAGCTGCACGCCTGGGGCGACCCGAAGGCCGATGCTGAACTCTCTAAAAACCTGCGCAAGTGGTGCGGACCGGATGCGGACCTGATGTTTGACGGCTCTGCCGGATGGGATTATGTCACCTCGCTGAAATTCGGGCGTATCCTCGAAGACCTGGGCTTTTTATGGCTGGAAGAGCCGATGCGCGAATTTGACCTGGTCAGCTATGCTGAGCTATGCCACGCGCTGGATATCCCTATCCTTGGGGCTGAGACGCCCGACGGCGCCCACTGGAACGCAGCCACTTGGATCCAGATGCGCGCCCTCGACATGGTGCGCTCCGAGGTCGGCTTCAAGGGCGGGCTGACGGGCGGCATCAAAGTGGCGCACCTGGCAGAATCCTTTGGCATGCGCTGCCAGATCCACGGCATGTCATGGGGCAACGCCCAGCTGTGCGCGGCCATCCCCAACAACGACTATTACGAACAGCTGGTGATCGACACCGAGCAGATTAAGGGGTTAAAGAACCTCGGCGCCCTGGCGATCAAAGAGGGCTACCTGACGGTGCCGGATGTGCCGGGCATGGGCCCCCACCCGGATTGGGAAGCCCTGGGAAAACAGGCTGTGATGATCGTCTAGGAGGCATGATGCGCGTCTATACCGGCAGTGTGATCGGCGGCGGGATGGGCGGCCGCCTGAGCATGAGCGCCCTGAGCGCTTCTCCGCGCTTTGAGCTCAAAGCCATGGCCGATCTAAAGGCCGATGTACGCGGTGAGCTGCATGCGCTGCATCCCGAGATAGAGCTGTTTGCCAACCATAACGAGCTTTTCCGTGCATGCCCTACCGACGTGGTATGCGTCTCGACCTTTCCACCCACCCATCGCGAAGTGGTGCTGGAAGCGTTAAAGCTGCCGCTGGTGGGCATCCTGTGCGAAAAGCCTTTGGGCGATACCTATGTCGCCGGGCGCGAGATCCTGGAAGCCGTCAAGGCTGCCGGCATCCCCATGGCCGTACCGCACGGTATGTTGAAACAAAAGCATGTCGAAGAGATCATCGCGCGCGTGCGTGGCGGTGAGATCGGTACTCTTGAACTGGTCGAGATGGAATGCCACCGCTGGGACATCATGAATGCCGGCATCCATTGGCTGAACCTGTTCGTGAACCTGGTGCCGGATGATCCGGCCAAGTGGGTGATGTGCGCCATCGACGATACCATGCGCACCTACCGCGACAGCATGCAGGTCGAGACCACTGCTGTCACTATGGTCGAGACCCATGCAGGCGTGCGCATGGTGATGCAGACCGGCGACGATGTGCACATCATGCGCCCCGGCAAGGACTTTATCTTTCGGCTGATAGGCACTCGCGGGACGATCGAGTTCTATGCCTATGAGAACTGCTACCTGCTGACCAACGCCCAGCATCCTAACGGCAGCGAGATCGTGCCGCAGCCCTATGCGGAGGGTGCCCATCAGCGTCACCTCGAGGGCATAATCGAGCAGGCCGAGAGCGGCAAGCTGGATTACAGCATCGCCGAGAGCTCGCTGCGAGCGCTGGAGCTGGTCGAAGCCGCCTATCTGGCAGCCGAACACCACTGCCAGGTACTGCTGCCTTTAGAGACCTTTACACCACCTGCCCCTAACGACTGGCAGCCCGGCAAGCCCTACAGCGGCTCGGGCGGTGGGCGCGATGGCCGCAAGCTATAGGAGTGTACCATGAGCAAAGCGATCCATTTCGGCATCATCGGCGGCGGATGGCGCGCCGAGTTCTACCTGCGGATTGCGCGAGCCCTGCCTGATCGGTTTGTGCTGGATGGTATGGTGATGCGCAACCCGGCCAAAGCCGAGGCCATGCGCGCACGCTGGCAGGTACCCGTCTATGCCAGCCTGGATGAGCTCTATCGCGCGGCGCAGCCCGAGTTCATCGTTACCTGCGTGGCCTGGGAACCAAACCCAGAACTGATTGAGGAGCTGGCGGCCAAGGGCATCGCGGTGCTCTCCGAGACGCCGCCGGCGCCCGATCTGGAGCGCCTGATAAAGCTGGCAGCGCTGGCCAGGGCGGGGGCGCGCATTCAGGTGGCTGAACAATACATCTACCAGCCGCACCATGCGGCACGCCTGGCAGTAGTTACCAGCGGGCTGTTGGGTACAGTGGATGAGGCGCAGGTCTCGGTATGCCACGGTTATCACGGCATGTCATTGATTCGCCACTTTTTGGGGGTCGGCTATGAGAACGCCCGCATCACCGCCATGTGCCACGACGCGCCTCTGATCGGCGGACCCGGGCGCGACGGCCCGCCGACAACCGAGCAGCGTACCGTATCCTCGCAGGTGATCGCCTGGCTCGATTTCGGCGACAAGCTCGGGATCTATGATTTTACCGGTGATCAGTATTTCTCGTGGGTACGCGCCCAACGCCTTTTGCTGCGCGGTGAACGCGGCGAGCTGACTGATCTGCAGGTCAGTTACCTGCAGGATTTCTGCACCTCGCAGCGTTTTGCGCTGCAGCGCGAGGTAGCCGGCGCTGAGGGTAACCTGGAGGGCAACTACCTGAAGGGATATTCGGGCAACGGCACATGGTACTATCGCAACCCGTTCGTGCCGGGGGTGCTCACAGACGAAGAGATTGCCATCGCCACCGTACTCGACAAAATGGGCAACTATGTGCGCACTGGCAAGGACGAGCCCTACCCGCTGGAACAAGCCTGCCAAGATCGCTACCTCGACCTAATGATCGAGCAAGCCCTCAGCACGGGCGCGCCGGTTACCACCGAGACGCAGCCCTGGGCATAGACAAAGGTCGCCGCGGGGGAATATTCCCCCGCGGCGTCTTTATCACTCTCCCTTGAAAATTTTGCGCAGTGCCAAAGCGGCCGGCTTGGGCACACCGTCAAAATCGATCACCGAGTTGTTGGATGGACACGGGAAGATGTCATGCCCGTGCCAGAGCATCACCCCGCCGCAGCGCGGAAAACGCGCCTTGCAGCTTGCCACCAGGTAGGAGAGTGCCTCGGCTTGCACCTCCTGCGAAGCCTCCACAAAGCGCTCCAGTTCGGGCACCTCGAGGCTAAAGCCGTAGCGCCCGCGCAGCTGCTCCCACTCGATCCACCAGGGCGCGCGATACAGCCAGTAAGGGTTATCCTCGGTAGGCGGCCAGGGGTCCATCCCACCCGAGTACTTGATCAGCATCGCCGCCGGCGAACAAGCTGGCACACCCACCTCTGAGACGAACAGGGCATCCTGCGCGTCCCAATAGGCGCGCCACTCGTCCATGTCGTGCGGCACCGCCCAAGGGCCGTGCACATCGTGGTGCAAGCCTTGCCCGGCGAGAGAGGCATCGAACCACATCGCCGGCCCGGAAGGCGAAGACGGCAAAAAGCGTGTTTTCGGCGCCAGCTCGGCGCTCAGGCCCGCCATGAGGGCAATGCAGGGATGGTTGGCATCCACCGGTTTGGGCTTGGTGAGGTCTTTATCATAAAACAGCTCATTTCCACCGCACCAGCACAGCAGCGAGGGGTGCGCACCACGCCGCCAGATATAGGAGCGCACGATCTCGGCGAGGCTTTTCATGGCCTCGGCATCATCTGGCGGCACATTCTCGATACCGCTGGATGAAAGCGGGAATTCCTGCCATACCAGGAGGCCGCGCTCGTCACAGCCTTCGAAAAAGGCCCGCTTTTCGAGGATACCGCCGCCCCAGACGCGCAGCAGGTTAAAGCCCAAGTCGGCGTAAGTATCCAGAAGGGGCGGATACATGTCGTCCGTCACACTGCCATAGGTCATGCGGATCGGCACCCAGTTGGCGCCCTGCAAAAAGAGCGGCACATCGTTAACGACACAAATCCACGGCTCGGCGTTAGCCGGGGCACCCTCACAGGGCTCCCAATGGATAGAGCGGAAGCCTACCCGCCCCTGCCAGGTATCTAGCACCGCGCCGGAGGCATCTTCCAGCGCCACCGCCAGCTCGTAGAGCGGTTGGGCACCCATGCCAACCGGCCACCAGGGCTCGACCGCCAGCTCTGTGCTGACCGGCAGAGTCGTCTCGTTCAGGCCGACGCCATAAGCGCAAGGGTAAGCCTGGGTGTGGACCGTCTCGCCATCCCTGCTCAACGTCACCCGGCAGGTCAGGGTCTGTGCCAGCTGGCTGGTAACCTGCATGCGCAGGCTGAGCGAGCCGACCCCTTGGGCGGTGCAATAGTCAGTTTGCGGCAGACAGGCATTCAGGCGCACATCGCCCTCAGCCAGCAGCCATAACTTGTCCCAGATGCCCAGCGGCACCAGCCGCACGCACCAATCCCAGCCATAATTAAAGCGCGACTTGAAATAACGCGAGCGCGAGGTATAGCCGATCTGTGGCTGCTCGTGCGGCGCCTCAGTAAAGATGATCGACAGTCTATGCACCCCGCCATCTGCCAGGGCGCTGGTCATGTCAAACTCGTGGGGATGGTGGCTGCCGCTGAATTGGGCAACCTCGGCGCCATCCACCAACACATAACCGGCGTAATCCAGCCCCTCGGCGTGCAGGATCGCCTTTTTTCCGGACCAATCGGCCGGCAACTCGACTTTTGTGGCGTATTCCCAGTGGCGATGCTCGACCCATTCGCATTGCAGGCTGTTTTGTGCCACGTGCCAATCGGGCAGCAAGCCGGCAGCCAGCAGGTCATCCTGCACCGAACCAGGTACTACAGCCGACACCTCGGGAGTGCACTGGTAGCGGCGCAGATCGGCCGCACTTTGGGTGGCTGTCCATGCCCAGGTGTTGGGCAACCAGCCCTGCAGAGTCCAGGCGTGCTTGGTGAGATCGATTTGCATGTCACTTTCCTTGTGCTGATGGGTTGGGCAGACTTACCTGGCCATGTGCGATCAACCATGTGACGGCCTCACGGACCGCCTCGAGCGAGCTGTAGCACGGGCGGAACCCGAGCAGGCGCTCGGCCTTGACCATGCTGCAGTTGGGGCTGTGTGCAATGTGATCGTAGGTGGCTTCCGCTTCGTCGGCGGTCACTTCGGCACGGAACGCTTCAAAGGGCGCGTACCTCAGATTGGCGGGCTGTCCGAACCAGCTGTACATGGCCTCAGCATAGCCGCGCAGCGTCAGGGCGGCCGGCGAAACAGCGTGGAACGCCTGATGAAAGCTGGCAGCGCGCTGCACCAGGGCGGCCTCGAACAAGCCGGCTACGTCGTCGGCATGCACATGATGAACCGTCTCTAGCCCCCAGTTGGGCAACACCAGTTCCTCTCCGGCGGCAATCTGGGTGAATACCCGCGGGTTAAAATGGCCCTGCGGATTGAGCGGGATCCAGCCCGGCCCCACAATGTGCCCCGGATGGATTACCGTGGCGGGCACTCCGCCGATGCTGGACTGGCGCAGCAGGTACTCTTCCATCGCCAGCTTGTTGACGCCATAATCGCCAAAGGGATCGCGTGCATCTTCCTCACGGGTGGGCACCTCGCGCGAGCAGCCATGGATCCAGATCGTGCCGCACACCAGCAGATGCTCACAGCTGCCCTGCAGTGCTTTCACGAGCTGTTCGGCGCTCGCGCGCGTAAAGCAGATCAGGTCGATAACCACATCAGGTGCCAACGCGGCGATTTCACTGCCAAAGGTGCCGGCCTCGTCGAGCACGGTACGGTCGAGCGTGACGCTCCACACCTGCTCCCAGGCACCGTCACGATGATACGGCTGCCGCTTACCGCGGCTGACGGCCGTCACACGATGCCCCAGCCGCACCAGACGCGGCACAAGGTACGAACCAACGTGCCCGCTGGCACCGATCACTACGATATGCATGCTTGTGCTCCTTGAACTATGCGGGCACATTAACACGCTCAAAAGGGAACGTCAACGCGAGGGTAAACAAAACGCCAGCCCTTTTGGGCTGGCGTGTGTCGGGGCGAGACGATTTGAACGTCCGGCCACTTGAACCCCATTCAAGTGCGCTACCTGGCTGCGCTACGCCCCGGACACATAGATGATAGCACCGTTGGAGAGCCTGTGCAAATGCACCCCCGGCTGGGGAGGTTTGCCTCGTGCTCTTGCAGCGCTATAATGGATCGTGGCGGGCATCTGCCGCCGAACGGCACACACAACAGGAGAGCGCGATGGCAAAAAAGTCCGCCCCGCCCACTATCCAACTAAACAAGATTATCGACCGCATCCCGGTTTTCAGAGCAATGCCAGCCACGGCCAGAGTGCAGGTCCTGCTCGGTACCGTTACTGCAGCGGTGATCATCATGTTGGCGGGCGGATACCTCGGGTTTATGCGCCATGGATTTCTCGGTTTGCTGGTGGGCGCCGTCACGGGGTTTCTTTTGGGAATCATCCTCGGCTGGTTGATCGGCAGCCTGCTGGAACGCTTTGTGGGCTCCAGCGCGGGCACCGGTAGGCTCGAGATCCTGCTCGACCAACCCCACAGCCGCTATATGCTGGGCGACACCGTCTCTGGCCAGGTGCTCCTGCAGAGTCATATGCCCCTGCGCAGCAAGGGCGGGCGTATCACACTCCTGTGCCAGGGATACTTCTCGCACGCGCCGGCAGCCGACGCAGATGAAGGCGCCAAGCTGGAGCGTTCCAGCGAGCAGCTCTACCAGCAGCAGGTCGACGTGGTACCGCCGGGCGAGCTGCGCCGCGGGTCGGTACAGGGCTTTGCGTTTGAGGTACCGCTGCCTGCCAGCGGGATACCGTCGCATCACGGATATTTGTGCATCGTCAAATGGTCTCTGCACGCCAGTCTGCTGTTAGAAAACGAGGATCCGCTCGAAACCAACTTTGATCTGCTGGTTGAATCGCAGCCGGTGGCGTTGACGCCGGAAGCCGAATACAGCGAAGTGGCCACTTCCCCGCTGGCGCAGCTGAGTCTCACGCTGCCACGCGCCGTCTATGCCGAAGGCGAGGTGGTGCAGGGCCAGGTGAGTGTACGGCCGCTGGTGAACTTTTTTGCCGAAGAGCTGCGTATGGTGCTCCTGCGCATTGAAAACACGCCCGAAGGCGATAACCGGCGGGTGTATGTGGTCGAATGGGATGCCGCCAAAGGCGTTTTTCGCGGGCAGCGCGTGCCCGGCGGCGAAGGCACCACCTATTATTGGCTGGAAGGCGAAGTCAACCTAATGAACTCGATCAACTATCGCGGGTTGGAGCCGCAGGCCTATCCCTTTGCCATTACCATCCCACGCGAGTGGCGCCCCACCATGCAGCTGGTACAGGGCAGCGTCACCTGGAAGCTGGGCGTCACGCTCGTGCCCGAAGATGAGCCCGAACTAAACGTCTTCCATGAGTTGTTTATTCACACCTGTGTGCCGCGCGTCTCTCAGCTGACCTCGTCATAGTAACCAATGTACCACAGGGATCGTTGTCCCCGACAAGGATAGCATGTTCGAGTCACTTTCCGACAAACTGCAAGCCGTATTTCATAAACTCTCCAGCAAGGGCCGTCTGACAGAGGCTGACGTCACCGAGGCGATGCGCGAGGTGCGCCTAGCGCTGCTCGAAGCCGACGTGAACTACAAGGTCGTCAAAGATTTCACCGCGCGGGTGCGCGAGCGCTCGATCGGTTCGGATGTGATGGCGTCGCTGACGCCGGCCCAGATGGTGATCAAGATCGTCAACGACGAGCTTGTCAACACCCTGGGCAAAGCGGTACGCCTGGACCTCTCGGGGCATCCGCCGGCGGTGATTATGCTGGTCGGCCTGCAGGGCACCGGCAAGACCACCATGGCCGCCAAACTGGCGCTGCACCTGCGCAAGGCGGGCCAACGGCCGTTGCTAGTAGCGGCCGATATCTACCGGCCGGCAGCTATCACCCAGCTGGAAACCCTCGGCAGGCAGATTGACATCCCCGTCCATTCCGATGGCGACCAGGTCGCACCCGCCCAGATCGCCGAGAATGCCGTCAAGCGCGCCCGCCGCGAGGCCTATTCGGTGGTCTTGCTGGATACCGCCGGCCGCTTGCAGCTCGACGACCGCATGATGCAGGAGCTCGAGGCAATCAAGGCCGCCGTGCACCCGCAGGAGACGCTCCTGATTGTGGATGCCATGACCGGCCAGGAAGCCGTGGCGGTGGCTGAGGAATTCCATCGCCGTGTCAACCTGACGGGACTGGTGCTGACCAAGGTCGACGGCGATGCGCGCGGTGGCGCGGCGCTCTCGATCCGCGCCGTCACCGGCGTACCAATCAAGTTCATGGGCGTGGGCGAAAAACTCTCCGACATGGAGGTATTTTACCCCGACCGGCTGGCCTCGCGCATCCTGGGCATGGGCGACGTGCTGACTCTGATCGAGCGTGCCGAAGAATCGTTTAGCGAAGAACAGGCGCGCAAGATGGAGCAAAAGCTCCGCAAGGCGTCTTTTACGCTAGAAGACCTGATCGAGCAGCTCCAGGCAGTGCGCAAGATGGGTTCGCTCGGCGATATTCTGGGGATGATCCCGGGCATGCAGCAGGTGAGCAGGCAGATACCCGAAGAGGCCACCGACGCGGCTATCAAAGTCAGCGAGGCGATCGTCTATTCGATGACGCCCGAAGAACGCCGCAATCCCAAGGTAATCAACGCAAACCGCCGTCGCAGGATCGCGCGCGGCAGCGGCACCAGTGTGCAGCAGGTCAACCAGCTGCTACGTCAGTTTAACGATATGCAGACCATGATGAAGCAGATGCAGGGCAAAAAAGGGCGCGGATTGCTCTCAATGTTCCGTTAGGCTAATTCGTGGTTTTGATGTATAATAGCTGACCGTACTCACGTGCGAAGAAGGAATAGAAATGGTTAGAATTCGTTTAGCCCAGGTGGGGCAGCGCAAGCAGCGCAGCTACCGCATCATCGTGGCAGACCAGCGCAGCGCCCGCGATGGCCGTTTTCTCGAGATCGTGGGATCCTACAACCCGCAGGTCGACCCACCGGCTGTGACCATGGCCGAAGACCGTGTCCTCTACTGGCTCGGCACCGGAGCACAGCCCAGCGAACCGGTAGCGCGCATGCTCAGGTCGAACGGTATCTGGGAAAAGCATCTGGCCTCCAAGACGGCACCGAAAGCCTAGGAGCGATATGCGAGAACTGGTTGAATTCATGGCCAAAGGGCTCGTCGATCATCCGGACGCGGTCAAGGTCAACCAGCTGCGCGGCAGCGATGCGACCGTCCTCGAGCTCAGTGTCGACCCGGCCGACAAGGGTTGGGTGATCGGCCGCCGCGGACGCGTAGCCAACGCCATGCGTTCGGTGCTGCGTGTCGCCAGCTCGGCGCGAGGCAACAAGCGCGTCATTCTGGAAATCATCTAACCGTTTTGCTCATCCACGGGCGATGCTGCGTAAGCATCGCCCGCTTTTTTGCGTCACCCACTCTTTCAGCAAACCGCAATTCAGAGTATCATGTTGGCATGAACCAAATGCGCTACTGGCTCGGCTTTAACCGTGTTCCGCGCATCGGCCCGGTGCGGCTGCGCAACCTGCTGAACTACTTTGGAGATATCGAGACAGCCTGGCATGCTGATCGCGCTCAGCTGCGTGCCGCACAGTTGAGCGCCGATGCCATCGAAAAGCTCGTGGCAGTGCGCGCCGAGATCGACCTGGATGCCCAGATGGAGCGCGTCGAGCGCGCCGGCATCCACCTGGTCTGCTGGGATAGCCCGGATTATCCCGAGCTGCTAAAGCACAGCGACCAGCCTCCACCCCTGTTGTATGTGCGCGGCTCACTGGAGATCGCCGACGAGCTGGCTGTAGCGATCGTGGGCACGCGTACCCCCACCAGCTATGGCAAAGACGTGACCCGCAAACTCACCTACGAGCTGGCCCGCAACCAGGTCACGATCGTCTCCGGTCTGGCGCTGGGGATCGACGGCGTGGCGCATGAAACCGCGCTGGAAGCCGGCGGCCGCACATTGGCCGTACTCGGCTGCGGGCTGGATTACATCTACCCTGCCAGTCATCGTGCCCTGGCCGAGCGCATTACCAGCCAGGGGGCGCTCATCTCGGATTACCCGCTGGGCACCAAGCCCGAAGCGAACAACTTTCCGCCACGCAACCGCATCATCAGTGGGCTGGCTCTCGGCACGGTCGTAACGGAGGCAGGCCTCGGGAGCGGTGCGCTCATCACCCTGAAATACGCCAACGAGCAGGGGCGCGACCTGTTTGCTGTACCAGGCTCGATCTTTAACCGCGCCAGTGCCGGCGCTAACCAGGCGATCGCCAACGGCGAAGCTAAAATGGTGTGCAGCATCGAGGATATCCTCGGCGACCTGAACCTGAACATGGTCATGCAACAGGAAGCGGCGCGTGAGGTGATCCCCGATACGCCAACCGAGCGCCTGATTGCCAACGCGCTGGGACCCGAACCGCTGCACATCGATGACATTGTGCGCGAGACCAGGCTGCCGACTGCCGAAGTCGTCTCAACCCTGGTGGTGATGGAGTTAAAGGGCAGTGTGCGGCGCGCCGATAACGCCCGTTATGTAATCGGGTCAACCCTACATCAAGGAGCGCTATGACCTCTGAGAAAAACGTCTATCTGTGCATCCTGGCGGGCGGCAGCGGTACGCGCCTGTGGCCGCTCAGCCGCCAGAGCAGCCCCAAACAGGTGCTGACGCTCGCCGGCCAGCGTTCGATGATCCAAGGCACCATCGACCGTGTCTTGCCGCTCATTCCGCTCGAACATATCCTGATCCTGACGGATCCTTCCCGCGTCGAGTTGATTACCGCGCACCTGCCAGAGCTGCCGCGCGGCAACATCCTGGTAGAGCCCTCAGCGCGCGGCACAGCGCCGGCTCTCGGGCTTGCCGCCGCGAGGTTGCGCAGCCGCCTGAGCGGCGATGCGGTGATGCTCTCACTGCATGCCGACCACCTGGTCAGCCGACCGGAGGTATTCCTGAAAGCCCTGCGTGCCGCGATTAAAACCGCCCGCAGCGGTCGCCTGGTGACGATCGGCGTGCAGCCGAGCAGCCCGGAGACGGGCTATGGCTACATCGAGCGGGGGGCATTGCTTGAAGACGAGTTATTGCCCGTCTATGAGCTCAAAGAATTCAAGGAAAAGCCCGACCTGGCAACCGCCGAGCGTTTTGTCGCCAGCGGGCTTTACGACTGGAATACCGGCTATTTTTGCTGGATGCTGGATACAATCTTGGCGGCCTTTGCCCAGCACCTGCCCGAAACGGCTTCCCTGTTGGCCAGCATAGTCGAAGCCGAGGCGCGCAGCGCCTCGCCCAGCGAGGTGCTGACACTGTGGGAGGCGATCCCGCGCAACACCATCGACGAAGGTATCATGGAGCGCGTCCAAGGCGCCGCGGTAGTCTCGTGCGACTTGGGCTGGAGCGACATCGGCAGCTGGGCATCGCTCTACGAGGTGCTGGCCAAGGACGAGGCCGGCAACGTCTCCACCGGCGGCGGTGAGCACCTGGCGATCGATTCGCACAACTGCCTGGTCTACAGCCGCGACCGCCTGGTGGCCACCATCGGGTTGGAGGGCATGATCGTGGTGGATACCGGCGACGCCGTGCTGGTGATGCCGTCGGAGCGCGCTCAGCAGGTCAGTGACTTGGTCAAGCTGCTCAAGGCCCAACAACGCGAGCGCTTCCTCTAGGAGCATCATGCAGGCCGAAGTTGTAACCATTGGCACCGAACTCTTGCTTGGCGATATCGTCGATACCAATGCCTCGTGGATTGCCCGGCAACTGAGCTGGCTGGGGCTCAACCTCTTTTACACCCATACTGTCGGCGATAACCCGGCGCGCATCGCCGAGGTACTGCGCACCTGCCTGGGACGCTCCGAGGTGGTCATCACCACCGGCGGGTTGGGGCCGACTGTGGATGACTGGACGCGCGAGGCTGCCGCAGCCGCCTGCGACGCCGAGCTCGAGCTCGACCAGGACCTGCTGAGCGAGATCGACGCCTTTTTCACCCAGCGCGGCCTGGTGATGACGGCCAACAATATAAAGCAGGCCATGATCCCGCGCGGCGCGCTGGTGCTGCGTAACCCCGTTGGCACGGCACCCTGCTTTGCCATCGAACGCAATGGGCACCTCCTGGTGAGCCTGCCGGGCGTGCCTTTTGAGATGAAATACCTGATGCAGAACACCGTCTTGCCGATGCTGCGCGAGCGCTTTGGCTTGCACGAGGTGATCAAGAGCCGCGTACTGCGCACCTGCTGCATCGGCGAATCTGCCCTGGCCGATCTGATTACCGACCTGATGACCAGCGACAACCCCACTGTGGGCACAGCCGCACATGCCGGCCAAACGGATGTGCGCATCACAGCCAAAGCCGATGACCCGGCGCTGGCAGACAGGCTGATCGCGCCCGTCGAAGTCAGGCTACGCGAGCGCATCGGCGATTGGGTCTTTGGCACCGACCAGGAAACTCTGCCGCTGGTTCTGCAGCGCCTGTTGGGCGAGCGTGGGTTGAGCCTGGCGACCTGTGAAATCCCCAGTAAAGGGCGCCTCTCGAGCTGGCTGTTGGAGGCGCAGGAGGATACTGGCAGCCTGGTCGGCTCGCTGGTGCTGGTGCCGCCCTTCCAGGCACACATGCGCGACGGGATGGCACTCGACCTGACGCTGAGTTCCAGCCAAGCCGAGTGCGACGCTGCAGCACTCGCCGTGCGCGCCTGGTTCGGCGCCGATCTTGGGCTGGCCGTAACGGGCAGCCAGACGCCTGCCGGCGAAGAGCCGTCCATGCTCTATATGGCAGTAGCCACGGCAGATGGGGTGGTGCAGGGCATCCCGCGGCGCAGCCGCAGCGGAGGCACTGCTGCCGGCTGGCTCCTGCATTATGCCGGCGACCTGCTGCGCCGTTATCTGCTCGGGCTGCCCCAGGTGTAGCGGCCGGCATGTCGAAAGCCATCAGCCCCTACCGCGTCACGCTGGAAGCCTTTGAGGGCCCGCTCGACCTGCTGCTGCGCCTGATCGAACGCCAGGAGCTCGAGATCACGCGTATCTCGCTGGCACTGGTGACCAACCAGTATTTGGATTACCTCGCCCAGCTGGAGCACACCAGCGCCGAAAACCTGGCGGATTTCCTGGTAGTAGCCGCCAAGCTGCTGGTGATCAAGTCGCGCTCACTGTTGCCCCCACCAGTAAGCGAGATGGCGGATGAAGCTGACGAAACCGGCGAACAGCTTGCTCAACAGCTGGCCGAGTACAAGCGCTTTAAACAGACCGCCGAACAGCTGCGCAGTCTGGAAAAGCGCGGCTGGCATACCTATTTGCGACTGGCGCCGGCTCCGCGCCCGGCTGCCCGTCTGATGCTGGGATCACTCGACCCAGAATGCCTGGTGCAGGCCCTCGTCAAGGCCGCCTCCGAGCAACCCGTGCTGGAATCGGTAGATGCAGTGGTGCAGCCGGTGCAGGTCTTTATCAGCGACTGCATCAACACCATTCTGGGGCTGCTCAGCCGCAGCGGAACAGCCTCGATGGACTGCGCATTTCACAATGCCTCTTCACGGCTGGAAGTGATCGTGCTCTTTTTGGCGATGCTCGAGCTGGTCAAGCAGCAGCGCATCTATGTGGAACAAAAAGACTTGTTCGGCGAGATCACCCTGGCAACGCGCGAGCCCGACCCCGATGCAGAGCATATCGATCCCACCCTGGAAGGTTACGGCGATGTTGGTGTAGCGAGCTCATAGGCTGAGAGCGCAACCTGCGCGAGACGCTCCCAAGTAAAGTGATGGCGCATACGCGAGCGCGCCGCGGCGCCCAGCTCGCGCGCACGCTGCGGGTTTAGCAGGAGCGCCGAGACCCGCTGGGCCATGGCGAGCGCATCGCCGGGCGGAACCAGCAGTCCGGTTTCGCCATCCAGGATATATTCGCGGTTCTGGCCGACCGCATCAGCCACCACCGCCACGCCCGCCCCCAAAAGGTCCGTCAGCTTGACCGAGCACTTACAGCGGTTGATCAGGGTATCATCGGTCGGGAAGATGGCCACATCGGCGATCGCCAGGCAGAGCCCCACCTGCTCCAACGGCACCCATCCCAGCCTCAGCACCTCTTCGGCCGGAAAGTGCGCCAACGTCTGGTCGATGCGCTCGCGCAGCGCACTCGTCAGGGCAGTGCCTACGATCAGCAGCCTGGCTTGCGGGATCTCTGTACGAATAGCCTGCCAGAGCAGCACCAGGCGCTCCGGATCAAACTCGGTGAAGCGGGTGTACAAAAGCACCACCGGCGCATCGCCCAGACCCAGCTTTGCGCGCAGGTTACCCTCGGCAGGCCGCTCAGCAGCCCCGTTGGGCAGATAGCGGATGCGCGTTGGCGGCACACCGTGGCTGAGCGCGATGGTCTCGAGGGCGCGGCTGGCGACTGTCAGGGCATCGTTATGGATTAATCCCCAGCGCTCCTGCCAGGCAAACAGGGCTTTGGCTAACCTCGGGTAGGCTCCGGCGTCGTTCCAGCCTCCATAGCCCTCCCAGTCGTCTTCATCCACCACCAGGCGCACGCGCCCGCCCAACCGTTGATAATGCCAGGCCATCCAGGCGGCCAAGCCGGCCAACGCCTTGGGCTTGAAAAAGTGAATCACATCGGGCTTGCCGCGCAGGGCGCTGCGTAAGAGCCTCCAAGAGGTAAGCAGATAGCCGAACAGCGGAAAGCGCGAGATGGGCACATACTCGCATGCGACATCGCCTTCCATCCAGCGGGCGGCGCGGTTCTCGAGTTGCCAGGGCGGCATCACGATTCTGAGCTCGTGCCCGCGTGCACTGAGCGCCTGTGCCAAGGGCAGGGCGCGCACCCGCATGGTGCTCTTGGGCGCCATCCCAAAGGTCCCCACAAAGGTGATTCTCATCGGTTCTCAGTGCTGTGTGTTGACTTCATCACCGCGCAGTTTATAATCAGCTTAGCAAATTGGCAATCCACGGGCATCGCAGCCATCCGACGAAAGGACTCATTTGATGAGTAACCTCCCGCCGTTTGAGACCTCAGTTGCGCAGTTTACTACTAGCCCCTTTACCCGCGCCTGGCCGGAGGCAGTTGCTCTGGACGCCTTCTTTCGCTACTGCGTTAAACGTTTTCACGATTTTTGCCGCGCCAACCCGCGCGCCTGGCTCACCGAAGCCGATCTGCAGTCGCTCCTGGCAGGTATCTTGCGCGAAGAGCTGCCGCGCCATGGGCTGCCTGCCCACGCAGTGCACCAGGGTTACAGCGTCGCGCTCAGACCCGAGGGTGCCAAAACGGCGCGCTCTATAGTTATCAATATCAGCCTGCTGATCCCCGATACCGTGCAGCACCAGCCCGAACAACGCGGCCTGGGGGTGCTTTCGCTGGCGGCGGCCGTGCGCTATGGCAGCGGCCCCTCAGCCAGGCTTGAGAGCAGCCTGCAGCAGCTCGCCAGCCTGCGGTCGTGTTACTCCCAGAGCCTGCTATATCTGGTGGTGATGGCCTACGCCGAGGAAACTGCCATGGGCGAACGCGCCCAGCAGGCGGCCCAAGCCGCGGATATCACCCTGCTTTATGATAACTACCGCGGTCTGGCTGAGCCGGTGCAGCAGGAAAGGCTGCTCTAGTATCTCCACCAGTCTTTGTTAGAGCGCGGATCCATGAACGAGCCGCGGTCGCGGATCGCCACCAGAATCCCGCCTGCCTTGGCACGCCCGATAGCCTGGCCATTGGCTAACGCCGGCAAATAGTGGCGCCCGGCAGCGTTGTTTTGCTGGTAGAGAGACACCAGGTTCGGATCAACATAGATGTTGGTAATGTGCACCGTATAGCCGTTCGCCACTGTGCCGTCGCGGGTATACGTGAACGCGATCTGGTCGTCGGTGGCATACAGCACTTGGGCTTGCAAGCGATTCTGGTAGATATCCGGCGCACGATAGGGCAGATAGACTAGTTCGCCATAACTGGCCTGGAGCTGCATCAGCGTGACTGGCCAGGCGGTAATGAGTGAGCCGCGCGTACCCGGATCGGGCGAGACGCCCCAGTTCCAGTTGTACACCTGATAGACGGCTGTAATAACCGGCTGGCGTTGCGGGCTGAACAGTGCCTTCAGGAGCGGGGCATTTGCATCCGTATCACCCGAGTAGTGGACCAACCCCAGATAGGCGCTCGTTGGGGCCCATCCGCGCAGCTCGAGGTTCCAGTCGGCGTGTAGATAATCGATGCGGTCTGGCGCCAGGTAGGGGGCCACCGCGATCGACTCGTATGTCCAGCCCGTGGGCGGCAACGGCTCCGGTGTAGGCGTGCTGGTCGGAGTCGGTGTCGGTTGCCGGAATGTTACCGGCAGGTAGAGCTCGTGCGGCCCAGCCAGCACGGCATCCTGTGCGTCAACGACGGAATTGGGTTCTGCGCCAAACCAAACCAGCGCGAGAACGGTCAGACCAAAAGCGAGGACGAACACGAACGAGACTTGCAGCAGGGAGGGTCTCCCTCTGCCAGGCCGTGACCATAACATACTACTCCCCCATTACAAACACTAAGACAGATCATCATCAGCACCAGCGAGCTTCCACTTGATCACAACGAGCAGAGCTGCAATTGCCGGTATTGCCAAAACCCAGTAACCTGCCCTGAAGAACACCAAAGCGGCGATGGCAAAGATACTGCTGATCCCAACCCGCAGCAACAGCTCGCGCCCCATGCTCAATGCGCGCCTCACGTTATCTCCCAGCCGATGTAACCGAGGTCATATTCAAGTATTTTACACTGGAGGTCACAATCACAAAAAGAGTGCCTCCTATGGAGCTGATTGACCGCATAAAGCTAGCCGAACTTGACAACTGATCGGCAAATACCTGGGGGTGCTCGAGGTCAGCCAAGACGCAACCGATATCCACACGCTCGAGGGCGAACGGCGCCTTATGGACGTGCAGCAACGCTGATCTGGCGGACGATATCGCTGAAAGCTGCCGCGCGGAATACCGGAATACCCAGCGCTTTGGAGATATCCTCCAGGCGCTGATCGTCCAGCGTCAGGTCATCCTGTGAAAACATCACGTCGGGCAGAAACAGAGCCTGGCCCAAGTCGCTGCCAGCCAGCGCTGAGCGCACGTCCTCTGCGCTGAGCAGGCCCGCCACGGTGACGCTCTCGCCAAACAGGCGGTTGGGCACCGCTACGACCTGCACCATGCACTGCATGCGTGCGGCTAATTCCTTGGCCAGGCGCGCGAGGGTCGGGACAATCAACGCACCGCTGGCCAGCGTGATCTTGCGGTAGCGGCTGACGCCCAAGCCGCGCCGTTTGGCGCTCGCCCAGTCATCCAGCAGCCAGCGCAGCATCCCCACGCCGTTTTGCCACTGGGAATCATCGTCGTAAAAATAAGCTGCGGGCACGCGCTTATCTGCCAGCAGGTAGAGCTCGTCAGAAGGGTACAGCCAGGTACAGCCAAAGGGTTCGCGCAGCCGGCGGTGCCAGGCGCGCACCTCGCGCAGGATCTCCCGGGCACCCTCGGGCGTCACGCCGGTCAGGCCCGGCCTCGCATAACTCGTCAATCCCACCGGCACCAGCGCCAGCGATTGCACACAGGGGAACAGATCCGCCATGCGCGTAATGGTATCGCTCAGCACCGCGCCATCGTTAACCCCCGGGCAGATCACCACCTGGGCATGCACACTCACGCCGATCTCGGCAAGGTGATGGATCTGCTCCACCACATCCTCGGCACGCGGATTACCGAGCATCCGGCGGCGCACCTCCAGGTCGGCAGCGTGCACCGAAAGATACAAGGGAGTCAGGTGCTGGTCGCGAATACGCTGCCAGTCCTCGGCGCGCAGGTTGGTGAGTGTCACATAGTTGCCGAGGAGGAACGAGTAGCGGTAGTCATCGTCGTGCAGGTAGAGCGATTTGCGCAAGCCCCTGGGCATCTGGTCGACAAAGCAAAACGGGCAGCGGTTGCGGCACATGCGCATACCGTCAAAGACGACATCGGCAAAGGTGATGCCCAGTTCAGCGCCATAGGTACGCTGGATATCCACGGTAAAGGTCTGTCCGTCGCGCTCAAGCGTCAGCGTGAGCGCCTCGTCAGCACTAAAATACTGGTAATCGATCAGGTCGCGCAGAGGCTGCGCGTTGATCGCCAGCAGGGCATCGCCGGCGTGCACGCCGGCAGCCTCCGCCAGACTGGCAGGCGCAACCGATGCTACGATGCCACGCGGCGCCTCTCGGCTTGGCATCAGCAGGGCGTACAGGCACTGCGGGCAGCGGCCAGGCGCACGATCTGGGCTACTACCTGCTCCACAGTGAGCGCGGTGGTATCGATCACCACCGCATCGCTGGCGATCACGAGCGGCGCTACACTGCGGCCAGAATCGATCTTGTCGCGCTGGGTCAGGTCGCGGTGTACATCCTCGAGCGAAACATCGATCCCACGTTGGCGGGCTTCCTGGTAACGGCGTCGGCAGCGCTCCTCCAGCGAGGCATCCAGGTAGATCTTTAACTCGGCCTCCGGCAGAATCACGCTGCCGATATCGCGCCCGACCATCACCACGCCCCCCTGGCTGCCGATGCGCCGCTGGGCAGCCAATAGCGCCTGACGCACACCCGCATAGGCCGAAACCGGAGACACATGCGCGTTCACGGCGGGTTCGCGGATCAACCAGGTAACGTCGGTACCATCCGCAAGGACGGTATACTGACGGCCGTCGTCACGATCGGGCGGCAAGACCTCGATATGCAGCACTTCAGAGAGCCGCGTTACGGCCGCCTCGTCGGCGATGGCGATGCCGCGGTCAAGCGCCGCCCAGGTGACGGCGCGATACATCACGCCGGTGTCGAAATAGATATATCCCAGCTCAGTTGCGAGGGCTCCGCCGACTGTGCTTTTGCCCGAGGCCGCCGGACCGTCGATTGCGATCGTTATACGCTTCACTCTGTTGTTTTCTCCTGCTGGCTGGTGGTGCGGATGCGGCCGGCTGCTCCAGCCGGGCTGAGGCACGCAGGGCATGTATCTCAGCTGGTCTGAGGAAACGTCCCTGCCCCGGTCTGAGCGTGCCAAGCCTCAGCTTGCCGATGCGAATTCGCACCAGGCGGAAGACATGGTGCCCAAAGTACTCTAGCATACGGCGAATCTGGCGCTTGCGGCCCTGGCGCATGGTGAACGAAAGCCACCCCTGTGCCGCACCGGCAGCCTGCCCCAGCCACTCGGTCTCGGGCGGCAAAGTGCGCACCACCGCACGGCAGGGACTCGTTTCGCCCTCCAGCATGATTCCCTGCGCCATCTGACGCAGCTCTGCCGGGGCGACGGGGGCATCACAAAGCACCAGGTATTCCTTTTCGTGCTGGTAGCGCGGATGAGTCAGGCGCAGCGCCAGTGCGCCATCGTTGGTGAACAAGAGCAGGCCCTCGCTATCCATATCCAGCCGGCCCACCGAGTTGAGGCGTTCGTCGCCGGGTACCAGGTCAGAAGCCTGCCGGCGTCCCTCGGGGTCATCGGCTGAGGTGATATAGCCGCGCGGTTTGTAGAGGATATAGTAGCTGGACTGGCGGTTGGCATCGACAGGCTTGCCGTCCACCGCCAGACTATCGACCAGGGCATCCACTTTGGTGCCCAGCTGGGTAACCACCCGGCCATTGACCGTCACCCTACCGGCGGTGATCAGCTCTTCGCAGGCACGCCGCGAAGCCACACCAGCGCGCGCCAACACCTTTTGCAGGCGTTCGCCGCCTTCGGGAGGAATCTCAACGCGCATACAGCGGTACAGAGGTAACCAGCTCGTGCCCGCGGTAGACCTCGAGGGCACCCACCGCCACGTCGGGCTGCGGGTTGGTAGGAGTCTCATCCAGCCGGCGATACAGGTGCATCTGGTTGAGGCTGGTAGGCGTCAGCAGGTCGGTATAGGCGTCGCGGATGTAGAGGGTGTGCCAGGCGCCGTCGGCATCCTGGTAACGGTTGAGCTGGTTATCGGTCAGCTTGAGCTCATAGCCATAAAAGTTGGCATAGTAATAATCCATCAGGAGCGTGGTCTCGCCAAAACGGTCGGGGCTGTTCAAGAGCACCGTCAGCACCTGGCCTTGCGGGCGCACCGCCATTGCCGCCAGGCTCTCGCCGGCTGCGTCGGTAGTACCCGTCTTGACGCCCACCAGGCCGTTATAGGAACGCAACAGCTCGTTGGTGGTGGGGATTTGGTGTCCGGCGATGTTGACATCCGTCAACTTGACGCTATCGGCTATAAAGGACACCAACATGGCATTGCGTGCGATAATCGCCAGGTCGTAAGCGCTCGAATAGTGGCCTTCTTGATCCAGTCCGTGCGGATTCATAAAGTGAGTATCCTGCAGGCCCCAACGCGCGACCACTTCGTTCATCCAGCCCACAAAGACTTCATAGTCGTCACCGCCGGAAAGGGTGCGCGCCACAGCGCTGGCGGCGGCGTTATCCGAACAGACCAGCATCATGCCCAGGAGCTGCTGCATGGTGAGGTTCTCTCCATTGGCCAGGCTGCCGCGGCTGGTGGCTGCCAGATCCACCGGCATGACGGTGACTATCTGGTTCAGGTCGCCATGCTCTAGGGCCACGACGGCTGTTACCAGCTTGGTGATACTAGCCGGCGAGCGGCGTTCGTGCTCGTTGTTTGCGTAGAGGATGCGCCCGGTCACCAGATCAACCATGATGGTAGCGCTGGCAGCGGGCACTGGAATAGGCACTTTTTTGATGGCGCGCAGCTGTTCCGGATAGATTGCACGGTCGGCCAGGTCCGAACCGCTCAGGAACGGCGGACTAAAGCCCATTGTGCACAGGCATAGAATTGCCATAATGATTAAAAACGCTTTGCGCACGGAACTGCTCTCGCGAATGTGGAGACTCAATTGTATACCAGCCACCCTGAAGCGTCAACGCACAGACAGCCAAAATACTGCTATACAGCAATATAGCATTCGACTAACCGCACATCAGCAAAGCGATTCGTTAAACTAAATTCCAGGTGGTTTATACCGCCACCGAACGTGCCGCAACGGCAAACTGCCCACCATTCCACACTACGGCCATGCCTGCTACGGGCAGATCATATTCGCACTGCATCAGCGCGTCGGCCAGCTCTTCGGCGTGCTCACCCGGCAGATGGATCGGCGTCGGCTCGGTGAGTTCATAGGTGGCGATCAGCCAGGCCTGGCCGGGCTCTAACGGCAGCACGCGGCTGTAGAGCTTGTCGGCTCCGACAAAGCCGAACCAGGCTTGTTGGCCGGCACCATCCAGCACGGCTGCGATGCGCGGCGTGTTGAGAGCGTCGTGCTCGTAATCGAGCGCTAGGAGAGTCTGGGCCAGCGCATCGCGCGGCGGGTAACCGGCCTGCAGGCGCTCGCTGATCGGGTCGACCTGGCTGCCATTACCGATCACCGTCATATTCGCCAGCTGCCGATAGCAGTTATAGGCGATATAGGGGTTGTCGGTGGGAGGCGCATCCTGGGTAGGCAGCACGGCCGCACGCTCGGGGTAGGTGCGGATGATGCGGTTGGGGAACGAGCGCGACGACACGCGGTATCCGATAAAAGAGTGACCGCCAGCCGTACGGCCAGCCACCACGAATCTGCCGATGTACATGCTAACCTCCTAGCTCCAACCCAGCTCGTAGCCGGCCTCATACATCGCTACGATGTTCTCAGCCGGGCTGACAGCCTGAATATTATGACACGGCGCCAGGATATAGCCGCCGCCTGCCCCCAGGATACGCAGGTTATCGGCCACCTCCTGACGCACGTCTGCGGGCGTCCCAAAGGGCAGGGTAAACTGGTTATCCACCGCGCCATGAAAGATGAGCTGGTCGCCAAAGTTGGCCTTGAGTCTCTCGCGCTCCATGCCCTGACTGCGCCATTGGATCGGGTTGAGCACGTCGATGCCAGCTGCGATCATATCGGGCAGGATTTTGGTGATGGCGCCATCGCTGTGATGAAACACTGTCACACCAGCCTGATGAGCCAGCTCGATCATGCGGCGCATCCTCGGCAGCAGAAACTCATGAATCTGGACGGGCGAGAACATTAACCCTTCCTGGCTGCCCATATCTTCAGCCACATAGCTGATGTGCACGCGCCCCGGCAGGGCCTCGTAGATACGCAGCGTGTTCTGGTAAGCCAGCTCAAAGAGCTTGTCGAGGCAATAATGGACGATCTCGGGGTTATCGACGAGGTCTATAAAAGCCTGTTCCTGGCCGCGCAGGTTCTTGTAGAGCAAAAAGGGCTCTGAACCGCCGCCGCGCACTGGCCGGTCAGGATTCTTATCGACAAGTGCCGGCAGGTAGGCGTAATCCCACCAGTCTGCTGATGGCCAGCTGTAGTTGGCCTCGATCTCGGCGATGCTCGTATATTGCGCCAGCGGATGCGAGACCGCCTCGCGGTAGGTGCCATCCTCGTAAGCCACGTCGCGATGGCGAATGCCGTAGATGTCGGTGTCGGCGGGCGGCTGCGGCCCGATAAAACGGCCGTCGACATTGAGGGGCGTATCAATGTGCAGCCTGGCAAACAATTCACGGTCGTCAGCGATCCCCAAATGGCGCTTGAGTTTGTTGTGCGTCTCGCTGGTGGCCCAGTAATCCATCGGCACGCGGTCGGGCACGCGGCGCTGCAGCACAGCCTGCCAGCGCTCCAGAGGGGTCATCGATTCACGCGGCATGGCACACCCCACAGCATCTGGTAATGCGGATTGTTTGGTATTATACTGGCGATCCACACAGTGAGAAAGCGATCCATGACAGAGCGGGAGCCGATTCGCCTCGACCAGTTCATGAAGCGTGCCGGCATGGTACAGACCGGCGGTGAGGCCAAGGTCGTGATCCAATCCGGGCAGGTGACCCTGAACGGCGAGGTCGAAGTGCGCCGCAGTAAAAAGCTGTATAAAGGCGACGTCGTCTGCTACCAGGGCGTCAGTGCCACCGTCGACTGAGCGAGCTCAACCTGTATTCGGCTCTATGGGCAGTTCCAGGCGCATCGCCAGGCGCTCGCCGTAGTCATGATCGGTGCGAAATCCCATGCGGTGGTAGAGAGCCATTGCCCGCAGGTTGCTCTTGGTCACGTTGAGCGTAACCGCCTGCTTGTGCATCTCCCTGGCGGCTGCGATCGCCTGCTCCACCAGCCAGCGCCCGATGCCCCTGCCCCAGTAAGCCTGATTGACCTGAATATGGCGGATATGCAGCGCCTCATCGCTGACATCCGTCAGCCATAACCAACCCACCAGCGCCTGGCCGGATTCATAGATCGTGACAGAGCCATCGTACTTGGCCATCTCGAGCGCGCTGCGAAACCAGATCTCTTCGAGTTCGCTGCCAGGAAAGTTGATCTGATAGCTCTGTTTTTGCATCGTCAAGAGTTTGGGGTAGTCGCGCTTGAGGTCCATGGCTCGTTTATGGAGCGTAATGCCTGGCAAAGTGATTTTCCAATCCTAAGGTTGTGCAGGCGATGCTAGCATAGGCATATGGCAGCGTCAAAACCACTTGTCATGCAGCGCCTGCAGGGTGCCCGCATTACGCAGATCCTCGAGGGCTCTGTTGACCTCGGCCATCGTCTCAGAAGCCTCGTGCCGGGTTACCACCGCCAGCGCCACAGGATTGAGCAGCTCATCAACCGCGATAAGCTCGGGATGCGCCCTCTGCCAGGCAGCCGCGCTGGTGCTATCCGCCACCAGAGCCTCGACCCGACCAGATAATAACACCTCTAGGGCCTGGGCCGGCTCACGCTCGTAGATGATCGTGACCTGCTGGCCAGTATCGCGCGCCAGCTGGCGCAGCGCCATGTGTGCCTCGCTGCCCAGCTCCACCGCTACGCTGTGTTCATCAAGCCCGCGCCACGAGTTGATCGGGCTGCCCTGCGCCGTCAGCAGCACCTGCCCGGTATGCAGATAGGGCTGCGAATAACGCACATCCTCGGTCATGGTTTCGTCATAGGGCACTGCCGAGATCACCAGGTCGCAGGTATCGCTCTGCAGCGCCCCATACAGACCATCGAAATGGATCATGACAAACTGCACAGACAAGTCAGCCCCCCATTGCCGAACAATGGCGTTGGCCAGGTCGATATCATAGCCCTGCAACGAGCCGTCAAGGGCGGTGTCTTCGTAGGGCGGATAGGTAGCATCGACACCCACGCGCACCACGCGGGTGGATTGGATCCGCCGCCAGACAGCGTCGCCGGAACCTGTGCTCAGGCGCATCACCAGCCAGATTGCTGCCGCCAGAAACAGGACGCCGGCGACGATCAGCCAGGCGTAACGCTGCAGCCCGCGTGTCATGGCAGCTCCTCTAGATACTCAAACGGCTTCCCAGCGCTGTAGCGGCTGACCTCTTCGTAGATCGGCTTGGGGATAAACGCTGGCGAGACGAACGAATAGCCGTCGGCATAGGTATTCTGCAGCCAGGGGAAGCGAAACGCCCACAGACAGACGGCCTCACACCATCCCCAAGCGCGCGCCTGCTCATAGGCGCCGATGGTATAGGCGATGCGCTGGTATGGGCGCACCGCGCGCGTCCAGCGCGGGTTGTCGTTCCAACCGCCCTCGGTGATATAAACGGGCTTGTCAGCGAGACCATGGCGCAGCATCACCTCATGCAGCAGCTCGACGCGTCTGAAATTGACCATGTCGGGGGCTGGCGGGTCGTCATGCGGAAAGGTCATGCCATAGGCGTGCGCCGCCAGACCGTCCATATACGCACCGGCACCGGCGCGCAGGAGCTCGTCGAGGTAGAGCAGATCGTTGTAGCCAAAAGGATCACCCGGCGGGGCGATGGTCGGCGCCAGGCCGGCTGCCAACACGCGGATAGACGGGTCGGCGCGCTTGGC
>Ga0123333_10000279_pt1 | contig 58199 bp, 42 predicted proteins | sample BioC12SIPDNA_3_FD_89957 | JGI IMG/M metagenome (GOLD analysis project Ga0123333, IMG submission 89957) | Anaerobic biogas reactor microbial communites from Washington, USA - Biogas_R2_B C12 SIP DNA | ecosystem: Engineered > Bioreactor > Anaerobic > Unclassified | place: Washington, USA...
GCGGCAGGAAATGGTGGACCGGTTCGGCCGCTACCCGGGGCAGGTGGAGAACCTGTTCCGCTACGCGGGGCTCAGACTGCAGGCGCTCGCGCTCGCGATACAGTCGATCGAGAGGAACCGGGGGCAGATCTTCTTCCGTTTCGTGGACCAGTCGAAGGTGGACGCGGAAAAACTGTTCCACCTGGTGACCCGGAACCGCAACGCCAGGTTTTCACCGCAGGGGCTGCTCACGCTCGATGTGCCGGCCGGCCCCCCCGAAGGGGTTTTCGACGCGATCGGGGCCATCCTGGACGCCATCCGGCAGTAGCCCGCCCGCCGCCCGGGCCGTTTTTTGCCTTGAATCGGGATTGGTGGACCCTTAATCTGATTTTTTCGTACTATGCAGGGATATCATGGGCGCCCGGGGCCGGCATGGCCCGGGGGCGCCTGGCGGGGGGAATGCGATGCATAAAGTTCTGTGGACGGTCCTGATGCTGCTCGGCGGCATCTCGAGCGCGGAAGCCAGAATCGTCGACCGCATCTACGCGCAGGTCAACGACGACATCATCACCGTGTCCGACGTGAACCGGAGAGCGGACTTGATCCGCCGGGAACTGTCCCAGAAACTGTCCGGGGACGCACTGGAACAGGCCATGCAGAAGGAAAGCGGCCAGATCCTCGAGGACCTGATACGGGAAAAGCTGTTCGTCCAGAAGGCCATCGAGCTCGGGTACGATGCGGAGGTGGAGTCCCACGTGGCGCAGCATATCCAGGACATCATGAAGGAGTACAACTTCGCCACCATGGAGGATTTCGAGGAGGCCCTGGAGAAGCAGGGATCCACTCTCGGCGGTTTCAGGGACAGCACCCGGAACCAGATCATGGCCCAGCAGATCCGGCAGAGCTTCGTCGGGAGCCGCATCACGCTCATGGGAAGCGAGGTCGAGAGGTACTACAAGGATCACGCGTCCGATTTCGCGAGCCCCGAGGAGGTCAGCCTGAGCGAGATCGTCGTCACGGCCAAGGCCGGGGAGGGCGACCAGGAGGCGGAGAAACGGGCGCGGAGCCTCTACGACAGGCTCAAGCGGGGGGAGTCGTTCGCGTCTTTGGCCGCCGGGCATTCCAGCGGCGCGACGGCCGCCTCGGGGGGGGGCATCGGCAGCAATCTGCTCGAAAAGTGGCACCCGGACATCGTCCGGGCCATCGCCGGCGTGGAGGCCGGGAGCGTCTCGGAACCCCAGAAGACCGGGGAGGGCTACGTGATCTACCGCGTCGACACGCGCACGCCGTCGGTAATCCCGCCCCTGGCCGAGATCGAGGACGAGATCAAAAGGCGCCTGTACAACGAGAAGTACGAGCCGGAACTCGAGAGGTTCGTCCAGCGCCTGAAAGACGAGGCGTACATCCAGATCCACCCGGACCCCGAATAGGCCCCGGGCTCGCCCGGCTCCGCGACCGGTTCGGGCGCACGGCACGGCCCTCGCGGGATTTTCTGCTGGAAGCGGTGCTGGATGCGTCGCTGGAAGCGTGCGGCGGAAGGAACTATCGCCAAGCCAGGCCCTGAGGCGGCTTCGCTGTCAGGGAATTTCCTGGCCTCGCGGGAAGGGACCGCGAAAAAACTCCCAAACACCTAAGCTTGGTTTCAGGGCCATAGCTTGGGAAACGGAAAACACCCTCTTGTAAAGCATATCCCATGCCAAAGTCAAGCAAGTTATTCTTAAACCGTAAGTGTATCCCCGCTTATCAGATGCACGGATGCCGGCTGCGGGGGGGGATCCCGGGACGGCGGGATTATCCAAATAATTGAACGGCGGATCTGTTTTTTTGGAGTACCCGTCCCCCGGCGCCGGCGCCCGCGCGCAAGGGGTGCCGACAGCGGGAAATGGTCTCTGGCGGCCGGGCCGGGATAGGAGTATGATAGGGATTTTGGATCGTCCAACCAGCAACAGGGAGTGTCCTCATGGCGCGTGTGCATAACTTCAGTGCGGGGCCGGCCGCAATGCCCCTGCCGGTTCTCGAAAAAGCTCAATCGGAATTGCTCGACCTCGGGGGGACGGGTATGTCCGTCATGGAGATGTCCCACCGCTCCAAGGAATTCCAGGCCGTCATCGATGCGGCCGAGGCCGGAATCCGGCGCATCCTGGGGGTGCCGGACGCCTATGCCGTCCTCTTTTTGCAGGGCGGGGCCAGCCTGCAGTTCGCCATGATCCCGATGAACCTGAGGCGGCCCGGCCGAAGCGCCGACTACGTCGACACGGGCAGCTGGTCCTCCCTGGCGATCAGGGAGGCCCAGATGACCGGGCCGGCCAGGGTGCTCTGGAGCGGGAAAGGGGAGGGCTACGCGCGCGTCCCCGGGGCGGAAGAACTCCATGTGTCGCCCGAGGCGGAGTACCTGCACATCTGCTCGAATGAAACGATCGGCGGGATCCGCTGGGCGCTGTTCCCGGAGACGAGCGTCCCCCTGGTGGCCGACATGTCGAGCGAGATCTTCTCCCGCCCCATCGACGTCGGCCGCTTCGGCCTCATCTACGCCGGCGCGCAGAAGAACCTGGGGCCCTCGGGGCTCGCCGTCGTCATCGTCCGCAGGGACCTGGCCGAGCGCGCGGCGGGGAGCGTGCCGGTTTTTTTGCGCTACGCGACCCACATCGACAAGGGGAGCCTCTACAACACGCCCAACACCTGGGCCATCTACCTGGTGAAGCTCGTCTGCGAATGGGTCGAATCCAGCGGCGGCCTGGCCGCGTTCGAGGCGCTGAGCGCCGCCAAGGCGGCCCGGTTGTACGACGTGATCGACTCGAGCGATTTCTGGCGTTCCCCGGTCCAAAGGGAGAGCCGTTCCCTGATGAACGTGGTCTGGAGGCTGCCGAGCGAGGCGCTCGAGGCGGAGTTCGCCTCCCAGGCGACGCGGGCGGGCTTCATCGGCCTGAAGGGCCACCGGTCCGTCGGCGGCCTGCGCGCCAGCATCTACAACGCCGTCTCCATGGAGTCGGTCGAGGCGCTGGCCTCCTTCATGAAGGAATTCGAACAGAAAAACGGCTAGCGGCCGGAATCCTCCGGCCGGGGACCCCGCCCCCGGCCTCCCCGGCACCCCCGCCCCCCTTCGGAATTGCGGCGCGCACGGTGCGCGTGCCATAATCCCCGCGCGAGAAGTTCCCTAAAAATTTTTTTCTCTAAGAAAATTCCTGCAGGAACGTTGTTGCAGACAGGAGCCCTTTACAGGAGACCGGTATGACACTGCCAGACCCCGATTGGATCCAGGTCGTCCTGGACCGGTACGAGCAGCCGCTGATCCGCTACGCGGCGCACATAACGGGGGACATCGAACGGGCGCGCGATGTGGTGCAGGACACGTTTCTGAAGCTGTGCCGCCGTGGCGCGCCGGCCGGCGGCGACAGCCTGGCCCCGTGGATGTACGCGGTCTGCCGCAACGGGGCGCTCGACGTGCGCAGGAAGGAGAAAAGGATGACGGCAATCGACCAGTCCCGGCTGCAGCAGCTGCCGGTGAAGCCGGATTTCCCCGCGGCCCTGGAACGGAACGAGCGGCTGGCGGAGGTGATGCAGGTGCTTGCGACGCTGCCGGAAAACCAGCAGGAGGTGCTCCGGCTGAAATTCCAGGGGGGCTTGAGCTACCGGGAGATCGGCCAGGTGGCGCATCTTTCCATCGGCAACGTGGGCTTTCTCATTCACGCCGGAATACAGGCGATTCGGGAGGCCATGCAGGCCCAACCCGGTTCCGGTGCGGCGAGGAGGGGGAGATGAAGATGGACCGGAACGATCCTCGATGGACCGCCTACGCCCTCGGCGAGATCGAGGATGAGACAATGAGGGCGGAAATCGAAAACCAGCTGCGGGAGTCCGAATCCATGCGCCGTTTCGTGGAGGACATCCGCCGGGCCGCCGCGTGGCTCCGCGAAGGCTTCGACGCCGAACCCCGCCTGGGGCTCTCGGGCGAACAGCGCGGGCGGATCGCGTCGCGGGCGGCCCCCCGCCGGGCCTGGTTCCGGGCCAACCCGGCGTGGGCGCTCGGGGGGGCAGCGGCCGCCCTGGCCCTGGGCCTGTCCTTCTGGGCCTACCAGATGCGGGACAATGCGGCCGAACCCGCCTCCGGGGGCACGCCGATCGCCGAGATGCGCAAGGGCGGTCCCGCCCGGCCCGAACCCGTCCCGGAAGTGACGATCCCGGCCCAGTCCCTGACCGTCATCGACCGGGAGTATGCCCCCGCCCCGGCGCCGGCCGAGCCGCGCCCGGCGGCCGTGGAAACCGCGCGGAACGAGCAGGAGGCAAGCGCGGCGGCCGAGGGCATCCTCACGGAATCGTCCCCGACGTCCGGCACGGTCCTCCGTCACCGGGAAGTGCTCGATCTGCCCCTGATCGACAAAGACGTGCCCGAACGCGTCAAGATCGGCCCGCCGCCGGCTGCCGAGGAGAAGGCGGCCGAGCGCATCTTCACGGAATCGTCCCCTTCGGCCGGCACGGACCTCAGTCACCAGGAAGTGTTCTCTCTGCCCCTGATCGACAACGACGTGCTCGAACTCGCCGACATCCATGGCGGCGTCACGCCACCCACTGACCACAAATTCCGGACAGGCCCTAGTTTCGCCGGAGTGGACAGCCGCGCCCTCAACATCACGCAGGACGGCATCACCATCAACGACGTCCATTATAAGGCCGGCATCCCGTCATCGGGCCCCTTCCAAACCGAGGGGTACGACCCCGTAGCCGACAACGCCTTCCTCGAAGCCGCCCGGAACCCCCTGTCGACCTTCTCCATCGACGTCGACACGGCGTCGTACTCCAACGTCCGGCGCTTCCTCGAGCAGAACCGGCTGCCGCCGCGCGACGCGGTCCGCATCGAGGAGCTCGTCAACTATTTCGAGTATGGCTACAGCGGGCCGGGCGGGGAAGGGCCCTTCGCCGTGCATTTCGAGATGACCGAGGCGCCCTGGAACCCGGAGCACCGGCTGCTGCGCATCGGGCTCAAGGCCGAGGAGATCGAGCCGGGCGCCCGTCCGCCGGCCGGCCTGGTGTTTCTCATCGACGTCTCCGGAAGCATGACGGCCCCCAACAAGCTGCCGCTGGTCAAAGAGGCGATGCACATGCTCGTCGACCAGATGACCGGCAGCGACCGCATCAGCCTGGTGACCTACGCGGGGTCGACGCGGGTGGTCCTGGCCCCGACCGGGGGCGGGGAGAAGCGGCGCCTGCACCGGGCGATCGATAGCCTGTGCGCGGGCGGGTCCACCGCCGGAGCTTCGGGCATCGAGCTCGCCTACGCAACCGCCCGGGGCCACTATGTCGACGGGGGCGTCAACCGCGTCATCCTGGCCACCGACGGCGATTTCAACGTCGGCACGACCAGCCGCGGAGAGCTGGCGCGGCTGATAGAGGAGAAGGCCGAAAGCGGCGTCTTCCTCAGCGTCCTCGGCTTCGGGATGGGCAACTACAAGGACGACACCCTGGAGCTTCTGGCCGGCAAGGGGCGCGGCAACTACGCCTACATCGACACCGCCGCGGAGGCCAAAAAGGTCCTGGTCGACTCGATAGGCGCCACCCTGGTCAGCGTCGCCAAGGACGTCAAGATCCAGGTGGAGTTCAACCCCGCCCGCGCCGGCGCCTACCGGCTGATCGGGTACGAGAACCGGGTTCTGGCCGGGGAGGATTTTAACGACGACGCGAAGAAGGCGGGCGTCATCGGCGCCGGGCACGCCGTGACGGCGCTCTACGAGATCGTTCCCCCGGGGCTGCCGGGCGCCGCGCCGGGGGTCGATCCGCTGAAGTACCAGCAGCCGGCCGAGCCCACACGGGCGGCTTCGGGCAGCGAGGTGGCGACCGTCAAGATCCGCTACAAGGGGCCCGAGGAGGAGCAAAGCCGCCTGATGGAATTCGCCGTGCGCGATTCCGGCGGGAAGTTCGGCGCCTCCTCGGAGGATTTCAAGTTCGCCGCCTCCGTCGCCGCCTTCGGCATGATCCTGCGCGAATCCCCCCACCGGGGGAGCGCCACGCTCGAGGACGCCCTCCGGTGGGCCGAGCAGGGGCGCGGGGAGGACCGCCACGGCTACCGGGACGAGTACATCCGCCTCCTGCACCGCGCCATGTCGATCAAGCGCCCGACCCCCTGACCGCCGCGCGCCGGGAGCCTCCACCCTCGGGCAGGGAGGAGCTCCCCGCGCCGGCGCCGCTGTACTTTCCCCGCAATCGTGCTACCTTTTCAGGGAGAGGTCCGTACCGACAACTATCCTTTTACGGGGGCACGACGATGGACGAGCTCGAGGACATCCGCAGGGAGATCAGCGCGGTCGACGAAACGATCATCGAGGCCCTCGCCAACCGGCGGAAGCTCGCAGCCCGGGTGCTCGAAGCCAAGGGCCGGACGGGCGCTCCCATACGGGACGTCCTGCGCGAGGAGCAGCTTCTGTCGGACCTTGTCGCCCGGGGGCGCCGGCAGGGGCTCGACGCCCACCTGGTCACGCGGGTGTTCCATGAGATCATCGACGACTCCATCCGCTCCCAGCAGCTCGAGCTGCTCGACTACGGGGCCGAAGGGCCGAAGCGCGTCGTCTTCCAGGGCATCGAGGGCTCCTACGGCGAGCTGGCCGGCCAGAAGCACTTCGCCCCGTTTCTGGAGCACACCATGTTTCGCGGCGTCGACACCTTCGAAAAGGTCATCGCCGCCGTCGAGGACGGCGAGGCGGACTACGGGCTGCTGCCGGTCGAGAACACCCGCGCCGGAAGCATCAACGAGGTCTACGACCTGCTCTATGTGGCGCAGCTGGCCATCGTCGGGGAGGAGATCCTCGAGATCCGGCACTGCCTCCTCGGCGTCGGCGAGGTGTCGCTCGGCGACATCCGCAAGATCCTCGCGCACCCCCAGGCCCTGGCCGACTGCCTGAGGTTTCTCTCGAAGCTGCCCCACTGCGAAACCCTCCCGTATCCCGATACGGCCCTGGCCGCCAGGAAGGTCCGGGAGGAGAACAGCCCCGCGATTGCGGCCATCGCCGGCGAGGAGACCGGGAGGCTGTACGGGCTGAAGGTGCTGCGCCGGAACATAGAGGACCAGCCGAACAACTACGCCCGGTACCTCGTTCTCGCCAGAAAGCCCCCGGCCGTGGACCTGCGGATCCCGTGCAGGACCTCGCTCGTGATCACCACCCCCCATGAAGCGGGGGCCCTGCTGAAGGCGCTCAACCTGCTCGACAAGTACCGGATCAACCTGTCCAAGCTCGAAAGCCGCCCGATCCCGGGCATGCCGTTCCAGTACATGTTCTACATCGACTTCGAAGGGAACACGGCCGAACCCAGGGTGTCCCGGGCGCTTGCGGAGCTGCGCTCGGCGACGGCGTCGATGAAGGTGCTCGGGTCCTACCCCGCCCAGCAGCGATCCCGGACCTCGCCCCGGATCGAGGTGCTGGCCGGGACACCGCCGGAGGGGGAAGGCCGCCCGCCGGAGGTTGCCGAGGAGAAGGCCGGGAAGGTCACCTACACGCTCGGCAGCCGGCAGCGGAAGCCGGAGGATACGGTCCTGGACGTGCGCGGGGTCCGGATCGGAGGCCCGGGGTTCGTCGTCATCGCCGGCCCGTGCGCCGTCGAATCCAGGGAGCAGATACGGCAGTGCGCCCGGTACGTCAAGGAATGCGGCGGCGCGATACTCCGCGGCGGGTGCTTCAAGCCGCGCACCTCCCCCTACAGTTTCCAGGGGCTGGGGTTCGAGGGGCTGGAGATGATGGCCGAGGCGGGCAAAGAGTTCGACCTCCCCATCGTCACGGAGGTCCTTTCCCCGGCCGACGTGGAGCCGGTCGCCCGCTACGCGGACGTTCTGCAGATCGGCGCCAGGAACATGCAGAACTTCAGCCTGCTGAGCGAGGCGGGCCGCTCGAACCGTCCGGTGCTGCTCAAGCGGGGGATGATGTCGACGCTCGACGAGCTGCTCAACGCGGCCGAATACATACTCGACAAGGGGAACCACCAGGTGATCCTCTGCGAGCGGGGCATCCGGACATTCGAGACATCGACGCGCAACACGCTCGATCTCGGGTCGATCCCCATTCTCAAGCGCCTGACCCATCTCCCGATCATGGTCGACCCCTCGCACGCCGCCGGCAAGAGGGACCTGGTCATCCCGCTGGCGCTGGCCGCCCACGCCGTCGGCCCCCACGGGCTGATCGTCGAGATGCACCCGGAGCCGGAGAAGGCGCTCTCGGACGGCCCGCAGCAGCTGCATTTCGGGGAATTCGCCGAGCTGATGCGGCGCATCTATAAAACTGATGCGGCGCATCGATAAAGCTGATGCGGCGCATCGGCGGGTCCCCGGCGCCCGCTTTTCGCCCGAAGGGGTATTGTGTTCCCGCGCCCGCGGGAGTATATATTCAGTTGTGGGTTGGAAGCACTATCAGGATACACGGCCCCCGCGCGCGGGGGACCGGGGGAAGAAAGAGACACGATGAAAACGGCGGCGGGGTTTTATTATTACTGCAGCGTACATACCCCCGACCCCTAAGGGTTGTGCCTTTCCTTTCCCTGCCTGCACTACAGAAAGAAAAAACGGCCCGCCGGGGACAACCGGCGGGCCGTTGCCGTTTATGCGGCATGATGGGACTACGGCGGCATGCGCGTCATGCCGCAATGGGAGAAAAAGCTCATGATCATAGTTTGCGAAACCAAGGCGACCGAGGCCCAGATCGTCGCCGTGCAGAACAAGATAGAGGAGGCGGGGCTCACGGTCCACCGCTCCGACGGCGTCGAGCACACCATTCTCGGGGTGGTCGGGGACCGCAACCGCCTCGATGTCGGGGTCCTTTCCATGATGCCCGGGGTGCGCGACGCCGTGGCCGTCTCGACGCCCTATAAGCTCACCAGCCGCGAATTCCACCCCGAGGACACGATCGTGCGCCTGGGCGAGTCGTGCCAGGTCGGCGGGCTGGAGATCGCCGTGATGGCCGGACCCTGCGCCGTCGAGGGCGAGGAGCAGATCGAATCGACCGCCGCCTTCGTCTCCTCCCTGGGCGTGCAGATCCTCCGCGGGGGCGCCTTCAAGCCCCGTTCCTCCCCCTATTCCTACCAGGGGCTGGGGCTCCAGGGGCTGAAGCTGCTGCGGCAGGCGGCCGACCGGAACCACATGGCCGTGGTGACCGAGGTCATGTCGATCGACCAGATCGAACAGGTGTCCGAGTACGCCGATCTGCTGCAGGTCGGGGCGAGGAACATGCAGAACTACCCGCTTTTGACCGCACTCGGGCACGCCGGCAGACCGGTGCTTCTGAAGCGGGGCATGTCGGCCACCATCCAGGAGTGGCTCATGAGCGCAGAGTACATCCTCACGGAGGGGAACGGGGACGTGATCCTGTGCGAGCGGGGAATCCGGACGTTCGAGACGGCCACCCGCAACACCCTGGACCTTTCCTCCGTGCCGGTCCTCAAGCACCTGTCCCACCTCCCGGTCATCGCCGACCCGAGCCACGCCGTGGGCATCCGCAGGTTCGTCGCCCCCATGGCGCGCGCTGCCGTGGCGGCCGGGGCCGACGGCATCATGATCGAAGTGCACCCGGAACCGGAAAAGGCGCTTTCGGACGGTCCTCAATCCCTCAATTTCCAGGAGTTCGGCCTCCTGATGAACCGGTGCCGCATCATCGCGACGACGATCGGGCGGCGGCTCGGAAAGGCCGGGTAACATGAACGAGATCAAGGATACGACCATCACCATCATCGGGTGCGGGCTGATCGGCGGGTCGATCGCCCTGGCGCTGAAACGGAGAAGGCGCGACTGCACGGTGGCCTGCGTCGACCTGCCGGAGCGTCTGCCCGCGATCGCCGAGGCCGGGGTCGCCGACCGGGTCGGCACGCTCGAGGAGGCCGGGGACTGGGTTGCAGGCAGCAGGATCGTGATCCTGGCCACGCCGGTGGATCGGGTGGGGCCGATGATCGAAACGATCGCCCCCCTGCTCGAGGAAGGGACCATCGTCACCGACGTCGGAAGCACCAAGAAGCTGATCATGGAGGAGGCGCGGACGCGGATCCCGCCCGGGGTTCATTTCATCGGGGGGCACCCGATGGCCGGATCGGAGCGTTCGGGCGTGGAGGCCGCCGACCCGCTCCTGTTCCAGGACAGGGTCTACGCTCTCTGCCCGTACCCGGACACGCCCCCGGAGGCCCTGCTGGCCCTGATGGACCTGGCCGAGAGCCTTCGGGCGCTTCCCGTCACGATCGACCCCGGGGAGCACGACGGCATCATGGCCATGGTCAGCCACCTGCCCCACATGATTTCCGTGGCGCTGATGCACGCGGCCATGGCCGGGGACGCCACCCACGCCATGCTCGACAGGATGGCGGGCAGGGGGTTTCTGGACATGACCCGCCTGGCGGCTTCCGATTACGGGGTCTGGCGGGGGATCCTGGAGACGAACCGGGAGGGGATCGCTCAGGCGCTTGCGCGGTTCCGTGAAAGCCTGTCGATTGTCGCGGACTCGATCGCGGACGAACGCATGGGGCAGGTGTGGGAGTCCTCCGGAGCCCGCCGCCGCCTGATGGGGCCCGAGACCCTGCCCCGCCCGAGAAAGCAGGACCTGCGGAGAATCATCGACCACTGCGACAGGCAGATCCTCGCGGCCCTGGCCCGCCGCATCGAAGCGGCCCGCCGGATCGGGAAAATCAAGCGGCATCAGGCGGCGCCGGTCACCGACGCCGAGCGCGAGAGGCGGATGATGCAGCAGAGGGGGGATTGGGGCAAAGCCCTCGGGCTGCCCGGCGATCTCGTCGAGGAGCTTTTCGCCGTGGTTCTCAAACACTGCACCCGGGTCCAGTCCGAGCCCTAGGGCCCCGTCGGGCGCGCCGAAGCTGGCGCGGTTGATTTCGTCCTGCGCCGCCCGGCAGCACCTCCGGGATGCGGCAGCGGTTTCTTCTGTTGTTCACGGACTGCCCCGGATCCTTCGGAATTGGTCTATAATGGGCGGAAGGCTGCGGGCGCCGTGCCGGTGCGGCGCTGCCGCGCCCTTTCGGGGCCGGCCGGGCGACGTGGATCCGGACGCCAGGAGGTTGCAATGCAAAGACGCAGGCTGGGAGAACAGGTCCAGGTGTCCGCCATGGGGCTGGGGTGCATGGGCATGTCCGAATTCTACGCATCCGTCGGGGAAGCCGAATCCGTGGCCGTGATCCACCGCGCCCTCGACCTGGGAGTCGAGTATCTGGACACCGCGGACATCTACGGGATGGGGAAGAACGAGGAGCTGGTCGGGCGCGCCGTCTCCGGGCGGCGCGATCAAGTGTTTTTGGCCACCAAATTCGGCCAGGTCCGCAGCGCGGACGGGGAGTTCGTCGGCGTCAACGGCCGCCCGGAATACGTACGGGACTGCTGCGACGCGAGCCTCGGGCGGCTGGGGGTGGATACGATCGACCTCTACTACCAGCACCGCGTCGATCCCGCCACCCCGATCGAGGACACCGTGGGCGCCATGGCCGATCTCGTGCGCGCGGGCAAGGTCCGGCACCTGGGCTTGAGCGAAGCGTCGCCCGCGACCCTCCGCAGGGCCTCGGCCGTCCACCCGATCCTGGCGCTGCAGACCGAGTACTCGCTCTGGAGCCGTGACCCCGAGATAGGCATCCTCCACGCGTGCAGGGAGCTGGGCGTCGGGTTCGTGGCCTACAGCCCACTGGGCCGGGGATTTCTGACCGGGCGGTTCCGCAACGGGGAGGACCTGGCCCCGGGGGACGCGCGCACCCGCCAACCCAGGTTCATGGGGGAGAACCTGCACCACAACCTCATCCTCGCCGATGCCGTCCGGTTTTTGGCGGAGGAAAAAAGCTGCACGCCCGCGCAGCTCGCCCTGGCGTGGGTGCTCTCCCGCAGCGGGGACATCGTGCCGATCCCCGGCACCGCCAGCATCGGGCATCTGGAGGAGAACCTCGGCGCCCTGGGCGTCGCGTTGACCCCCACGGACATGCACCGCCTGGAGGAGGTCTTCCCCCTGGGCGCCGCGGTCGGGGAGCGCTACAGCGACCGCGGCATGCAGACGGTCAACATTTGAGAGGTGCCGTTATCCCCGCCGACAGAAAACCCACCGAGGGCGTGAAGATCCTGCTCGGGGATCCCCGGAAGGCGATTGTCCGGCTGTCGATCCCGATGGTCGTGGCGATGTCGTTCCAGACACTGTACAACCTGGCCGACGCCATCTGGGTCTCGGGCCGCGGGCCCGATTCGCTGTCGGCCGTCGGCTTCACCTTCCCCTTTTTCTTCCTCGCCATGGCGCTGGCCAACGGAATCAGCATCGGCGGGGGCGCGGCGATATCCCGGCGGATCGGCGCCGCCGACCCTGCCGGGGCCGGCAGGGTCGCCACGCACAGCGTCGTCTGCAGCGTGGCGGCAGGCGTGCTCACGAGCGCCGTACTGCTCCTGGCGCTCCCCGGCGCCCTGGCCTACATGGGGGCCGCCGGCGAGGCCCTGCGCCTTTCGGTCCTGTATTCGCGGATCCTCGTCTCCGGTCTCCCCCTGCTGTTTTTCAACGCGACCGCCGTGGCCATCCTGCGGGGCGAGGGGGACGCCAAACGCGCCATGGCGGCCATGGCCGCCGGCGGCCTCGCGAACATCCTCCTGGACCCCGTCTTCATATACAGCCTGGACATGGGGGTCGCCGGCGCGGCGGTGGCGACGGTCCTGTCCATGTTCGTGTCTTCGGCCCTCGGCTTCTACTGGCTGTTCGTCCAGAAGAAGACGTACGTAGGTTTCCGGTTCCGGGGGTTTCGCTTCGACTGGGGGATCCTCCGGGACATAGGCAGGGTCGGGCTCCCCGCCTCGGTGGCCCAGATGTCGATGTCCCTGATGGCGTTTCTGGTGACGACGATCATCGCGAAGGTGGGGGGGACGACCGGCGTCGCCGTCTACACGAGCGGCTGGCGCATCGTCAGCATCGCGACGCTGCCGATGCTGGGCGTCGCCAGCGCCGTCACGGCCGTGACCGGGGCGGCCTTCGGCGCCTCGGAATACGGCAAGGTCCGCTCCGCCTATGTCTACGCACTCAAGGCAGGCGTGGCCGTCGAGCTGGTCCTGGCCGCGATCATGGTCGCCTTCGCCCCCCAGATCACGTGGATTTTCACCTGGTCCGAGGAGTCCGGCGCCCTGGTGCCGGAGCTGGTGACGTTCCTCCGCGTCCTCTGGATCATTCTCCCCACGACTCCCTTCGGGATGCTCTCCTCGGGGCTGTTCCAGGGGACGGGCAAGGGCGTGTTCGCGCTCTCGGCCACCCTGATCCGGACCATCGTGTTCACCGTCCCGTTCGCGTGGCTGCTCGGGGTCCATTGCGGCTGGGGTCTCCAGGGCGTGTGGATCGGGATGGCTGCGGCGGCCGTGGCCTACATCCCCGTGGTCTTCGGCTGGGCGCTGCTCTACCTCCGGCGCCTGCAGTCGTCCGCGTAGCCCTGCGCCGCGCCTATTATCCGGACGGGGCCCGTTGCTTCATGCGGGGGGTTCGCGGTATCCGAGGACCATCATGGTGATGTCGTCGTGCTGGGGGGCGCCGGCGGAGAACGCGACGACGGCCCTGTGGATCCGATCCAGGATCTCCGGCGCCTCCAGGCGCGCGCTCTCCCCGAGCAGGGCGGCCAGGCGCCCGGTCCCGAATTCCTCCCCGGAGGTGTTGAGCGCCTCCACGACGCCGTCGGTGAACAGGACCAGGTGATCGCCCGGCTGCAGGCGGACGGTGCCCGTTTCGTACTCCGCGCTGGCGAACAGGCCGAGGACCATGCCGCCCGACAGCAGCTCCTTCATGGACCCGTCGCGCCCGAGCACGAGCGGCGGGTTATGCCCGGCGTTGACGTAGGTGCAGGCGCCGTCCGGGCCCAGGATCCCGATGAAGAACGTCACGAAACGGTTGCCCGTGCCGCGCTGCACGAGGATGCGGTTGAACCTTCCGATGACCGATTCCAGCGGGGCGTCCAGGAGGTTCTGGGAGTCGAACATGCCCTGGAGCAGGGAGGCCAGGATCGCCGCCGGCATCCCTTTCCCCGCCACGTCGGCGACGGCGAAGCCGAAATGGCCGTTGTCGAGGTCGAAATAGTCGAAATAGTCCCCCCCGATCTCGTAGCACGGCAGGCTCCGGCTGCAGGCCCGGACATACTCGAGCTCCTTCGACGGCGGGGGGAGCAGCGCCTGCTGGATCTCGTGCGCGACGGCGAGCTGCTGGTCGATCCGGCGCTTCTCCTGCGAGTCCCTGTACAGGCGCGCGTTGTAGATGGCCACGGCGGCTTCGGAAGCGAGCGTTTCCAGGGCGTCGATCCGGGTGTCGGACATTTTCGACGCCACGCGGGAGCTGTCGACGCAGAGAACCCCTATGATCTCCGAGCGCACCCCCTCCCCGGACAGGGCGCCGCAGTCGCGGACCTCGACGTTGCGCAGGGGGACGCAGGAGATGCCGTGCAGGCCGAGCTGGCGGGTGTGGTCGTGGCACGCGTCGGAGGCCAGGTCCCGGATGACGACGGGTTTTCCGGAGCGGAACACGTCGTAGGGCACCCGCTGGCTGGTCTGGAAGCAGGACCTGTCGAGCGGCTGCCTGCTGCTGTTACGGGCGCAGCGGAAGTCGAGCTCGCCGTTCTCCCCCTGGAGCATGAGGAAGCCGCGTTCGGCCCCCATCAGCTCGATGGCCGTGTCGACCACCAGGGCCAGCAGGTCGTCGAGCACGGGCATGGAGCTCAGGGCCCGCAGGGCGGCGAACAGCTTGCCCACCTCCCTGAAGCCGAAATGGGAAAATGCGAAGTCGCTCTCCGTGTTGCTCCGGCCTAGGAGCGTCTGCAGGATGCCCCCGGTGTGAAACGACAGCACCGGCCCCTGAGGCCCGCCGAGCTGGATGCGGTCGCCGTCGGTCAGGCAGACCTCGTCGACCCGGGCGCCGTTGACGAAAGTCCCGTTCTTGCTGCCGAGGTCGCGGAGCCGGTATTGCCCGCCTTGCACTTCCACCGCGGCATGGAACTGGGAGACGATCATGCGGCCGATGGCCAGGTCGTTTTCCGAACTGCGCCCGATGGTGCAGCGGGGGGGGCAAACGGGCGTCCGGCATTCCTTCCCCGTCCCGTCGTAGTGGACGAGCCGGGCGCCAGGCCCCGGCTCCGGGCGGTAGTCGCGGCCGGGGGCCCGCCCGGCGGCGCGGGCGAGCGCGGCGGCCAGGTCTTCGGCCGCGACGGGGGAGGCAAGGACGTCGGAGGCTCCCGCGTGCCAGGCATCGAGTATGAAGCCGTCGGTCGCACGGTCGCATACGGCGACGACGGGCAGCAACGGGTAGCTACCGGAAAAGTATTCTATCCTGCGGGCGGTTTCCGCGTCCCCGGAGCCCTGGAGGCATAGGAGGTCGACGCGGAGGGTTCGGAGCTTTTCTTCGGCGTCGGCTCCGTCTTTGGCTTCAACGACCGTGTGGCCGGCCCGGGAAAGAAGCGCCGCGACGCCCTCCCCGGAGGGGGGGGCGGTGCCCAGGAGCATGATGGCGTAGGTTCCCGTCATGGGTGCCGCCCTCGGACTGAAGCCCGCAAACGGTGCGTCAGAAGCTTTCCAGCGCGGCTTCCTCGTTGTCAAACGTGTCGAAAACGGTGAATAGTTTCGTGATCACGAGCAGCTGCTGGATCTTCTTCGTCAGGCAGAGCAGCTTCAGGCTTCCCTTGCTGTTGACGACCGTGGTGTAGGCGCTCACCAGTTCGCCGATGCCCGAGCTGTCGACGTAGCTGATCCCGGCAAGGTTGAGGATGATCTTCTTGGAGCCGCTGTCGAGGAGTTTCCGCACCGTGGTGCGGATCGACATCGTTCCTTCCCCCAAGGTGATCTTTCCGCTGCAATCCAGAATTTTGACGTCTCCGATGGTGCGCACTTCTATTTTCATGATGGACCTCCCGATGGTTTGCCCGCCCCTGCAACAACGCGCATGGAAATATTCCGGTTGAGGCATCCCGCCGTCTGCGGGTCCCCTGGCCGGATTGTATAGTATCCTCCCCCCTCGAAACAAAAGAATACCGCCCCCTTCTGCAGGGGTATCCCGCCGGGGCGCCGCGCGCCCCCGGCCGGTCAGAAGGAGGGCTTCGCCTTCAGGGCGCCGAGCTGCACCAGCACCCCGGTGAAGTCGTACGTGCGTATCTCCCGCGCGATCCGGCCCTCCGAGAGCAGGAACATGGAGGAGCCGTTGAAATCGAACCGTTTCCCCGTGGCCTTGTATCCGCAGAAATCATACTGCTGGGTCGCGGTTATCCTGATGAACTGCGCCGCCCGGTCCCCGTCGATCAGCAGGTGCCGGACGTGGTATTCGGTGTCGGGGAAGGTCCTGAACCAGTCGGCGTAGCTTTTCCGGATGGCCTCCTGCCCCTTGAGGACCCCGAACAGGGGGCTGTCGATCTCCCCGTTTTCGGTATGGCTCGCCGAGAGGGTTTCCGTGTCGTGCTCCTGCCAGGCCCTGTCCCGTTTCTCGAAAAACTCCGCAATCGTTACGCGATCCATCATAGGCGGCTCCTTCCCGAAGATCCGGTCGTCCTTTGGGTCCCGCAGCCGCCGACGGGGGCGCGGCCGCAGTGGCGCCGATGGTGCCTGATGCCGGTCGATACGGACAGTATAGCGCACCCCCGGCGGAATTGCGCACGGCAAACGCCTGGAAACCGCCCGCCCCCGGGCCCCCCGGGCGGAGGGGAAACGGCGGCGCACGCCATTTTGCCCGTGAACCCGGCGGCGAAAGGCCGTATAGTATGCCCATATTTCAGGCCGGGGCGCCCATCGGTTGTGATGGTGCGTTCCCCCCGCCTGCAGAACCGCGCCCGCCGCCGGTAACCGGCCCGGGCCGGATGAACAAAGGAGACTAGCCGATGAGACATACCCTGACTGCCGTCTGTATTACCGCCGTCCTGCTGCTGCTGACGGGCTGCAACGTGGAATCCGGAACCGCCCCGCAGAAGGCGCCCTCGATCCAGGGCGTCTGGACCATCGAGTCCATGGATGTGGGCACCGGCGAGAACAAAAGGACCACGGTGCCCAAGGCGTTCATGATGTTCGTGTTCGAAAAGCACTACAGCGCCATCCGCGATTTCGCGCCCCGCCCGGAACCGGGGCAGGAAAGCGCCCCCGCCTCCAGCAGCGCCTTCATGGCCGATGCCGGGACCTACGAGTTCGACGGCACCGACCTGGTGGTCCATCACATGGTGGCCGCGTTCCCCAGCCTGGGGTCGATGACCTTCGGGTGCAGGATGGAGGGGCCGGACATCATGATCCTGACCCCGCAGTACGACAAGATGGTCATGCCGGGAATGAACATGGCCCCCTCGCCTTCCGGGAAGATGGGGTACGGGGACGCCGCCGTGCTCTACCGGTTCAAGCGGCTGGAATAGCGCCGGGTCCCCCCGATGTTCAAGTTCCTACACGCCGCGGACATCCACCTGGACAGCCCGCTCCGGGGTCTGTCCAGGTATGAATCGGCGCCCGCGGAATCGGTCCGCAACGCGTGCCGGAGGGCCTTCGAGAATCTGGTCGACCTGGCGATCGAGGAAAAGGTCGCTTTCGTCCTGCTCTCGGGCGACCTTTACGACGGGGACTGGAAGGACTACAGCACCGGCATTTTCCTCGGCCGGCAGGTGGGGCGGCTCGGCCGGAACGGCATCGCGGTTTTCGCCGTGGCCGGGAACCACGACGCCGCCAGCCGCATCACCGCGGCCCTGGACTGCCCCGCCAACATGAAGGTCTTCCCCTCGCAGAAGGGCGAAACCTTCCGCCACCAGGCCCTGGCGGTGGCCATCCACGGGCAGAGTTTCGCAACGCAGCACGTCGACCGCAACCTGGCCGCCGGCTACCCCCCCGCCGCCGAGGGGATGTTCAACATCGGAATGCTGCACACGAGCCTCGACGGACGGGAGGGGCACGACGTGTACGCCCCCTGCAGTACCGACGACCTCTGCCGCAGGGGGTACCAGTACTGGGCCCTCGGGCACGTCCACGCGCCCGAGACCGTTTCCGAGGACCCCTGGATCGTGTTCCCCGGCTGCATCCAGGGGCGGCACATCCGCGAGAGGGGGCCGAAGGGGTGCGTCCTGGTGACCGTCGCCGGCGGCGCCGTGGAAAGCCTGGAGCGGCGGCCCCTGGACGTGCTGCGGTGGGCTCTCACAACGGTCGACGCATCGGGCGCCGCCGACGCACGGGAGCTGACAGAATGCGCCCGGGAGGCTATCGAGAGCGCGCTGGAAGCCTCCGAAGGCCGCCCTACGGCCATGCGCGTCCGCTGCATCGGGGCGACGGCCGCCTCGGCGGAGCTTGCCGCTTTCCCGGAACGGTTCGAGCAGCGGATCCGCGCGCTCGCCGCGGAGATCGCCGGCGACTCCCTCTGGATCGAAAGGGTGGAGAACGCCACGTCGGACAGGTTCGACCATACGGCGGCGCCGTCCGAACCGGGCGCGCTGGGGAACCTGCTCGGGGAGATCGCCCGGCTGCCGGACGGCCCGGAAGCCGCCGACGGCATCCGGGACCTGATCGCCGATCTCAGGCAGAAGATGCCGCCCGAAGCGTTCGGGCCCGGCTCCCCCCTGGATCTGGACGAGGCGGGGACGGCCCGGCGCCTCGTCGCCGAGGCCAAGAGGCTGCTGGTCGGAAGGCTCCTGGCCGCGGGAGACGCCGGATGAGGATAGACCGCCTGGACCTGATCGCCTACGGGCCCTTCACCGGCAGAAGCCTGGACCTGTCGAAAGGGTCCTCGGGCCTGCACATCATCTACGGGGACAACGAGGCGGGGAAGAGCACCTCGCTCCGGGCCCTGACGGCCTGGCTGTTCGGCATCCCGGCCCGCACCGGCGACAATTTCCTCCACCGCCATTCCGCCCTCCGCGTGGGGGGCAGGCTCCGGCTCTCCACGGGGCGGTCGATCGAGTTCGTGCGCAGGAAGGGCGCGAAGGACACCCTCCTGGACCCCGGCACGGGCGCCCCGCTGGAGGATTCCCTGCTGGCCGGGTTTCTGCCCGCCGGCATGGACGAAGCGCTGTTTGCCAAGCTCTACGGGATCGACCACCCCCGGCTGGTCGCCGGGGGACGGGAGCTGCTGGCCCAGTCCGGAGACCTCGGGCAGGCGCTCTACAGCGCCGCCATCGGCACCGCGGGTCTCCGGAGCGTGCTGTCGGAACTCGCCGGCGGCGCCGACGAGATCTACCGGCCCCGTGCCTCCACCAGGCCGCTGAACCAGGCCATCGCCGGGTTCAGGGCGGCCCGGAAGCGGGTGCGGGATTCCGGGCTTTCCGTCGAGGCGTGGAAACGGCTGCAGGGCGACCTGGCGGACACGCTCGCGCTGATCGAGCGGGTGGAGGCCGCCATCGGCGACAAGCGGAGGCTGCAGAGCCGCCTGCAGAGGCTCGCCCGGGTCCGCGGGGCCCTGGCCGAGCGCCGCGCCGTCCTCGCGGAGATCGAGGGGCTCGGGGAGGTGCGCTTGCTCCCGGAGGATTTCGACGCCAGGCGCCGCGGGGCGTCCGAACGGCTGCGGGCCGCCACGGAAGCGCGGGAACGGCGCCGCGCGAAGCTCGCCCGGCTCGAGGAGGCGTGCCGGTCCCTTTGCCTCCGCGACGAGGTGCTCGAGAACGGGGAGGCCATCGAGGCCGCCTACCGGGAACTGGGGGCGGTGGAAAAAGCGGTCGGGGACGGTCCGAAGCGGGACAGCGAGCGGCGCCTGCTGCTCGGGGAGGCCGCGGCTCTCCTGAAGGGCCTGAGGCCCGACATCCCGATCGGCGGGGCCGAAGGCCTCCGCCCCCTTTTGAACAACCGGAAATGGATCGCGGACCTGGTGCGGCGGCACAGCCTGCTCCTCCAGCGGCGGGAGGGGGCCGTGGCCGCCCGCAGGGAGGCCGAGAGGCGGATGGCGGCCATCGGCGGGGAGCTCGACAGCCTGCCCCGGCCCGGCGCCGGGCTCGAGCGTCTGAAAGAATCGGTCTCCGGGGCCCGCAGGGCGGGCGACCTCGACAGGCGGCTGCTCGAGGCCCGGCGCCGGGCGTCGGAGGCCGGGGCCTCCTGCCTGGAGGCCTTCGCCCGCCTGGGCAGGTTCTCCCGGGAGCCCGCGATGCTGCTGCGGACGCCCATGCCCGTTCCGGAGACCGTCGATGTTTTCGAAGAGAGGTTCGACGCCGTCGCCGGCAGGGGCAGAGACGCGACCAGGCGGAGGGACGAGCTGTGCGCGGAAAGGGACCGGGCGCAGCGGGACCTCGAAACGCTGGTGCGGTCCGGCGATGTGCCCGATCCCGGGGACCTCGGGCGGCTGCGCGCCTCCAGGGACGCCCTCTGGGCGGCGGTCCGGCGCCGGTTCGTCGAGCGCGCCGATGCCGGGCCCGAAGCGTTCGGGCCGGCGGCGGAGGAGGGCCTGCCGGAGCTGTACGAGAGGAAAGTCTCCGAGACGGACCGGCTGTCGGACCGAATGCTGTCGGCGGCCGACCGCGTGGCGAAGCGTTCGGAACTGGAGGCGAAGATCGAAAACCTCCACCGGCGGCTCCTCGAGAACGACGCGGAGGCCGGCATGATCGACCGGGAGTCCGCCGCCTGCCTCCGGGAGTGGGCCGCCGTCTGGGAGCCCCTCGGCGTCCTCCCGGGGACCCCCCGGGAGATGAAGCAGTGGATGCTGCGGGCCGAGAAGCTGGCCGAAGACCTGCGGGCGGCCGACGCGGCCGCCCGGGAGGCCGACAGGCTCGGGGCGGAATGCGCCGCGCTCGTGCAGGAGCTCGAGCGGCAGCCGGCCCGGCCCGGCGCCCCCTCGGGGGAGGGCGCCCCGGGGCTCGAGGACGCCATCCGGCGCTGCGAGCTCGAAATCGGGCGGGAGGAGGCGGCGATGGAGCGGAGGCGGTCGCTCGGGCAGGCGCTCGAGGACGCCCGGGGGCGCCTGGAACAAGCGGAAGGGGAGATCCGGTCGGCCGGAGACGACCTCGAGGCCTGGGAGGGGGAATGGCGCGCGGCCGCGGGGGGGCTGGCCCCGCCCGAAGGCCTGCACCCGGAGCAGGCGGCCGAGGCTTTCGATAAACTTGCGGCGTACTTCGACAGGATGGACCGCGCGGAGGAACTGGCCGGCCGGATTGACGGGATGGACGCGCTCGTCGAATCGTTCCGCCGGAAGGTGTCCGACCTTGCCGCGCGCGTCGGGTGCCGCCCGGAAGGGCTCGAAGCCGCCGCCATGGCCGCGCGCCTGAACCGGGAGCTCGGCGAGGCCCGCGAGGCCCGGGCCGTCTACGCCGGCATGGAGGTCCAGAGGAAGGAACTCGCCGAAGAAATCGCCGACGCCGGCATCACGATCCGCTCGGCCGACCAGGAGCTGGCGGCGTTGCGGGAGATGGCCGGCGCCTCCGGGGACGAGGACCTGGAACGGGCCGGCGAGCGCTCCGCCTTCCGGCACGCCCTCCGGAGGAAGCTCGAGGGCCTCGAGCAGGAACTGGCCCGCAACGGCGACGGCAGCAGCATCCGGGACCTGGAGGAAGATGCCGCGGGGTCGGACATGGATGCGGTCGACGGCCAGCTCGAGCGCGTCGCCTCCGAGCTCGAGGACCTCCACGCGGAGCGGGACGACCTGCGCGACCGGCGGCAGACGCTCCGGGACGCCGTCGAGTCCAGGGACGGGAGCGCCGAGGCCGCCGCGGCGAGCGAGGAAGGGGAACAGCAGCTGGCCGGGATCGCCTACGGGGCCGAACAGTACCTCCGCCTGCGTATCGCGGCGCGGATCCTCGAGGACCGCATCGAAAACTACCGGAAGAACAACCAGGCCCCGGTGCTGTCGGCCGCGGGCGGGCTGTTCCGGAGGCTCACCCTCGGGTCCTTCGCCGAACTGCGCGACGAGCTCGACGAGGGGGGCCGGCCGCGTCTGCTGGGCGTCCGCCCCGACGGCGCGGAGGTCCCGGTCGAGGGGATGAGCGACGGGACGAGGGACCAGCTCTTCCTCGCGCTCCGGCTGGCCGCGATGCGGCAGCACCTGGCCCAGGGGGAGACGATGCCCTTCGTGGCCGACGACATCCTCGTCGGGTTCGATGACGGCCGCACCGCGGTGGGCCTCGAGATCCTGGCCGAGCTGGCGGCCGTGACGCAGGTGCTGCTGTTCACGCACCACCGGCGGGTGCCGGAGATCGCCGCAACGGTCGAAGCCGCCGCGGGTGTCTTCGCGCACGACCTGGCCTGCGGCCCCGCCTAGGTCCGCGGCCCCGGGGGACAGCCCCGGGGGACAGCCCCGGGGGACAGCCCCGGGAAAGATCCGCTTCGGTGACCGGCGTCACGGAAAATTCCCCGATACCCCCTATCATGAAAGTAAAGCCCCGGCGGGAAATGGTCGAATTGTATAGCAGGATTCGGGAGGTATGCGCCTTGCGGTTTCTACAGGGATTGAAGAAACAGAGCGCCGATTTCATCGTCACGCACAAGCAGAAACTGCTCCTGGCGAGGGTGTACGCCATCTACGCGCTCATCATAGGGGTCCTCTACATGGGCAATGCGGCGCTGGACGTCCACAGGGGCAAGTCGGCGGCCTACGCCGTGGCGCAGGACTTCGTCGCCCGCAAGCTCGTCTCCCCCTCCTCCGCCGTATTCCCCCCGAGTTCGGAGGATGCCGTCACGGTCGCCTACCTCGGCGGGAACCGCTACCGGGTCGACGGCTACCTCTACTCCAAGAACACCTTCGGGAATCCGCAGCGGTCCGACTACTGGTGCGTCGTCCGGAACACGGGATCCGGGGAGTGGACCTACGAAAACATCCTGTTCAAGTAGCCGACCGGGAGCCGTTGCGGGGCATCCTGGAACGGGGACGCCTCCGACCGCCTCAGCCGATCTTCTTCCCGGCGTCCGGCCCGGGCGTGACCGAGTAGATCTCCCCGATGCGGATGACGACGGCGCCCTTGGATTGGAAGGGATGCCCCGCCTTCAGGCTGAGCGCGTGCACCCATTCTGCGGTCTCCTCGAAAATCTTCCCCGCCGTGTGGATCGCGGCCGCGCCCTTGACCTGGTACCCCTCGCCGCTGTCTTTGTCCCAGAACGAGAGCGCGGCCTTCGGGTTCTCCCTGAGATTGCTCAGGGTTTTGACGAAGAACTGGTCCGATACGAGGAGCGTCTCGTCGTCGAGGATCTTCACCGCGGCGACGGGGACCGTGTTCGGGTTCCCGCCCCGGTCCGAGGTGCCGAGGACAAAGGTCTTCTGGTTCGAAAATATTTCCTTCATGCGCGGGCTGAGCAGCGCCATGGTTCCCTCCTGTTGGTGTTTTCCCGGGCCCGGGAACGCTCCCCGGCCCGGGGTACTCATACCATATTCCCGGCTCCGTCTCAAGCGAAGGAAGGCCCCCGGGGCGTCCTCCGGAGCCGGCCCGCCCCGGGGTTCTGTAAGGAATGCGGCGTAGGAACTTGCGCAGCGGCGCCCCGGAGGCGCCAAATATAAAAAATGATAAAGATTCTTGTTGACAACGTCGAAAAATGCCGTATAACTTCCATGGAAATTTGAAAAAATTTCCACTGGAAGACCGAGAGCGATTAGAGGAATTCAAAAAAGGTATCCGGCCGTCTCTCCGGCGCGCACCTTGACGAAAAGGATACGGTACTTCGATGGAAGACGACATCTCATCCACTGAAAAGGATGAACCTCCGGGTACGGGCTGGCTGTTCTCCCCGCCTGCCGAGGTTCTCCAAACAATCTCCACCCCCGGGAACCCCTTCAGACAACCGATACCAACAACAGGAGGCAAGGCTGGCGGCCGGCCCGTCCGTGCGCGCGCCATCTCCATCGCCGCCGAGGCGGGCATGCTCAGGAGCGCCCGCAAATCCAACCCGTCCGTCTTTGTCACGGGCGCGCGCGCCCTGCATTTCCGCGAGGCGTTCTTCCCCGGCGCCACCGACCGCGAGTGGAACGACTGGCGCTGGCAGCTGTCGAACCGGATCACGGACCTGGGCGGCCTGGAAAGGATCGTCCGGCTCTCCGAAGACGAGCGCCGGGCCATCGCCCTGCACCGCGGGTCCCTGCCGATCGCGATCACGCCCTACTACGCGAGCCTGATCGACCCGGACGACCCCCTGCAGCCCCTGCGCCGCACGGTGGTCAAGTCCGGGGCCGAAAACAGGATCCTCCCGGAGGAGGGGGCCGACCCGCTCAACGAGGACGGGGATTCCCCCGTGCCCGGGCTGGTGCACCGGTACCCGGACCGCGTCCTGTTTCTGACGACGGGTTTCTGCTCGGTCTACTGCCGCTACTGCACCCGTTCCCGCATGGTGGGCGCCCACGGCGGGGAATTCGGCTTCAATATGAAGCAGTGGGAGGCCGCCATCGGCTACATCGGGCGGCACCCGGAGGTGCGCGACGTGCTCCTGTCCGGCGGCGACCCGCTCACGCTCCCGGACGGCCGCATCGAGTGGCTGCTCGGGCGGCTGCGCGCCATCGAGCACGTGGAGATCATCCGGATCGGCAGCAAGGTCCCGGCGGTGCTGCCGCAGCGGGTCACCCCCGCCCTGGTGCGGATGCTGCGCCGGTACCATCCCCTGTGGATGAGCCTGCATTTCACGCACCCGGACGAGCTGACGCCGGAAACGGCGCTGGCCTGCAAACGGCTGGCCGATGCGGGCATCCCCCTGGGGAGCCAGACGGTTCTGCTCAAGGGCGTCAACGATTCCGTCGACACCATGACCCGGCTCAACCAGGGCCTGCTCCGGTGCCGCGTCCGGCCCTACTACCTCTACCAGTGCGACCCGGTCGAGGGGTCCTCGCATTTCCGCACGTCCGTCGACAAGGGGCTCGAGATCATCGCCGGGCTCCGGGGATTCACCAGCGGCTACGCGGTGCCCCACTACGTGATCGACGCCCCGGGCGGCGGCGGGAAGATCCCCCTGCTGCCCGATTACGTCGAGGGCCGCGACGACGCCGGCATCCTGCTCCGGAACTACCGGGGGAGCCTGCACCGCTACCCCGATCCGGCCCCGGACGCCGTCCTGCCGGTTCGGGGAGCGCAATGAAGATTGGGCTGACCTACGACCTCCGCCAGGAGTACCTCGACCGCGGCTACGGCGAGGAGGAAACGGCGGAGTTCGACCGGGCCGATACCATCGAGGCCATCGAACGCTCCCTCGGGGGCCTCGGCTACGCGACCGACCGGATCGGAAACATCTGGAGCCTGGCCGGGAGGCTCTGCCGGGGGGACCGGTGGGACCTCGTGTTCAACATCGCCGAGGGCCTCCACGGCATCGGCAGGGAGGCGCAGGTGCCGGCTCTGCTCGACGCCTACGGCATCGCCTACACGTTCTCGGACCCCCTCGTGCTGGCCCTCACCCTGCACAAGGGGATGACCAAGAGGGTGCTGCGGGACCTGGGCGTCCCGACGCCGGATTTCGCCGAAATCGCCTCGGAGGAGGATGTCGGGAAGGTAGGGCTTCCGTTTCCGCTGTTCGTCAAACCCATCGCCGAGGGGACCGGGAAGGGGATCGGCCCGGCGTGCCGGGTCGCCGACAGGGAGTCGCTGCGCCGGGAGAGCCTGAGGCTGCTCGCCCGGTACCGGCAGCCGGTCCTGGTCGAAACCTTCCTGCCCGGGCGGGAGTTCACCGTCGCCGTCGCGGGGACCAGCGCCCGCGCCGAGGTCCTCGGCGTGATGGAAATCTTCCTCAAAGGCAATGCCGAGGCGGACGTCTACTCCTACACCAACAAGGAGGAGTGCGAGCAGCGCGTCGAGTACGCTCTGGCCGACGACGCCGTGGCGCGGGCCGCGGCGGAGAACGCGCTCTCGGCCTGGGTCGGGCTCGGCTGCCGCGACGCCGGCCGCATCGACCTGCGGGTCGACGCCCTGGGCGTCCCGAACCTGATGGAGGTCAACCCGCTGGCCGGGCTGCACCCGGAGCATTCCGACCTCCCGATCATCTGCGGCCTGGCCGGGATCCCCTACGACCGCCTCATCGAGCGGATCATGGAGAGCGCTCTGGCACGCCTCGACAACCGTGCCGCCGCGGCCCGGACCGGGGTGGACCGATGAAGACGGCGATCGTGCATGCGGACGTCGGGGCCCGCCCGGAGAAGGATGAGCAGGACGTCCTGGTCCAGGCTGCGGCGGTAGAGCGGTCGCTGGGTGCGCTCGGCCACGCGTCCCGCCGGCTCCCGGTGACGCTCGACCTCGGGCGGGCCGCAGCCGACCTCGGGCGGGCCGCGCCCGATTTGGTGTTCAACCTGGTCGAGTCGCTCGAGGGCACCGGCCGGTTCGCCCATTGCGCGCCCCTGCTGTTCGAACACCTGTCGATCCCCTTCACCGGATCGGGTTCCGAGGCCCTGTACCTCACCACGGGGAAGACGCTGGCCAAGGACCGCCTCCGGCACGCGCAGATCCCAACGCCGGACTGGACGGCGGCCTGCGGCTCCAGGATCCCGGAGCCGGGTTTCGCCCCCCCCTACATCGTCAAGCCGGTCTGGGAGGATGCGTCGGTCGGCATCGACGACGCGTCCGTCGTCCGCACCGGGGAGGACCTCGGGCGCGTGATCCGGGACAAGCGGGCGCGGCACGGGGAGTGCTTCGTCGAGGCCTTCATAGACGGCCGGGAGTTCAACATCTCGCTTCTGGCCGACGCCGGCGGCGTGCAGGTCCTGCCGCCGGCCGAGATCCTCTTCGACCGGTTCCCCGCGGGCAAGCCCCGGATCGTGGGCTACGAGGCCAAGTGGGAGGAGGGGTCGTTCGACTACCGCAACACCCCCAGGACGTTCCAGGGCCCCCCGGAGCAGGCCGGACTCTGCGGGCGGCTCGAAGCCGTCGCGCGGCGCTGCTGGGACCTGTTCGGCCTGCGGGGGTATGCGCGCGTCGATTTCCGGGTCGACCCCGGGGGCCGGCCGTGGGTGATCGAGGTCAACGCCAACCCCTGCATCGCGCCCGATGCGGGATTTACGGCTGCCGCCGGCCGCGCCGGCATCCCCTACGACCGGATGATCGCGCGCATTCTCGACGACGCCTTCACGGCGACCTAGGGGGGGCCATGTTCCGGATCCGGCGCATCTACGACAGTACGCTGCCGTCGAGCCTCGACGTCATCTCCCAGGTGCAGGCCATGCTGCGCGACCGGTTCCCGGGGCTCGACGAAAAAGACGTCGCGAAGATCAACGACCAGCTGCTCAACCCCCTGAAGCACCGCTTCCGCTCCTACCTGCTCGTGGCCGACGACTCGAGCCGGAGGGTGCAGGGATTCGCCCTGCTGCTGCATGCGCCGGACCTCCGTTTCTGCTACCTGGACTTCATATCCGCCGCGCGGTTCACCGCCGGCCGGGGCGTCGGCAGCGCGCTCTACGACCGGGTGCGCGAAGAGGCGCTGGCGCTCGGCTCCCCGGGCGTCTTCTTCGAGTGTTTGCCCGACGACCCGGCGCTGTGCCGCGACGGGGAAGTGCTCCGGCAGAACGCCTCGCGCCTGCGGTTCTACGAGCGGTACGGCGTGCGCCCCGTGGCCGACACGGCCTACGAGACCCCCGTGCGGGAAGGGGGGGACTGCCCGCCGTACCTGATGTTCGACGGCCTGGGGCTCGGCCGGCCGCTCGGGCGGGACAGGGCCAGGGAGATCGTCCGGGCGATCCTGGAAAGGAAGTACGGCGGCGTCTGTCCGCAGTCCTACATCGACATGGTGGTGGACTCGTTCCGGGACGACCCGGTCCGGTTCCGCGACTACGTCTACGTCAGGCCCGAACCGCGGCCGCCGGTCGCCGTCCGCGGCCCGGGCTTCGAACCCATCGCCCTGGTCGTCAACGACCGCCACGACATCCACCATGTCCGCGACAGGGGGTACGTGGAGGCGCCGGTCCGGATCCGGTCGATCCTGCGGGAGATCCTCCCCGGCGGCCTGTTCGAGACCGTCGAGCCCCGCAGCTACCCGGAAAGGCATATCCGCGCCGTGCACGACGGGGACTTCGTCGACTACCTCAAGAAGGTCTCGGCGAACGTTCCGGCCGACCAGTCCATCTACCCCTACGTCTTCCCGATCCGCAACGCCGCACGCCCTCCGGTCGACCTGCCCATCCGGGCCGGCTACTACTGCATCGACACGTTCACCCCGCTGAACCAGAACGCCTTTCTGGCCGCCAAGAGGGCCGTCGACTGCGCGCTCGCCGCGGCCGACAGGATCCTGGACGGGACCCCGATCGCCTACGCGCTCGTGCGCCCGCCCGGCCACCACGCCGAGCGCCGGGCGTTCGGCGGCTTCTGCTACTTCAACTCCGCGGCGGTCGCCGCGCACTACCTCAGCGCCCACGGGACGGTGGCCATCCTCGACATCGACTACCACCACGGGAACGGGCAGCAGAACATCTTCTACGCCCGAAGCGACGTGCTGACCGTGTCGATCCACGGCCACCCGCGGTTCGCCTACCCCTACTTCAGCGGGTTCGCCGACGAGACGGGGGAGGGGGAGGGGGAGGGCTCGAACGTCAACTACCCGCTTCCGGAACGGGTCGACGGGGCCCTGTACCTGGAGGCCCTCGACAGGGCCCTCCGGAGGATCCGGAGGTTCGGGCCGCGGTTCGTCGTCGTCGCCCTGGGGCTCGACACCGCCAAGGGGGACCCGACGGGGACCTGGAGCCTGCTGGCGAAAGATTTCGAGCGCAACGGGGCCGCCATCGGCTCCCTGGGACGCCCGGTGCTGGTCGTGCAGGAAGGGGGCTACCGGGCCCGGTCCCTGGGCGTGAACGCGCGCCATTTCTTCCAGGGGCTGCAGTCGGGCCGCTTCCCCCCGGGCGCTCCCGAAAGGAGAGGAGACGGACGTGGCAACGGACGCTATTGAATACCGCCGCACGGTGGAGCCCGGGGACGCCCGCAGCGTCCGCCGCATCGTGGCCTCCAGCGGGTTCTTCAACCCCGAGGAGATCGAAGTGGCGGTCGAACTCGTCACCGAACGCCTGGCCAGGGGCGCCGAAAGCGGCTACCACTTCATTTTCGCCGACAGGGGCGGGCGGACCGTGGGGTACGCGTGCTTCGGGCCGATCGCCGGGACCGAGGCGAGCTTCGACCTGTACTGGATCGCCGTGGAGAACGCCTGGCGCAACCAGAGGATCGGCCGCGCGCTGCTGGGCGCAAGCGAGGCGGCGATACGCCGGACGGGGGGGCGCCGCATCTACGTGGAGACCTCCTCGCGGGACCAGTACGCGCCCACCCGGGCCTTCTATCTCGCCAACGGCTACCGGCTCGAGGCCACGCTGCGGGATTTCTACGCCCCGGGCGATTCCAAGCACATCTTCATCAAGGAAGTCTAGCCCGGCTGGGGCAGACCATCCCCCCCGGCGCGAACAATCTTGGATCCTGCCCGGAGTTCGGGTATCATGGGGGCAACAGTCACAGGCGCCACGGTCTTTCTGCCTCTCCCGGTTCTGCGGCCCATTTTCCGGAATGTCCCGCCGGGCCCGGGCAGGGCGGGGAAACGCCATGAAAAGCATCAAGACACTGAGGGATACGCTGACGTTCATCCTGGCCGGAGGGCAGGGGGAGAGGCTGTACCCGCTGACGAGGGCGCGCAGCAAGCCCGCGGTCCCCTTCGGGGGGCACTACCGGATCATCGACTTCACCCTGTCGAACTGCGTCAACTCCGGGCTCATGCGCATCTTCGTCCTGGTGCAGTACCGGAACCTGTCGCTGGACCGGCACCTGAAATGGAGCTGGAACATCTTCTCCAGGGCCGCCGGCGAGTTCCTGTTCACCGTGCCGCCGCAGTTCCAGACGTCCGACGACAGCTGGTACAAGGGGACGGCCGATGCCGTCTACCAGAACATCGACGTCCTGAAGCAGTGGCACCCCGCCCGCGTCCTGATCCTGTCGGGCGACCACATCTACAAGATGGACTACAGCCGGATGATCGAGGCCCATATCCGGACGGGCGCCGCCGTCTCGGTGGCCACCGTCGACTGCGACCGGGCCACGGCCTGCCGCATGGGGGTCCTCGAGATCGGCCAGGACAACCGGATCCTGGACTTCGAGGAGAAGCCCGAAAACCCAAAGCCCATCCCCGGCCGGCCCGACATGTCCAGGGTCAACATGGGCGTCTACGTCTTCGATGCCGACCTGCTGTGCCGGGCCATCTCGGAGGATGCCGAGGAGGAGGGCGCCCACGACTTCGGGCGCAATATCATCCCCGGCCTGGTCTCGGGAGGGGAGCGGGTTTACGCCTACCCCTTCGTCGACGAAAACCGCAAGGAGGTCTCCTACTGGCGGGATATCGGGACCCTGGATTCCTACTACGAGGCCAGCATGGACCTGGTGCAGACCAACCCCCAGTTCAACCTCTACGACGAGGACTTCCCCATCCTGAGCTTCGCCCAGCTCCGCCCGCCGGTGAAGACCGTTTTTTCCGGCGAAGAGGCCAACCGCGCCGGCATCGCCCTGGATTCGCTCCTCTGCAACGGATGCATCGTCAGCGGCGGCCGGGTCGAGCGGTCCATCCTGTCGCCGGACGTGCGGATCAACTCCTTCTCGCTCGTGCAGGATTCGATCCTGTTCAAAAAGGTGGAGGTCGGGCGCAACGCCCGGATCCGCCGGGCCATCATCGACAAGAACGTGGCCATCCCCCCCGGCTTCTCGATCGGCTACGACCTCGAGCAGGATGCGGAGCGCTTCACGGTCACCGACAGCGGCATCGTCGTGGTGGCCAAGGACGAAATCATCGGATGACCCGGCCCCCGGGCTACTCTCCTTCGGCCTCCCGCCACAACAGGGCCGCGATCTGCCCCTGCCGCGCCAGGTCGGCGGCTTCGCCCAGGATGCGCGCGGCCTCCTGGGGGGCGTGGAACCCCATGGAGTTCTCCGCGGCGACAAAGTCGAGCCGCCACTGCGCCCGGCGCTGCAGCTCGCGGGCCCGCTCGAGCCGCTCCCCTGCCGCCCCGGCGGACGCGGCGGCCGCGACGGCGTCGATCAGGTCCGTGACGGCGCGGCCCGCGTTCTGCATCAGCCGGTAGTTGCGGTCCTGGATCGAGGCCACCCTGGCCTCGATCTCGCTTTCGGTCAACTTGTGGCACGTCTGGCAGGCGCGGTTGATGTTCAGCAGCGGGCTGCGCACCCAGTGGTCGGAGACCTTGGATGCGCCGTCGCGCATGTAGGGCATGTGGCAGTCGGCGCAGGCCACCCCGCTGCGGGCGTGGACCCCCTGGCTCCACAGCTCGAATTCCGGGTGCTGCGCCTTGAGGACGGGCGCCCCGGTTTCCGCGTGCAGGAAGTCGAAGAACCTCCGGCCGTCGGGGAGCCTGGCGTCGTCCCAGAAAGCCTCGGTCTGCTCGACCGTGAGCCCCTTGCCCCAGGGGAAGGTGAGCCGGAAGGCGGTCGCGCAGTAGTACTCCACGTGGCACTGCGCGCAGACGAGCGAGCGCATCTCCGTCCGCGTGGCGTCCCGGTTGATGTCGTAGGGCTCCTTCCGGTCCCCCGCGCGCCAGCGCTCGATGGAGGGGAGGGCGGGCACTTCGCCGTCGGCGGCGACGAGCCGCCCGATCCCCTCGATGAGCCCGGGCCGGGTCACGCGCAGCCGCATCGATTCCGGTTCATGGCAGTCGACGCAGGAGACCGGGAAGGCGTGGCCGATGTCGTGCAGCGCCCCGCTCGCCTCCTGGTAGGACATCGCATAGGTCTTCTCGAAGCCCGCCGTGGCGTCGCCGCCGCCCAGCGCGCGGTAGAGCGGCATCACCGAGGCGTGGCAGTGCAGGCAGGACCCGGACTGCGGTTTGGTCAGCCGCTGGGTCTGCTCCTGGTCCTCGAGCATGTAGGCGTGGCCGCGCCGGTCCCGGTAGTCGATCGAGAACGCGTACCCCAGGAACATCCGCCGGAGCCAGGGGTCCCGCTCGATGCGCTCCTCCGGAAGCGCCTCGCTCCCGCCGTGGCCGCCGAAGCGCGTTCGGGTCGGCTGGGCCGTCAGCAGGTAGGTGTCGTACTGCCTGGGCCAGTTCTTCCCCCATGCGGCCGGATCCGTGGTGTCCTCGCCGACCTCGGCGAGGCGGACGAAGGGCGCGCGCCCCTCCGCCTTCTTTTCGACTATGTCGAGCAGCAGCGCCGCGGCCAGGGCCGTGGCCGCGGCGAAGGCGGCCACAAGGGCGGCCCAGGGCCACCGGCGCGCGAACAGGTTCTGCAATCGGTTCATCGTTCCTCCTATTCCTCCCCGAGTTCCTCCGCGGGCGGCCGCAGGGGGCCGCCGAGGCCGGCGCGCTCCCCGTGGCCGGCCGAGTCGTGGCACCGGACGCAGCGGGGGGTCCCCTCGGCCGAGGCGACCGCCGTCGCGTCGAGCAGTTCGGCGTGGCAGCGCAGGCAGTTGGCCTCGAGCACCCGGGCGTTTCTCGGGGTGATGGCTATCGGCTCCTGGAAATTCTGCAGCGTGAACGCCTTCGCGTGGTTCCAGCCGTTTTCGGCCTTCACGACATAGTTTCCCGGGAACCCTGCGGGCAGGTGGCAGCCGGCGCAGGTCGCCGCGGCGTGGTGGCTCGATTTCTGCCAGGCGTCGTACTGGGGGCGCATGATGTGGCAGTGGATGCAGACATCGGGGTCCGCGCTCATGTAGGAGAGCCCCTCGGCGTACCGGAATGTGGCCCCGCCCAGGCCGGCGAGCACGCCCAGAAGCGCAAATGCCGTCAGGCGAAGCAGGACGGGCTTTCCTGGCGGTGCCGAAGGGCGCATGGTCTTTCTGGTCCAGTGGTCGAGGTTTCCGGGTTGCCGGCTGCGATTGTACACCAGTCCGGCCGGGGACGCGCGGGGAAAAAACGGCCCGGCGGCCGAGGTCACCCGGTCCAGACCTCCAGGCGGCGCCCGTCCGGGTCCTTCAGGTCGAACAGGCGCGCCCCCCAGGGGTGCCGCCGCACCGTGGAGACGCGCCCCCAGCGCGATGCGACGGCGGCGCGGGCCCCGTCCAGGTCCTCGACCAGGAAGGTGAGGACGACGGCGGCGGCGGGATCTTCCGGGCAGGATTCCGGGGGGCGCCGGATCAGGCCGATGCGCGAGGCGGGGTTGACCTGGACCTCGACGAAACCGTTGCGGGAATCGGCCACCCCGAAGCCGAGGACCCCGGTGTAGAACGCAACGCACGCGTCCCAGTTGCGGCAGTAGAGAATCGCGTGGAAACTCCTGACCTGTATCGGATCCATCCCGGCCCTCCTGAAATGTTTTCACTCTCGCGGGAGTTCATTGTATCCTACTTGTGACGTCGGTCAAAAATGGAAGGAACCCCCACCACTCCACCGGGAGCACGACCCATGAGCCACCGCACTTTCAATCACCGAATCCAGCATCCGGCCCGGCCCAGGCGGCGGTATGCGCATCCGGGCGCCTGCGACCGGAGGCGGTTCCTCGCTTCCGCGGCGCTTGTCTCCGGCGGCAGCCTCCTGCTCGCCTCCTGCGCCGCCCCGGCCCCCCCCCGCGGCGGGAAGGGCCCGGAGGAGACAACACCCCCGGTTGCCATTCCGCACGCGGTCATCCGCATGCAGAGCCCGAATTCGGCGCTGTTCGGGATCACCACCGACGGGGTCTTAGAGATCACGCTCGAGGACGTCGTCCGGGTCCACGGCTACTGCGCCGGGGGCGCCGCGTTCGCCTTCCGCCTGGCCGCGGAAGCCTTCCGGGCGCTCTACGGCGACCGTATGCCGGTCCGCCAGGACATCCGGGTCCAGACCTCCCACCACTGCTGCCAGGCGATGGCTTTGGCCTACATCACCGGCGCGCGCACCGATTTCGGGGCCTTCCGGTCCCGCGGCGACCTCGTGCTCATCCCCGAGCAGGAGCGCAGGGCCGTCTTCACCGACAAGCCGAGCGGGAAGACCGTCGCGTTCGCCCTGGCGCTCAACCCCCACGACACCTTCGAGCCGCTTTTCAAGAAGGCGATCGCGAACCCGGAGTTCGCGCCCGAGGTCCGTCGGGCGCTCAACGAAAAAATCGAAGAGTATCTCACCGCCCCGGCGGAAAGGCTGTTCACCATCCTATAGGAGAGTGCACCATGTTCTGTTTTCAATGCCAGGAAACCGCCCGCAACCAGGGCTGCACCACCCAGGGCGTATGCGGAAAGCGCGGGCAGACCGCCGATCTGCAGGACCTGCTCATCTACGTGTGCAAGGGCATCGCCCTCTACGGGGAACAACGGAAGCAGCAGGGCGTCGTCGACAGGAAAAGCGGCCGTTTCCTGTGCGGGGCCCTGTTTACAACCATCACCAACGTGGCCTGGGACGACGATGCCATCATCGGGCGCATCCAGGAGGCCGTCCGGGTGCGGGAGGAGATCCGGCAAAAGTCCGGCGCCGGGCTGCCGGATCCGCCCGACTGCGCCACCTGGACGCCGAAGAACCGGGAGGACATCCTGGCCAAGGCCATGTCCGAGGCCCTGCGCATCACGGCCACCGAGAACGAGGACGTCCGCTCCCTGAGGGAGCTTCTCATCATCGGCTGCAAGGGCATTGCGGCCTATGCGGACCACGCCGCCGTCCTGGGGCGCGAGAAGGACGCGATCTACGGCTTCCTCATGGAGGCTCTGGCGTCGACGACCCGGGAGCTTCCCGTCGACGCCATGGTGGCCCTGGTGATGAAGGCGGGCGATACGGCCGTGGAGACCATGGCCCTGCTCGACGAGGCCAACACGTCGGCCTACGGCAACCCCGAGATCACCGAGATCAACATCGGCGTGGGCCCCAATCCCGGCATCCTGATTTCCGGGCACGACCTGAAGGACATGGAAGAGCTGCTCAAACAGACCGAGGGGACGGGCGTGGACGTCTACACCCACGGCGAAATGCTTCCGGCCAACTGCTACCCGGCGTTCAAGAAATACAGCCATTTCGTGGGCAACTACGGGGGATCCTGGTGGCACCAGAACACGGAATTCGAGTCCTTCAACGGCCCCATCCTTTTGACCACCAACTGCCTCGTCCCGCTGAGGAAGGACAACACCTACCTGGACCGGCTGTTCACCACGGGCATGGTCAGCTACCCCGGGGCCCGGCACATCGCCGACCGGACCGCAGGAGGGGCCAAGGACTTCTCCCCCGTCATCGAGCGGGCGAAGACGTGCAAGGCGCCCGAACAGATCGAATCGGGCACGATCGTCGGCGGGTTCGCGCACAACCAGGTCCTGGCCCTGGCCGACAAGGTGGTCGCCGCCGTCAAGTCCGGCGCCATCGGCCGGTTCGTGGTCATGGCCGGCTGCGACGGGAGGCAGAAGTCGCGCAGCTACTTCACCGAGGTGGCCCAGTCTCTGCCCGCGGACACGGTGATCCTCACGGCCGGGTGCGCCAAGTACCGGTACAACAAGCTGCAGCTCGGCGCCATCGGCGGGATCCCCCGCGTCCTGGACGCCGGCCAGTGCAACGACTCCTACTCGCTGGCCGTCATCGCCCTGAAGCTCAAGGAGGCTTTCGGCCTCGCGGACATCAACGAGCTGCCCGTCTCCTACGACATCGCCTGGTACGAGCAGAAGGCCGTGGCCGTCCTGCTGGCCCTGCTCGCGCTCGGGGTCCGGGGCATCCGCCTCGGCCCGACGCTGCCGGCATTCCTGTCCCCCGGGGTGGCCAAGGTCCTGGTGGAGAAATTCGACATCAAGCCGATCGGCACCGTCGAGGAGGACGTCCGGGCCATGATGGCGGGCTCGTAGCCGCCGGCCCCCGTGGTGATGCGCGCCCCATCCCCGGGGGAGGGGCGCGCCCATCCCGAAAACCTGCCCGAAAACCTGCCTGGACCCCGGACCGGCGCGGCGCGTGCGGTCTCTTTTTTATTGACGCCGCCGTGACGGCCCGAAGACCGCTCCCGGGGCGGGCCCGGGGTCAGAAAACGGAATACGCGGAGGGCCCGTGGAGACGACGGTCGTCTGGGACTGGAACGGCACGCTGCTCGATGACGTCGACGCCTGCGTCCGGGCGATGAACCGGATGCTTCGGCGGCGGAAGATGCCGGCGATCGACCTGGCCGGCTACCGCGACAGGTTCGGCTTCCCGGTGATCGATTACTACCGCGGCCTGGGGTTCGACCTCCGGCGCGAACGCTTCGAAACCCTCGCCCTGGAGTATGTCCGGGAGTACCGGTCCGCCTCCGTCGGCGTCCGCCTGCAGCCGGGGGCGGCCGAGACGCTCTCCAGGCTCCGGGACCTGGGCTGCCGGCAGGTCATCCTCTCGGCCATGGAGGCAACCGCGCTGCGGGAGCAGGTCTCCGGCCAGGGCGTGCTCGGCTACTTCGACGGGATCATCGGATCGGAGACCATCCATGCCTTCGGGAAGATCCCGGCCGCGCGAGGCTTTTTCGGACCGGGCGGCCCGCGCGGCCGGGTCCTTGTCGGCGACACCTACCACGACTACGAGGTGGCCGCCTCGCTGGGCTGCCCCTGCGTCCTGGTCCGTAACGGGCACCAGAACCTGGACCGCTTCACGTTCGATTCCAGCGTCCGCCTCGCCGGCAGCCTGCCGGAACTCGACCCCGGCGGCCTCCTCGGCGGCGCGGCCTAGGGGGGCGCCGTCCCGGCAGGCTGCCGGCCACCGCGCCGGGGATCCTCCCGCCGGGGGCAGAGGCAATCCTCCAGCTCCTCGGCCCCGCAGGAGGCGGTTGCGTGGTCGTTCGGGTTGAAGCGGCCTCCCGTCAGGTAGGCCACCAGTCCCCCGACGGCGATCCAGGGCTCGACGATCACGATGGGGATGACGTATTTCTTCGACCGTATCATCGACTCCATCAAACCGCGGGCAGGCCTGCTGCGTTTGGAGCTCCCCCCGACCTGCGGGACTGTAAATGCGGAGAATCCCAGTTCGGGCTGGCGCCGGCTGAACTGCACCAGGGACTTGGCCAGAGGTTTCGGCGTTGTTATGCCGGCATCGGCGGTGATGCTGCGCCGCAGGGCCTTGGGATAGTAAAAATTGACGATGTCCTTGGCAAAATCGGCGCAGTTCCGATAGATGAGATTGAAGCGCTTTTCTCCGAAATCCGAGTTGAGGAATGCGATCAGGCCGTCGTCGGCCTCCTCGCTGGTCTCGAGCATAAAGACGTAGGTCCTGCGGTTGTAGGCGGCCCCCACCAGGTAGTGCCATTCCCCCCCGGGGTCCGGGCCGGCGTCGGTGTCGGGGACCAGAGCCTGCAGGTGATTGCGCAGGTAGGCGTCCCGGAGCCGGGAGGCCGTTTCGCCGTCGGCCTCCTCCGGGACCGCTTCGGCCCGCTCGACGGCGTAGAAATAGGGTATCGGCGGGACCGCGAGCCAGTCCCCGCCGGCGATGCTCCCGTGGCGGCTGATGACGGCCCCCCGCTCCCCGTCCCGGCAGCGACGCAGTTCGGTGGGGGATTCCGCGCACACCCGGGACAGGTAGACGGCCGCGTGGCCCATCGGGTTGAAGGATCCGAAGGTGCCGTGCGGCTCTTGCAAAAGCAGAGCCACGTCCGCCCTGGTCCCCGGGGCCGAAAGAAGCAGCGAAAAGATCAGGCACCGTTTCATCTACCGCATGCCTCGGCCGCCGCGGCCGCCGTCACCGGCGGCCCGGGGGGGAAGGGGACGCCCGCTGCCGGAAGGCCTCCGGCCGGGCGCGCCCGGTTGCATTCGTCCAATTCCCGGGACCGATTGTACTACGTCGCGCGCGCCGGGGGCGCGCGGATTCCTGGGCGGCCCGGCCCTTCAGGGCACCGGGCGGACGGTGAACAGGCCCTCGAGGGTGTCGGCGTTTTCCAGGACGAAGGCCGCGGCGTCGTTCCATTGCCGGACGAAGGCCTCGGCTTCGCCGCGGGTCGCCCTCCCGGCGGCCAGGGCGGCGCCCGGGCCCGCGATGGTCTCTTCGGACAGCGGGGGCCGCACCATCCGGATGTCCCACCGCGCGGCCGCTTTCGCGCCCGTGTCGAGCCGGGTGAACAGCCACTCCATCTCGGGCGGGGCCAGCCCGAGCGGCGCCTCGGCGTACACGAGCTTGTCCCTTCTCGCGGCCGACGCGTTCCCCTTGGCGAAGGCCGAGCCGGAGAACCCGCCCGCAGAGGCCGCGCCCGTGACGTAGGTCATCACCTGGCCGAAAACGCCGAGGTTCCACTCCCCCGGGGACCCGGGGGCTTCGATGCGGATCTGCCCCCTCACGGGGATCTCCCCTTCGGGGTAGAGCTCGCCGAGGGCCTTGCGGGTCATGGTCCACGCGGCCGCGACGACCATGCAGGAGTGCCCCGTCAGCTTCACCGCTTCCCCGTAGGTGTACGGGATCGCCGAATCCGCCTGCCCGAGCATTTCGAGCAGCGGGTCCCGCATGAGGATCGGGGGCACCCGTCCGATCATCTCCTGCCTCCACTCGAAGCCGGCCCCTTCGCGGGGGGCGTTCCCGGCGGGGGCCTCCCCGCCGCCCTGCGGGCTGCAGGAGGCCAGCGTGAGCGCGGCCAGCGCCAGGTGCGCGGCGGCGTTTGTTCGCATCTTCATGGCGTGTGTCCCCCGATGTCTGGAAGGATGACCCCCTGGGCGAGGAGGCTCCGCCGCAGCGCGGCGCGGTCGACGTCCCTCGGGCGCACGCCGGACTGCACGGCCAGGGCCGCGGCCGTCCCCGCCGCCTGCCCGAAGGCGATGCAGTGGGGGATCAGGTTGAAATACTCGTTGAACCGGTAGTCGGAGGAGAAGGCGCGGCAGGCCACCAGCAGCCCGTCCACCCCCTTCGGCACCAGGGCGCGGTAGGGGATGCACACGCTGGGGTGGGCCGCGGAGATCTCCCCGTTGTCGTTGTCGGGGAACACGGCGACGGTGTCGTCGAAAACCTCGTCCGAGGTCATGTCCCTCGCGGTGCAGACGTACTCGCCCACCACCCGCCGCCCGCCCTGGGTGCCGAGCTGGGGGGCGCTCAGCGCGATGTAGCTGTTCTCGAACCCGGGCACGCGGCGGCGGTAGAAGTCGTAGGAGAGGAGCATCTTCCGGCGGCCCTCGGCCTCGACGCGGTTGATCTCCCGGATGTCGGACTGGTCCGCGCTCGGGAAGAACGGGTGGAACCAGACGACGCCGTCGTGGCAAGGCAGCAGGTCCTTCAGGTAGAAGGCCGCACCTCCGCGGCCGTGCAGGTCGGCCATCAGGGCGTCGTATTCCTTAGGCCGGGACGCCCGGAACTCCTCGAGCCTCCCGGTGTCGACGTTGCCGATCCAGAAGGGGGAGGCGAACGCCGCGATCCTCAGGCCCTCGACCATCCGGGTGTCGCACTCGGCGCCCGACGGCCGGAGCAGGTCCCCGTCCCCGGTGCAGTCGATGACGACCTTGGCCAGGATCGCCTGCCGCCCCGACTTGTTCTCGATGGCGACGCCCCGGACGCGGCCGCCCTCGACGATGGGGCGGGCGCCCCAGCAGTGGAGCCAGAGCTCGACGCGGGCCTCCTCCATCATGGCGTTCAGCTCGCATTTGAGGATTTCGGGGTCGACCAGGGCCGTGTACAGGACCCGTTTGCGGCCGATGCCGGGGTCGTCGCGGATGTAGAACCAGGCCAGGTTGGCGTCGGTGTAGCGCCGGACCAGGTCCGGGTCGGTCGAGCCCCAGTCCTCCTTTTCCGGGTGGTGGGTGGCCCCCCGGGCGTCGAGCCGGTCGACGAGCTCCTGGCAGATGCCGGCGATCTGCTGCCTGCCGCTGATGTCGCTCAGGTTGGGGATGATGGTCACGAGACCGCCGGTAGCCATGCCGCCCAGGTGGCCGTACCGTTCCACGAGCACCGTGTCGGCGCCGCTGCGCGCCGCAGAAAGCGCCGAACCCAGGCCCCCAGGCCCCCCGCCCACGACGACCACGTCCGCCCGACGGCGGATTTCCAGCTCCCTGGCCGGCTCGGTTATCGTCCTTGTGCCGCCGCGTTGTGCCATCGCCCTCCCTCCGTGCATGCCGGTATGGTACGACAGTTCGGCCCTCCAGGGAAGCAGATGTGCCCGAGGGCGCCCGCGAACGGGGATGTTTCCCTGTCCGCCGGTGCGGCGCCGTAGTAGAATTTCCTGCGGAAGGAGACGGAACCTATGAAACATCCCAGACTGCAAAACCCGCGCGGTGTGCGCCCCGCGCCGATTGTATGGATCCTGGCCGGCGCGGCCCTTGCCGCCCTGGCCCCTGCGGCCGAACCCGGCCGGGCCATGGAGCGGGAGCGGTTCGCCCTGGAGGTCGAAGCCGGCCCGCTGTGGCAGACGCGCAACGACGTGCGGATACCGAATGAAACAGGTACGGAATTCTCCCTCGCCGACGCCGCCGGAGGCGGGCCCTGGGGCGTCCACCGCGTCGAGGCCGACATCAACATCAACGATCGCCACGGATTCCGGGCGGTGTGGGCCCCGATCGACATCGAGGAGACCGCGATGTTCGACACGGAGGTCCGGTTCTCCGGCGAGGACTTCGAGCCCGGCGTCGAAACCGGCGCCAACTACAAGTTCAGCTCCTACCGCTTCACCTACCGGTACCGGTTCTACGACGGCCCGACCTGGAGCTGGCAGGTGGGGGGCACCGCGTTCATCCGCGACGCCAGGATCGCCCTCCGCCAGGGGGAGCTGTCGGCCGAAGACACCGATGTCGGCTTCGTCCCGCTGGCCTACCTCCAGGGGGAGGCCCGGCTCGGCGACCGGTGGAGATTCCACCTCGATTTCGAGGGGCTGGGGGCCCCCCAGGGGCGGGCGTTCGACCTCGCCGCCAGGATGGGCTACGGATTGTCCGACCACTGGGAGCTGGCCTTCGGCTACCGCACCATCGAGGGCGGGGTCGACGTCGACCGGGTCTACAACTTCGCCTGGCTCCACTTGGCCATGGCCTCCCTGCGGTTTTGCTACTAGGACCCCGGCTGCCCGCCTTCGGGCCGCGGCTTCACCAGGACCACGTAGTCGAGCGTCCGCCCGGGGATGGTGATCGCGTCGCCGGCCCGGGCGGCGCGCCGGAGCAGGCCGCAGTCGGCGAGCCACAGGTCGTGGCCCCGCCAGACGGCCGGGGCGCCGGCGTCGGCGAACCCCGCCGCGGACAGGTCCCTGCGGAGGGCCGCGGCCGCCCGGGCCGCCTCGCGGTCCGGTTCCTTCAGCGTATGGGCCGGAAACGTTCCCGTCGCGTACATCACGTAGACGTCCGCGGGCCCGGTCAGCCGGAACTCGAGGTCCGTCCGGTTCTCCGGCAGGCTGAGGCGCCGGGTGGCGATCCATCCAGCCCCGGCGACGGCCTCGGGCAGGGCGTCGAACGTGTTGTCGGAGCTGCCGTCGGCCTCGTAGTAGAACGGCCCCTGGCTTTCGGCGGGCCGGTCGGCGAAGAAGGCGGGATTGTCCGGGTTCGAGCTTCGCAGCCCGGCGACGATCGAGCGGGCCGGCTCCGGCATCGGCCCGCCGCCCGGGGCCTTCTGGTAGAGAACCATCGACCGGGTACCGCCGCGGTCGTCTTGCACCTCGATCACGTTTTTGCCCGGGGAGAGCTCCGGCTTCCAGAAGAAGACGTTGTCGATGGCGGCGCCGGAAACGCGCACCTGCCGCCCGCCTTCTGAGGCCGTCGAATCGGGCTGGCGGTAGCGGCCGTTCTCCATCTCGCCGAAAGGCTCGCCGTTGACCCGGAGCCAGACCCGGCGGGCGTTGGAGTAGGCCTTGATCCCGTTGCCGGGCTCGAACTGGCGGTAGAAATGATGCCGGCCGCACAGGTGCAGGACCGGTTCGCCGGGGCGCAGGAAGGACTGCAGCAGGTAGTAGTAGTCCTTGGGCATCCCCGCCAGCGTCCAGATGCCCTTGGTGTTGCGGTTGCCCTTGAACTTCTTGTTGTAGAACTCGCGGAAATTCCACCACAAAAACATCTTGTGCCCCGACGGGTTGTCGCCGAAGACGGTCTGGAAGCGGAACTCGGCGAAGAGCTCGCAGTACTCCTCGGGCTCGAACCGGTCGACGTCCCAGCCGACGGTGCCGTAGGGGACGTGGTGGGTGGGCCAGGCGCCGGCGCCGGTTTCGGAGATGTAGGCGTTCTCGGGCAGCCGGGCGAAGTCCGAATACCGGGCGTAGTACCAGCCCTGGTAGGTGTTGCCGGCCACGAAATCGACGTTGGCCGGCCGCTCGCCCGCCGACGCGTAGGTGACGAGCCGCGTGGCGTCCTCCCGGCGGATGACGTCGGCGTAGTGCGACGCCACCTCCTGGTAGGTCTCGTTGCCGCTGCTCCAGAAGAGGATGCTCGGATGGTTCCAGTTCTGGCGGACCATCTCGCGGGTGATGCGCTCCCCGTCGGCGTTGGGCGCGGTCTCGTGCCGGACCCCCCGGTCCCACTTCTGCCCGGCCAGGCCGTTTTCGGCCCAGACCGCGACGCCCCTTTCGTCGGCCAGGCTGTACTCGAGCCTCCGGTGCGGGTAATGCGCCAGCCGGACCGTGTTGACGCCCAGGCCGGTCATGCCGTCCCATTCGGCCCGCAGCTGCGCGTCGCTCATGGCGTTCCAGGTGTGCTCGCTCTGGTGGTGCTTGCAGACTCCGCGGACGAGCAGCTCCCTGCCGTTGAGCATGAAGCGGCCGTCGTCGATCGCCACCGTGCGCAAGCCCGTGCGTTCGGCCAGGGCGTCCTCGAGGCGGCCGCCGGCGAAAACCTCCGTCCGGACCGTGTAGAGATTGGGTGCGCCGATGTCCCAGAGCTTTGGCCGGAGGATCGATCCGGAGGCCGCAACGGTCCGGACGGCTCCGGCCGGAATCGCGGCGGCGGCCGAGAAGCTCGCGCACGGCAGGCCGTCGGGCCCCGTCACGCTGTGGCGGACGTCCACCTCCGCGGTCCGGTCCGTCGTGTTGCGCACCACCGTCTCCACCAGGAGATCGGCCCCGTCGCCGGTGATGTTTCGGGGCGTCAGGTACACGCCCGTCGAGCCCAGCTCGGGGTGGATGTGCACGGCGCCGGTCTTGACGAGCCAGGCCGGCCGGTACAGCCCGCCGTTGGTGTAGTAGAGGTTCGACTGCGACAGGCAGTCGGCGGCCTCCTCCGGGCGGTTGGAGACGCGGACGAGCAGCTCGTTGTCCCGCCCGAACCGGACCGCGGGAGTCAGGTCGAACGCGGCGGCGGTATACGCCCCGCGGTGCCGCCCCACGTGCGTCAGGCCGACGTAGACGTCCGCGACCGAGCCGGCCCCCTCCAGCAGGAGCCAGAAACGGCGCCCCCTGTCCCCGGCCGCGGCGTAAAACGTCTGCCGGTACCAGCCGGCGGATTCCTCGTGCAGCCCCGACATCCGGAAGACGTGCGGAACCGTCAGCGGTTCCCAGCTCCCCCCGCGCGGCCGGACCGGGTCGGCGCCCTCCGGCGTCGCGTCCGGGCAGAACTCCCACTGCTCTAGGGCCAGGGTCTCCCGCGGCCCGTCGGCGGACGGCCTGCCGCAGCCGAACGCGGTCAGGACGGCGGCCCATAAAACAACGCGTGTGCAGTTCATTCGGTTCTCCTCGAAAAAAAACCCGGTCGATTGTCCTGGCGCCGGTCCGGGCCCCGGATTGCGGATGACCCATTGTACTGCGGCAATCCTGCCGCGGCGAAACAAAGACGGGAGAAACCCCTCCGGGGCCCGCGCCCGTAGAGCCGGCACGGGAAGCCCCGGCGAAAGCGCGGCGGGTGGCTTCCAGGAAAGCTCCAAGCGCCATCCTGCCAGCATCCGGAGGGATGACGCCGGCTACTGGCGCTCCCGCAGCTTCCGCCAGGTTCCGGTCTGGAAGAAACTGTCCTCCGCTCCGGCTTCCATCTCCAGGAAAAGCCCGTAGGGGATCGTGAGGGAAAACAGGTCCCGGTCGATGCTGTGCCGCTGGGAGATGTCGAAGAAGCCGAGCACCGCCCTCGGCTGTTCCCTCGCGCACTCGGCGTAGGCGAACAGGATGGACTGGCAGGCGGCGCACCACGGGGCGACGACGTTGTCGATGGACCCGCGGCGGAACCCTATCTGCGTCACCAGGGCGCTTATCTGGTCCGGGTTGGCCAGGAGCCAGACGAGGGCGGGCGTGTCCCCGCCGGTTGTTTCGTCCAGGGGCCTGGCCAGCACGTATGCCGCCGGGATCTCCCTGAAGGGCAGGGAGTGCATCCACCGGCGGGCGGTTTCGGGGCTTCCGAAGAACCGTTCGCCGGCGCCCATGTCCCAGGTCCGCCCGCCCGGCAGCTCAGCCCGGCCGCCCGTGGACAAAAGCCGGTCCACCGGGGTTCCGGCGTAGGTGTCGCCGAACCCGAGGCCGACGCCCCCGCCCGGGCAGCCGAAAGTGGCCCGGGCGAAAGCGACGGTCCGCCCCCTGGTCGCCGCAAGCAGCATCGCCGCCACGCACCCCCTGTTGCCGCCCTTGAACTGCAGGGCGCCGTCGGGTTTCTCCTCGGCCAGCACAATCGCCAGGGGGGGGTGCTTCAGTCGAAGGATCTCCGCCAGCCTGCTCGCCATCGCATTCCTCCTCCAGGGCCGGTCCAGGGCCGGGATCCCTTGGGCCCGGCTCCACGGTCTAGTCCCCGGTATAGGCAATCTCCATCCGGCTGTAGGTGTTGGCGCTCCCCCCCGGCCAGAAGACGCCGGCCCCGCCGAAACGGTTCGGCGTGACGGCCCCCTCCAGGTGGAGCGTCTCCTCGTCCACGCTGTTGGAGGCATCGACGGAGAACCTGTCCCCGGTGATTGCGAGCGTCATCGTCGTGTCCGGCTTGAAAACGCCGCTCAGCACCTTCCGGTCGTCGATCGGCGAGCCGACGCCGTCGACGACCCTGTAGAGCTGGAACATGCATTTTGAGGCCGAAAGGGTCGTCCGCCAGAACCGCAGCGCATACCCGTTCTTCGTCCGCGGGTCGTACTTGATGTAGACGTCGGAGTGAAGGTTGCGCGCCCCCGTTTCGGCAGGGGAGCCGGGGACGGAAAATCCCTGGCCCGCGGTCTTCTCCGGCGTCATGAGCAGATCGACCCGCATGTCTTTGCCCGGGGCGTCCTCCTGGTAGAGAATCGACGCCGGCCCTCTCCCGGAGCGGACGCCGTAGCCCCCGGCCAGTTCCTCCCCGGCGATTACGGACCACGGGCCCTGCACGGTCCACAAGCCGCTCGGGCACGAGGGGTCGGGATCGGTCACGAAATTCCGGGCATTCAGGGAAATATCCCGCGAGGGGACGTCCGAGGCCGCCACCGGCGAGGCCGAGACGGCGCCTACCGGCGGCCCGGGGTCGCTCAGCGGGTGTTTGGGCCTGAGAACGGCCCGGAGGAACTTTCCCGCAAAGCCCGGCATCAGCGGGATCGTCTCCAGCGGCCGGTCCCCCCGGCCGATTGCCACCTCCCGCGCGCGGGAACATGCCGCGTCGTCGCAGATCTCCCAGGAGATGAGCGACTGGTCCCGGCGCCCGCCGAGATCGATCGCGTATGCAAGGCGGACCGAGCCGCCGGCCGGCCGGCCGATCTCCGGGGCCGACGTCACGGCTGGCGGGTCCTGGTACCGGGGCTCGGCACGCACGTACGCGGTCGCGTAGAACCCGTTCGGCGCTGCGGCTTTGACCGGGACCCATTCCGGACGGTCCGTCGTGTTGCGGGCCGTGACGACGACGCTCGGACCCGTCGTCCGGCTCAGGGACACGAGATCGGATTGTGCCGACCAGGTTATGGGCGCTGCGGCCGCGCGCTTCGGAGTGACGGCCGCGCCGATCGTCGCGCCCTCCAGGCCGGTCCGGATCGTGGCCCCGCCCCCGGTCAGCACCATCCGGTAGATGAGGCTCCCCTCGCCGGCGGCTTCGTAGGCCTCCCGCACCCCGGCCGGATCCCAGCCGTCGGGCTCCCCGTCGGGCGGCGCCCGCAAAAGGTTCCAGGGGTTGAATGCCCGGGCCTGCTCATCGGTCAGTTCCCTCGAGTAGGACAACGACGGCGCTCCGACGTTCGAATCGTAGATGAGAGCCGGGTTGCCCCCGGCGTCCCGGTTGCGGTAGGTGAGCGAGTACGCGCCGGGCCTCGGCTCCGCCTTGCCCCGCACCCAGGCCACCGGCCTGTCGGGCGGGCCCGCCGGCAGCACGCAGTGAAGCAGCGCAACCGGCCGCTGCGCGCCGCCGTATTCGGCCTTGTAGAACTGCATCCCCCGCGTCGCCTCGAAGCGGCAATTGCGGAATACAACGTTTGCCGCCGACATCACCCCGCCGCCCCTGGGGAAGACGAGCGTGCAGCCCTCCCACACGCTCGCCTGCCCGCCGCCCACCCAGTCGTCGGTCCCCTCGATGTAGACGTTTTTGAAGTACGAGCGCGTCGCGAGGAGGAACATCGTGTCGAGCCGGCCCAGCAGCGCGACGTTTTCGTATACGTGCTTGTCGCCGGACGCCTGCAGGGCGACCGCCTGCGTGATGACGTCGGACCGCTTCGTGAGATTGTTGCCGGGATCGCCCGGGTATTCGTAGTCGGTGTTGCAGTAATTGAGGATCGTCAGGTTCTTCGCGGTGAATCCCATGGCGTCCACGACCAGAACGTACCCGTTGTCCTCGGCCCCCTGCATAAGCCCCCGGTTGTCGGCCAGCACGACGGACCGGCGGTTGTCGGTGAGGCCGAGCAGCGTGATGTACTCCTTGGTGATTCTCAGGCCGGGGGTCCGCGGGGCACCGCCCGGGAGGCGGTACACCCCCGGCCTGATGCCGAGGACCGTCGGCCTGTTCTCGGTCCCCGCCGGCGTGGCGGCATAGGCGTCCTGGAGTGTCCGGAACTTCCGGTTCCCCGGATCGTCCCGGCCGAGCGTCCCGTCGACCAGAATGTCGTAGGCCAGCTTCGAAGGATCGATCGAGCGGTCCACCGGTTCCGCCCCTCCCCGGACGCTGTCCTGCCCGGAAGCGGTTCCGCCCAGGAAGAGTAACAACGCAAACGCCGCCTTCAGGCGCACGGGATGTTTCCGCGGCCCACCGCCGATTCTGCGTCCCCGCTTCATCGAAAGGCCCTTTCCGCCCGACGGCGCCGTTTCGCCGGCGGGCCCCGAACAGGGCGTTCCGGGAATCCCGCACCCACGGGGTCCCGGCCCGCCGATGAGGGGATGATAATCCAAATCGCGGGGAAGAGCTACTACGGCGCCCGCGCGCCCGCCGGAACCTTCCGGCCGCGTTCCTGCGCGGAAAACAGGCCACGTTCAGGCCCGATGCGCCGCCGGGGAGGAACACGCGCGCCGCATTCGGACTGCCCCCGGGGCCCTGGCGGCAATTTGGAGGGGATTGCATCCCCCATATCCCGCCCGGCGGTGTACAATGGAGATACGCCGGCCGGTATCCCCGCCCGGCCCCGGAGCACGCCCGCGCCTGCCCTCGCCGCAGGCCTTTGCTGTGAGGAGTGTACGATGAACCGCCCACGAGCCGGAAAACCCCGGATGCGTTGCCGCCTGCCGGCGGCCGTCCTTCTGTGCGCGGCGGCGCTCGGGCCCCTGTGTGTGCCCGCCCCGGGCCAGGAGCCCGGGCGGCGGGAGCCCCTGCCGGACCGGCTGCCGTGGTCGGAGCGGATGGCGCTGTCGGAGATGGAGCGGCGGGGCGGTTCGCTGTCGCTCGACGCGAACCCCTACGCACGGTGGGTGTATGAAACCGGCGTCTTCCTCGAGGGGATCGAGAGGGTCTGGCTCCGGACGGGGAACGAGAAGTACTACCGCTACCTCAAGGGCGTCGTCGACTCCTTCGTCGGCGGCGACGGGACCATCCGCGGCTACCGCGACGACGAGTACAACATCGACAACATCAAGACGGGGACCCTCCTTTTCGGGCTGTACAGGCAGACCAAGGACGCCAGGTACCGCAAGGCGGCCGAGGCCCTCTTGCGCCAGCTCGAGACGCACCCGAGAACGGACGAAGGCGGGTTCTGGCACAAAAAGGTATACCCGTACCAGATGTGGCTCGACGGGATCTACATGGGGGCCCCCTTCTACGCGCAGTTCGCCGCGACGTTCGGCCGCCCCGGGCATTTCGACGACGTCGTGAACCAGATCCTCTGGATGGATGGCCACGCGCGCGATTCCGCCACCGGCCTCCTCTACCACGGCTGGGACGAGCGGCGGGAGCAGCCATGGGCGGACCCGGAGACGGGCCGCTCGAAGAGCTTCTGGGGCCGCGCCGTGGGCTGGTACGTGATGGGGGTGGCCGACGTTCTGGATTTCCTGCCGGATCGGCACCCGGGCCGCGGGAAGCTCGTGGACGTTCTCCGGGACACGCTGCGGGCCGTCGCCCGGTACCAGGACGGGGAGACCGGCCTGTGGTACCAGGTGCTCGACCAGGGGACGAGGCCGGGCAACTACCTGGAGGCCTCGGCCTCGTCGATGTTCGTCTACGCGATCGCCAAGGGGATCCGCAAAAACTACCTCGACGGGGAGCTTCTCCCGGTGGCCCGGAAGGGGTACGAGGGGCTCACGCGGGAGCTGGTCCGGGTGGACGCCGACGGGCGCGTCCACCTCACCGGGATCTGCAGCGTGGGCGGCCTGGGCGGGAAAAACCGGAGGGACGGGTCCTTCGACTACTATATGAGCGAACCGGTCGTGTCGAACGACCTGAAGGGCGTGGGCGCCTTCATCCTCGCCAGCGTGGAGATAGAGCAGCTGGCCGGCACCGGGGAGGAATGACGGGGGGCGGGCGCCCCCGGGGACGTGCCCGGGGCAGGCGCCCTGCGTGTGCACACGGGGATTTCGGGGAGGACGGATGAGACGCATCCTATGCGCGGGCGGGCTCCTTGCCCTGCTGTGCCCCGCCCTGGTCGAAGCGCAGCTGCCGTGGGGAGCCTTCGCCGGCAGGCCCGACAGCTGGTACCGCGGCGACGAGGCCAAACGGGTCGCCGGCAACGTGATCTCGTGGCAGTCCCCGCGGGGCGGCTGGCCCAAGAACACCGACACGGGGGCCCGGCCCTTTGCGGGGGACCCGGCCGGAATCTCCGGGACCTTCGACAACGGAGCCACGACGGGCGAACTGCGCTTTCTGGCCCGCATGGCCCGGGTGAACGAGGACGACGCCTGCCGGCGGGCCTCCCTCAAGGGCCTGGACCACATCCTCGAAGCCCAGTACCCGGGCGGCGGCTGGCCGCAGTCCCACCCCCCGGGCGCGGGCTACCAGCGGCGCATCACCTTCAACGACGGGTGCATGATCGGCCTGATGGAACTGCTCCGGGAAGCGGCCGCATCCCCGGACTGGGCGTTTGTAGACGCGGCCCGCCGGGAGGCGATCGGGTCGAGCCTCGACCGCGGGCTTGCCTGCATCCTCCGGTGCCAGGTCCGCATCGACGGACGGCGGACCGTCTGGTGCGCGCAGCACGACGAGGCGGACTGCCTCCCGCGCCCCGGCCGGTCCTACGAGCTGGCTTCGCTGTGCGGCGCCGAGAGCGCCGGCATCCTCCGCTACCTCATGAGCCTGGACGATCCCGGCCCGGAGGTCGTGCGCGCGATCCACGGCGGCGTGCAGTGGTACGCGGCGGCCAGGCTCACGGGCATCCGCGTCGCCGTCGCCGGCGGGGACCGGGTCGTCACCGAGGACCCGGGCGCGCCGCCGCTGTGGGCGAGGTTCTACGAGATCGGGACGAACCGTCCCATCTTCAGCGGGCGCGACGGTGTGAAGAAGTACGCGATGGCCGAGATCGAGGCCGAACGCCGCAACGGGTACGCCTGGTACGGGACGTGGGGCCTGGCCGTGGCCGACGACTACGCCCGGTGGAAGGACAGGCCATCCGGCCGGCCGGCCGAATGAGACGGGCGGCCGGCGCCGGGCCCTGCGGCGGGCGCCGGGTAGGGCGATGCCCGGTTGTACGGAACGCGGACCGAATCCGCCGGGGAGGGGTTGGGATGCGCACGACCATCTGCCTGATTGCGATTATGGCGGCCGTTCTGTTCGCCTCGGGAGCGGACAGGCCGGGGGTGTCCTGCAACGTGCGGGATTTCGGGGCGGTCGGCGACGGCGTGACCAAGGACACCCGGGCCTTCCAGAAGGCGCTCGACGCCTGCGCCGTCTCGGGCGGGGGCGAGGTCACGGTTCCCGCCGGCCGGTACCTCATCGGCAGCATCCAGATGGGCAACCGGACGGTCCTGAGGCTCGAAGAGGGGAGCGTGCTGGCCGGCAGCCCGGATCTCGCGGACTACCCGGTCATGGACGTCCGCTGGGAGGGGCGGTGGCAGCAGGGGCACCGGGCGCTCCTCTATGCCTCCCATGTCGAGCATACGGGCATCGTCGGCCCCGGGCGCATCGAGGGCAACCGCGCCGTCGCCTTCGGGAAGGGGATGCGCGGCGCCCCGGTGCTCGAGCCCGTCTCCTGCAGGGACCTCCGCTGGGAGGGCTTCACCGTCACGCACGACGGGACGTGGGCCACGCACCCCACCTACTGCACCGACGTCGTGATCCGGGGCCTCCGCATCCGCAACACGCGCGACGGGATCGACGTGGATTCCTGCAGGAACGTGCGCATCGAAGGGTGCGACATCGACACCGGCGACGACGCCATCAGCCTCAAGTCCGGCCGCGGGATGGACGGGGCCCGCATCGGCAAGCCCACCGAAAACGTGCGCATCACGCGGTGCGTGCTCGGGGGCGGCACCTTCGCCTGCATCGGCATCGGCAGCGAGACTTCGGGCGGCATCCGGAACGTGCGCATCGAAAAGACCCGGTTCACCCACAGCGGCACCTACGCGATCTACATCAAGACCCGCACCGGGCGCGCCGGCGTCATCGAGAACATACACGGGAAGGACCTCGACGTCGCCAACGGGGGTTTTTTGCGCATCAATGCGACCAGCGGCGGGAACCAGAGCACCCCGGACGACACGGTGGAGGGGGACGCCGGGTACCCCGTGATCCGGAACATCCGGTTCTCCGATGTCCGGCTCCGGGACGCGACGACCCTTGCCGAGGTCGTCCGGGTGGCCCCGGAAAAGCCGATCCGGGGCCTGTCGCTCGACAACATCCGCGGCACCTGCCGGAAGGGGATCTCCCTGGCCAACGTACGCGACGCGGCCCTGGGCGGCATCCGCGTGAGCGGTTTCTCGGGGCCGCTGCTGGCGATCGACAACACGACCGGCTCGGGGCTTGCGGGCGCCGTTGCCCTGGAAAAGTAGGACGGGCCCGCCGGGAAAATGTGCCCGTTGCCTCCCCGATCAGGCTATACTGGCTGCGTCCCGTTTTGCATTTGTCCCTGACAATGTCCATCCGGGTCCGCCATGGTCGTTCCAAGAGCGCTTGTTCTGGCCGTCTGCCGATCGCTGTGCAAGAGGGTCGCCGTCTACGCGGTGGTGCTCGCCATTTCGCTCGCCCTGATGTCGATCAGCCCGGCTCTAGGCATCCTCTTCCTTCTTCTCTATTCCTGCCGGATGATCGTGCGCTCCTCCCGCGTCGACTTTCCCCTCACGCGGCTCACAGCCCTGCTGCCCGGCGCCATGGCGCTTGCATCCTTCGGGGTGCAGCTGTTCGTTTTCTCCGGCGCGCGGGATTTCGATCCCGCATTCCCGCTGCTCGGTTTCCTGGCCGGGTTGCTGCCGGGATGGCTCTTGGGGCGTTCGCACAGGGTTTTCCGCAAAAACGGGCAGGTCTATGCCCGGCGGACCTATCTGTACGTGGCGGTCTGGGCCCTGACTCTTCTGATAACCCAGGGCGGGGCGATCCTCGGGTTCCGGGCAATCGCCGGATACGCTTTGGCGGCGAGCGGCTTTTCCGCGTCCATCCTGGCCACCTTGTCTGTCGTGCTCCTGGGAAAACGGGGCAGGGGGAAACCTGCCGCGCCCCTGGCGGCGATCTCCCGCGCATCCATGTCCCTTTTGCCCGCGCTTCTGCCGCTTCTGCTGATTCTCGGCCTGTTGCCGCCGGCCGGGGCCGTCGTTCCGGTCGACAGCGCGGACGACGCGGCCGGACTGGTGCTGAAAAGCTCCGACTTCGATCGTCCGCTCCGGGCGAAGTGGTCTTCCTGGGGCGAATTCCTGGAGCTCCATGCGGCACGCTACGGCCGGCAGGAGTCGGGGGCCCTGCAGGCGTCGGCCGACGACTTCGCCTCGCTGGGCTATGACATGGGGTCCGTCGCCTATTTCGGGAATATCGAAGGCGACCTGTACGCCGGCAGCAAGCTGGTGCTGGTATACAATCCGGCCAAGTGGGAGTGGGTCACGTCGGTCCAATACCAGGTCGTCTACGGCATTCTGTCCGCAGTGGCAACAACGGTGAACCGCGGCCTCGACCTGATCCGCGAGGAGAGTACCGATCCGGTGCGGCTCCATGCCCGGAAATGCGGCCGGCACTGCGTCCTGTTCTCCTTCCAGTGCGCGACATTCGCCTTCAATGACGCCGGGCCGTGGACGGCGTTGGTGACCTACGACCTGTCCCAGCGCCGCAGACGGATGGTAGGGTTCGACGTGTACGAAACCTATGAATACCCGGACCTTGAAACCTGTTTCTGGCAATCGGGCGAGGAGATCGGATACCGCCTCATCCGTACCGTGGATGCCCGCCTCCGGGACGTCGACTATGCATACGCCTCGGGCATGAAGCCGGATGCCGGCCCTGTGGCCTACCTGTTGGGCCTCGTCAGGGAGATGCTGCTCGGCACCGGCAAATTCAGCAACGCAGCGGTGGCGGCCGGCCTGGCAATCGCGCTGGTCCAGCTTCTGGCCGGCGCCGGAATGGCGACGGCCATGAGCGCGGCGGAAGCCGGCGCCCGGGAGCACATGGGGCTGATGCAGGTTCTGGACCAATCCGAAGCGGAACCCGGGGATTTGGAAAAGCCCCCGCCGGAGGCGGCCTCTCGGGAATCCGCCGCCGCGACGGCGCCTCCCCTGACCGATCCCGATACCCAGGCCCGGCTCGTGGTGCACGACGGCGTGTCCGATTACGGGGAAGGGTATGAGGGCGGGAAACGCGGGCAGGTCTGGTACGACGACCGCTGGATGGACAGGGAACAAGCGGAAGAGCTGCTGCGGTCCAGGGCAGAACAGAACGGGGCGCGTCCCGCGTGGGTGCATCCCGAGTACGAGCGGGAACAGCTCGAATGGTGGCGGAGCAATCTGGAAGACGAGCAGATGCGGTTGGAATCCTACCGGCGGCATCGCCAGGGGGACCCGGACTTCCAGGAGCGCGTCAAGGACATGGAGCGCACCGTCGATTATTACCGGGAAAAACTGCAGGAACAGCAGGAGCGGATGCGGCAGTGGCAGATTGTCCCTGGAGAGCACCGCCCGGTGGATTCCTGGGATCCCTTCGCGTTTTCGGAAAGCGAGCTCAAGGTCCGGCGCTGGGACGAGGCCTGGAGGAAATACGAAGCGATGAGGGAAGGGGCGGAGAAAAGGGAGCACCGGCTGTACGGGGATCCCGGGAAGTGGGATCAGGCCATGGAGCGCATCTTCAAAGAGGACGGCGAGGTCGATTACCAGGTCCTGGGGAAGGCGCGGGCCGTATTCGCGCGCGCCATCGGCGACGACGTGGACTCGATGGCGCCGCAAGAGCGCCACTGGATGGTTGAAGGGGCCCTCCAAACGAAGAACGACATGATTTTCAGGATAGGGATCGGCTATCTTACCGGCGGCGTCAGCGAAGCGGTCCTGGAGCCGTTCGACCAGCTCGAAAGGATGGAGGAGTACGTACGGTACCACGACAAGAACGGCGGCAAGGGCTCCTCGCTCTCGAGCTGGTTCGAAGCCTTCAGCTATGGCGTCCGGGAGCTCGCCAAAGACAAGTTCGCCGTCAGGGAACTGCGCATGCTGGCGACCGGCGAGGTGATACTGCCCGACGGCACCGTCCGCCGGGAGAAAGCCGGTGCGTTCGAAAGGGCCCTGTCGCTCGTCAGCGTCGGGCTAAAGGGCAAGGAGTGGCATTCCACCGTCGCCAAAGGCAAGTTCTGGGAGATGGACGCCTTCAATCTCAGGAAAGCCCAGGTGGAGGATGTCAGCGGGCCGAGCGGCGGGGCGGTCCGCACCCGGTCGGTCATCCCCGGGGGCCCCGATGCCCCGGGACGCGGGGGCGCCCGGGGGGCGGAACTGGAGGCTTCCCGGCCAGGAGTCGCGGCCGCGGCTGCGGCCGCTGCCGGGCCCCCCGAAGGCCCCAGGATCCCCCCGGAGATGATGCCCGACTACACCGCGATGCAACGGGCGCTGGACGCCGGCGACGATGCCGGTGCGACCCGGCATGCGGGCAGGATGCTCCTGAAAAACTACGATCTTTTCCAGCTCGAAACGCGCGGCGGCCGCATGCCCGAAGACGTCGCCCGCCGGGCGGTGTCTGCCCACCACGACATCGTCTCCCAAGGCTCGGCGGAAGGAATGCGGCGGGCCAAAAACATGGGCGCGCTTCTCCAGGACCGGGTGCTGACGGAAAACGGCAGGATAACGCAGCAGAAGGTCATCAAGAACGTCTTCGCCCCCGGCAGCGCCCTGGACGAATTCAGGGGCAAGATTCCGGGCGACACGGACCTGACCCCGAATATAGACCGCAGGGTGGCGGCGCTGTTGGGGGTGGATGCCGAGGATCTTCAGGCGAAAACGGCCGGCCACATCCAGGACGGCATCAATGATGCGGCACGAAGAATTCTCGGGGACGACATCGGGAACGATTACTGCCGCAGGACCCGGATCAAGCTGATGGAGCCCGGTTCGCCGGAAGAATACCACTCCTACAAGGCGCATTCCCTGACGGGAGGCACGATCGACAGCGATGGGAACATTCAGCGGAACAGCACCACCCTCGGCCAACAGCTTTGGCCCGGAATACGCCCGGAGATCACCGACGCCATCAACAACAGCAGGACCGGACAGGCGATGGTCGCGGCCGATGAGTATTTCCAGGTCAACAAAATCCTGCGGGAATTCGACGCCATCCAGAATCCCACGCCGGCTCAGAAGGCGGAATTCGCCCGTGAACTGGCGAAACACCACCTAAGGACGGAGAACGGCGCGGCCTGGAAGCTCGACGACATCGAAGCGGACAAGCTCCAGTTCGCCAGGCCGGGTGCCGCCGCCGACAAGCTGGCCGGGTTCCAGGAAACCCTGGAGAAGGCGCTGCTCGGGGATCCGGCCGCCCTGGATGCGGCTGTCAGGAAGAACTACGGGGGTGCCGCCCGGGACCAGTACCGGGTATTCTACGAGGACGTCCGTCAGAGCCACAGACAGGCCGCCCAAACGCGCCTGGACCAGGGCGGGAAGATCTTTGACGCCCAGGCCGATCGCTTGAAACAGACCGGTGTCCGCGTGCGCGAGGACACCGTCATCAAACCCGCCGCGGGAGCGGAGGATGCGGGGAAATTCCTGGACCGCATGGGCGTTGAGACGGATCTGAGGAAGTATGTCCCGCAAAACGAGCCGGCCCTGAAAACCGTTGAGGCCGAGCGGGCCTATCAGAAACTCATGCAGGCGCAACAGCCGGAAGGATACGGCCCCCCGAAATCAGAAACCAAGGATCAGGTCCTGGGCCGGGCACGGGCCGCCTCCGCCCCGGGTCCCGGCGAGACGCCGGACGGGCGTCTGCATCAACTGATTCAGGGATTGAGGGAGAAGGACCCGGTTTTCAGGGAACTGGACGACAGGGTCAACAGAGCCCTAATCGACGGGCAGTCCAGGCGGATTATGGACGTCAGCGACGATCATAGGGCGAAAATGCAGGAGGAAAACCTGTGGGGCCCTCCGGAATCCACGAAGTTCCAGGAGGAACTGGGGCGGAGGGTCAATATCGATCCGAGACTCCAGGATCCTACGGCGGCCAAGTACCAGGAGCATCGGCTCCATTGGGAAGGGGTGACTCCGGAACAGCTGGACCGATGGCTGGAGGTCCGGCAGAAACTTCGGAGAGGGGTCCCGGTGGAGCCATGGGTCCCGTCTCCGAAACCTGATCCCGAATGATGGCTGCAAAGAAACCCCCGCAGATCCGTCGCTGCGGAACAGGACCTCGCCTGTCCGATTTCAGGAGGCGGCATGACGATCAAGGTCGAGAATCTTATGGAAGCGTACCCCACCTACAGGCTGACGGCGGCCGAAATCGCCTGGCTGGTCGAGGAAACCGGCGCCGGTGTCGGTGCCGCCTCGCCCCTGGAGGATGTGCGGCCGGGAAAAGAATCCGGGGGGAAAGCCCTGGCCCTGGACGGGTTGAGGCGCAAGGGGCTGCTGTCGGGGACGGAACCCGCCGTGATGCGCGAGGGGCTGCCGGAAGCGGTCCGCGCCCTGGCGGACCCGGTCTGGACCGTGACGCTGCGGACCGGCAGCTGGAAGGGGGTATCCGTCGCCCGTTTCGTGGGAAGGAACTGTCTCCGGGACGGTTCCCTGGTGCATTACAGACGCCATGAGGACGGAGGCATCGACATTTCCTTTTTCCTTTCCAAGGAACATGTCCTCGCGCTGATCGAACCGGACGTGAGGCTGCAATCGCTGACGATTGCTCTGCCGCAGCGTTTCGGTCTGACCTACGAGGCCTACGCGGTATTTGTAGCGATCGCGGACGCCTACCGTCAGGCGCATCTGGAGAGTCTGCTGCAGCGCAGCATCCTGGAGGATTGGGCGTTTGCCCCGGAGGACATCGAGTCGGCCCTGTACAAGGGTCTTGCCTATCTGGATCCCCGCTGGCTTGTTTCGATTGCCCGGATCAGCCTCCCCTTCCCCTATGAATGGCGGACGGACGCTTTCCGGCGCGGCATGGATGACCTGGTGCAGGGGGGGCTGCTGCTTCCGGCGGGGGGGGGCGCGGGGCCCTCGTACCGGCCGGCCGCGGACCTGGAGGTCTTTTGCGGCTCGACGATGGGCATTGAGGGATTCGCCACTGTCGAGGTGGACGAGATCGCGGGGGATCAGAGGCGGGGGGTCCTGTGCCTGAATCTCGTGCGCGTCCCGGGAACGGTGTGGCTCACCGGGTTCAACAATCTTGCCGGAGGCGCCCCTGAAGCGACCGTCTTTTCCGCCGAAGGATTTTTCGCGTGCCAGGCGATTGCAGAGCTACTGGAGCGCCTGGGATCCGCCGGCGCAGGGGGGCAAAAGCCGGAGCCGCCGCCGGCGCCCCGCTACTGCGCCAACTGCGGGGCAAGGCTGAAAACCGGCGCGAAATTCTGCACGGCATGCGGCACGGGGATTGGAAGGCGGCCCCGAGCCGGGGAAGGTGTGCCATGAGCTATTGTGCGAACTGCGGCGCTTTTCTGGAACCCCAGGACCGGTTTTGCGGCCGATGCGGTCATCCGGCCGAGGACGCGCCGGAACGGGAACCAGAGCGCGCGTCCGACGCGCGGGCGACTCTCCCGGGAACTCCCAATACGGCTGCCGCGGCAGGGGCCCGGGCCGCCCCGGAGAATGAACGGGCCCCCGGGCCTGTCCCGGCGCAGCCCGGGGACGCGTCGGTGCCGCAATCGCGGCCGTGGAGGAGGGGGCTGGTTTTTCTGGCCGCCATTGCGGCCGCCGCGGCCACCCTGCTGTTTCTTCCCCGGACGAGAGAGGATGCCGGCCGGGCCGCTGACGGTATCGCCGGGATCCGCAAGGAGACATCGCCGGAGCTGCCGGTGCATCCTGCGGACCGGATGGCGGAGGGATTGGAGATACAAACGGGAGAGGGCGTCTACGGCGAAAGCGCGGACTCGGGAACCATCTTCGTGGTCGAGGGCAGCGTGAGAAACCGGAATCCCCACCCCGTCCGGTTCATCCGGCTTCAGGGGACTTTCCGCAGCAACACCGGGGCCACCGCCACGGCCTTCTGCTATGCAGGGCGCACCGTCGACAGCGCCCTGTTGAAGCACTCCGACCCGCAATCGATCCAGATCGCTTTGGACGAGCCCTACGGCGACGATCCGTACGCCTATGTTCCAAGCGGGGGCGCGCTTCCCTACATGATGGTTTTCACAGGGGTGCCGCCGGGTCCGGCAAGCTACACCGTCCGCGTTCGGAGCGTCCGGTAGCCCCGCCCGCCGTCGCGGTCGACATCCGATCCCGATCGGTGTAGCCCCCGCGCCGTTACGGCAAGGGTTTTCGACAAACCGCAGTTCCAGTGTTTCCGGGTGACGCGCGCCCCCAGGTCTGCCGGCCGCGGTATTGTCGGAATCCCCAGACTGTAGGGGATTCACGCCCGAGTCCCTCCGGGGATCGCGATCGGATAGGCCGGCGGCAAGCTCGCCAATGGCACTTCCATAATCGTCTTCCTCATTTCGCAGATTTCTCCGCCTCTTCGTCCTGGTACAGTATTTTTTCCCCGGACCGGGCTTCAAGAACAGGCAAAGCAGTTCGAACGAGATCCTTCCCGAGTTCAAATACGGCGCCCTGCTCCTTCTGGTCCTCTCCGGAATACCCGATAGTGACATAATGCTTCCGCTTTTTTGAAAATATCATGAACAGGCCGACCGGGCTGACCAACAAAGCCGTCGCGATGGAGGCCCCTATGCGGCGCCCTGCCTTCTGGCCGTATTCAATGTCGATGAATCAGCTGTACGGGATCGCATAGACCCGCTTTTCCCTTTTGTCGCCGATCTTTACGGCATATTCGAACTTCAATTCCATTTCGTCGGAAGTGTCCA
>Ga0123333_10000288_pt1 | contig 56861 bp, 50 predicted proteins | sample BioC12SIPDNA_3_FD_89957 | JGI IMG/M metagenome (GOLD analysis project Ga0123333, IMG submission 89957) | Anaerobic biogas reactor microbial communites from Washington, USA - Biogas_R2_B C12 SIP DNA | ecosystem: Engineered > Bioreactor > Anaerobic > Unclassified | place: Washington, USA...
GCGGAGAGGGCACACCCGGACCCATACCGAACCCGGCAGTTAAGCTCTCCAGCGCCGATGGTACTTCCCTGGTAACGGGGCGGGAGAGTAGGTCATCGCCAAGTGGCCTCTTGCTGTTTGGCAAACACCTGTCAAATTCTTGACTGGGCACCTGCAGCAGCCTATAATCCGCCTTGGTGTCGATTAAACAATAGTAAGCGTCTAATGATAGGAGCGTGATGGAAGCAGAAAAACTGGTCAAGGTCGTGATCCTCGGTAACAGCGAGGACGAGATCTGCCGAGGTGGTTGAGGGCCAGACGGTCTTCGGAGGAGACCGCAGAGATCACCTGCAACCTGGTAAAACGTCTGTATGGCGACAAGGTCAGGGTCGAGTATTACGACATGGCTATGCCCGATGAGGCTGCCAGCCAAGCCCATCTCGTAGCCAAAGTGCCCGGCAACCGTCAGTTTTACCCGATGGTCTTTATCAATGACGAATTGAAATCAGTCGGCAGCGCCGAATACCACCAAGTGCTTTACCTGGTGCGCGAAACCATCGACTGATTCATCCGCAACCAACGCCCGTGTGAACCCACACGGGCGTTTTGTTATGCCGAGGGAGGTTCCTCAAGCTTGTCCTGCGCGCAATCTCTGAGCGCCTTTTCGGGCGCTGCGTTGGTCTGCTGGGCGATTTTCTCCAGCAAGCCGCGATATTCCTCGAGTTTGGCGCTCACGCGCGCAAAGATGCTCCCTTCCGGATAATTGCCCTGCTCGTCGACTTCGCCGGCGGGTACCCCCGTCAGCAACTCGATACCCTGTTCGATAGTGTCGACCGCGTACACCCGGAACTTGCCCGCCTCGACCGCTTCAACCACATCCTCGCGCAGCATCAGGTGCTGCACGTTGGCCGAAGGAATCAACACGCCCTGCGTGCCCGTCAGGCCCAGGCGCTGACAGACGTCGAAAAAGCCCTCGACCTTGGCGTTCACCCCGCCGATTGCCTGGATCTGCCCAAACTGGTTTACAGAGCCCGTCACCGCCAAATCCTGGCGGATGGGTGCTTCCGCCAGGCTGGAAAGGATCGCATACAGCTCGGTGGATGAAGCGCTATCTCCCTCCACGCCGGTGTAAAGCTGTTCGAACGTGATGGTGGCTGATATCGAGAGCGGGGATTTCTGGGCAAAACACGCTTCAAGGTACGACGAAAGGATCAGCTGACCTTTGTCGTGGATCGGTCCGCTCATCTTGACCTCGCGGTCGATGCTGACGACCCCGCGGCGCCCGATAAAGGTTTGCGCGCTCACCCGCGAGGGAATGCCAAACTGCCAGCCCAGCGCCTGGATGACCGACAGGCCGTTGATCTGGCCGACATGGCTGCCCTGTACGTCGATCTTGATTACCGCGTCTTCGATCGTCTCGCGGTAGCGCTCGGCGGTATGGTCTTGCCGATAGATGCGCTCCATCATCGAACGGCGCACATCCTCGACCTCGACCAGGTTGTGCCCGGCTTTTTGGGCATAGTAGGCCGCCTCGCGGATGATATCCGCCACTTGTGCCATGCGCGTGCTGAGGCGTTTTTGGTCCTCAACCAGGCGGCTGGCAGCATCGATCACATACGCCACGGCGTCGCGCGTAAAATGCAACAGACCCTCCTTGCGACACAACCCGGCTACAAAGCGGGCATAATCCTCGAGGATTTCGGCATCTTTGGTGACTTGCGAGACGAACTGGGCTTTGATCTTGAACAACTCGGCAAAGTCCTCGTCATAGGTATAGAGGAGCTCGTAGAGCTGTTCATCGCCGATGATCACGACCTTGACATCCAGCGGGATCGGTTCGGGTTCGAGCGAGACGGTGGTGACAACACCATAGAACGAGACCATTTCTTCGATCTTGATCTGGCGTGACCGCAGCGAGCGCTTGAGGGCATCCCACGCTAACGGATTGGACAGCAGGTTCTTGGCTTCTACTACCAGGTAGCCGCCGTTGGCGCGATGCAGGGAGCCGGCGCGGATCTGGGTGAAATCTGTCACCATGGTGCCAAACTCGGCACGATGCTCAATGCGGCCGATCAGGTTGGCATAGGTCGGGTTATCCTCGATGACGATCGGTGCAAAGTCGCAGGTTTGCGATTCGGTGAGCACGTTAACGCGATAGTTTTCCAGGAAGCGATCGCGCGGTGCTTCGCGCCCAAGCAGCAAAGGCTGCGCTTCGGCAGGGGCGATCAGGTTCTGGGCGTTGCTGATGGCGTCTTCGCGGACAGCCGTGAGGAACTCGGCTACCTTGGTGTTGGCGTACTTGCTCATCAGGTCGGCCAGGGACTGGTCAACCACGAACCCGGCGATGTCGCGTGTCACCTTTTCCAGAGCCTGGCGGCCGTTGCGTTCCAGCTGGCGCGTCAGGCGCATGGTTTTACCAAACTGCTCCTGGATCTCGGGGCGAAAGTTCTCGTACCTGGTTTTTACTTTGTCGGGCAGCTTTTCGTACTGCTCGTCGGTCAGGGGCTGGCCTTCGGCAATCGGCGCAATCACCATACGCGATTCGCCGCGGATCAACGTAAAGCTGCGTTCACGCAAATAGGCTTCGAGCTCCTGGTAAAGCATCATCTGCTGGCGCTGCATCGCCAGAATAATCTCACGGCGGCGCTGCTCAAAGACCTCGCCCTCGAACGCCATCGGGATATCGCGGCGCAGCTGCACGATGAGGGCGTCCATCTCGCTGCGCAATACTTTGGATTCACCGCATAGCAGGGCCAGTGCTTGCGGGTAGCGCGCATCGCGAAAGTTATTGACATAGCACCAATCCTGCGGGGCCGGACGCAGGCTGGCACGCTGTTCCAGGAACTGGCGCACTACCGTGGTGCGCCCGGAACCAGCCGGCCCCACTGCAAAAATGTTGTAACCAGCGGAGTCTATGTCGATGCCGAAATCGATCGCCTGGATGGCACGGTCCTGGCCGATGATGCGGTCGAGCGGCTCGATTTCAGAGGTATTGCCAAAGGCCAGGGCATCCAGGTTGGTGCGCGGCCGCAGCTGTTGGGGTGTGAGCACGAATTGTTCTTGATCCACGGTTACCCTCCAAAATAGACGCCTAGCGCGACCCAAGGTAGCGCAGCGCCGTCAGGATGCGTTCATCCAACTGGGAGATGCTGGGCGGGACCTGACTGAGGGCCTGCTGCGCCTCGGCCAGGGTATAGCCCAACGACAGCAGGGCACTGACGGCGTCATCCTCCGCCGGATTGATCCAGCCGCGTTCCTGGGCGGTGCCCACCTGGATGCGTTCGTTCAGGTCAATCACCAGGCGTTGGGCCGTCTTGCGTCCGATACCGGGCACGCGTGAAAGGGCGGTCACATCGCCGTGCGCGATGGCGTCGCGCAGTGCTTCGGGCGTAAAGCTGCTTACTATCGCCAACGCTGTGCGCGGTCCCACCCCTTGCACGCCCAAAAGGGTACGAAAGATCGACAGTTCGTCGCGGGTTAGAAAGCCATACAGGGCTATGTCGGTCTCTGATACCTTTAAGTGAGTATGCAGAAGCAGCTTGTCGCCCACGCGTATCTGGCTGGCAGTCCCAGTGGCAGGAACGTTGACCAGGTAGCCCACACCGTTCACATCCAGGATCAGGACACCCTCATCAACCCACTGAACGATGCCATGCAAGCTGGCTATCATGGGGCAGCCTCCTCACTGCGCGTGATCGCTTCCCAGCGTGCGCTGTGGTGGTAACAGATAGCGATCGCCAGAGCGTCGGCAGCATCATCCGGCTTGACGGTGGTGCTGAGGCCCAGCAGGAGCGCGATCATGTGCTGCACCTGCGATTTATCGGCCTGGCCATAGCCAGAGATCGCCTGCTTAATCTGCATCGGGGTATATTCAAAAATCGGCAGCTGGTGTTCTGCCAGGGTCAGCAGGATCACCCCTCTGGCCTGGCCGACTGAGATGGCCGTGCGCGAGTTGTTGCCGAAAAAGAGCTGCTCGACGGCAGCCACATCCGGTGAAAACGAAACCAGCAGCTCGTTGAGCTGCTGGTGCAGGTGCATCAGGCGTTCAGCAGGTTGCTGGTTAGCGGGTGTGGTGATGACGCCATATTGGACCAGTTCCAACTCCTGATCCTGGTTATCGATGATGCCATAACCAGTGATCGCGATCCCCGGATCAATCCCCAATACGCGCATCACTCATTCGGTTTCGGCTTCGTATTTGGCCGCCAGCTCGTCGGTGATGTCCAGGTTAGTGTAGACGTTTTGCACATCTTCGAGCTCTTCGAGCTCGTCGATCATGCGCATCGTTTGAAAGGCTTCCTTGTCGCCGAGATTCATCAGCGTTGCCGGAACCCAGGCCAACTCGGCGGTTTCAATGGTATAGCTGTCCGCCAGAGCTTCTTGCACGGTTTTGAGGTCGCGCGGGTTGGTGTAAATCGTCACAACATCGTCGCTGGATTCCACATCCTCGGCTCCGGCATCGATCGCCATCAGCGAGATCTCGTCGGCGTCGGATTCAGAGGCGTCGATCTCGATCAGCCCCTTGCGGCTGAACATCCAGGCCACGCTGCCGTCGGCGCCGAGGTTGCCCCCATGCCGGCTAAAGCTGCGGCGTACGTCCGAGACGGTACGGTTGCGGTTATCCGAGAGGGTCTCGACGATCACAGCGGTGCCGTGCGGGCCATACCCCTCGTAGAGCGCCTCAACGAGATCGACGCCGCCGCCAGCTGCCCCCGAACCGCGCTTGATTGCACGGTCGATGTTATCCTTGGGCATGTTGGCCTGGCGCGCCTTGTCGAGGATCAGCCGCAGCCTAAAGTTCGATTCCGGGTCAGGGCCGCTCTCACGTACCGCCACAACAATTTCATGCCCGATCTTGGTAAATAGCTGCCCACGTTTGGCGTCGGCTGCTCCCTTGGAGCGCTTGATCGTTGCCCATTTGCTGTGCCCTGACATCGTTATGTCCTCCTGCAAAAGAATACAACACTATTATATGCTGCAGACCTGTTATGACCAAGGTTTTTCATGAGAGGTCGATGGCATCCTCATCAGAGTCGCCAAAGGGATCGTCCTCTTCATCCGCTTCATCTTTATCTTCCGAATCGTCATCGGCGGTTTCATCAACTTGGATGACTGTGCGCGTGCGGCCGCCTACCTCGGGCGGACCGACTACGCCGATCTCCTGCAGCTGGTCGATCAGACGAGCGGCGCGCGGGTAACCGATGCGCATCTGGCGCTGCAGGAAGGAGGCCGACGCCTGGTTGTGCTCGCGCACCAGCTCAGCAGCCTGCTGCAACAGGGCATCGTCACCCTCGGGTTGCTCCAGCTCCATGCCCTCCCAGGGGGCGGGTGGCTCTTCACTGGGCAGCACGTCCTGCAGTTTGACCTTGCGCCAATACGAAACCAGCGCCTCCAGCTCTTTATCAAATACATAGCAGCCCTGGATACGCTCGAGTTTGGGCGAATCAGGCGCCATAAAGAGCATGTCGCCGCTTCCGAGCAGCTTTTCGGCACCGGGGGCATCTAGGATCACCCGCGAATCGACCTGCGAGGTCGCTAAAAAGCTGATGCGCGCTGGAAAGTTGGCCTTGATCAAGCCAGTTACCACATCCACCGACGGGCGCTGTGTGGCGATCACCAGGTGGATGCCAGTAGCGCGCGCCATCTGGGCGATGCGGCAGAGGGTCTGCTCGACGTCATCGGGGGCAGCCAGCATCATATCGGCCAGCTCGTCGATGATCACCACAATCATCGGCATGTTTTCCAGCTCTTTGGTGGCGGTCAGCTTGTTATAGCTGCCGATATCGCGTACGCCCAACTTGGCAAACTCGGTATAGCGCCGTTCCATCTCGCGCGTGACCCAGCGCAGCGCCACAATGACCTTGCCGGTATCCACCACCACCGGCGCGATCAGGTGAGGGATGCCGTTATAGTTGGTCAGCTCGACGCGCTTGGGGTCGACCAGCAGCAGCTTGACCTGCTCGGGCTGGTTAAAGAACAGCAGAGAGGCAATAATAGCGTTCAGGCAGACACTCTTGCCAGAACTGGTGGCGCCTGCTACCAGCAGATGCGGCATGGCGGCCAGGTTGGCGACCACCGCCTGTCCCGAAACATCGCGCCCTAACGCGATGCGCAGCGGCGGTTTGGCGTCGTTAAATTGGGGGCTCTCGAGTACACCGCGCAAGCCTACCAGGGCTTTGGCGCTGTTGGGAACCTCGATGCCCACCACCCCGCGGCCTGGCACGGGCGCCTCCATGCGGATCGGCGAAGCCGCCAGAGCCAGCGCCAAGTCGTTGGAAAGCGACAAAATCTTGCTGACGCGCACCTTGACCTGTTTGGTGTTGCCGTCACGATCCTGGCTCTCTATAAAGCCGGGTTCCAACCCGAACTGGGTCACAACCGGCCCGCGGTGCCACTCGACCACTTTGACGGGGAGGCCAAAGGCGTGAAAGGTCTTTTCAATGGTCTCGGCCTGTTGGCGTGCAGAGCGTTCGTCGTCATCCATCCCCTGGTCGGGCATCAGGATATCCAGCGACGGCAAGCCCTGCGGAGTGGCCTTGGTACGCAGATTAGCAGCGGGTTGGCGCACCGGTTTAGGCGGTTTAGCCGCGGCGACAGGCTTTACAGGGGGGGGGGGGCTTGTCAGAGGCTCAGGGGCAGGGCGTTGTGCTGGGATGCGGTAGGGTGGTTCGGCCACAGGTGCTTCGGGTGGAAAGAATAGCTGGCGGGCCTTGGTGCGCAATGCGCACACGCCGGATGCCAGATAGCCAAACAACCTCGCGAACAGGCTGCGCGCTTCGCTCCAGCCCGTGCCAGTCGCAATCATCAGTGCCAGGATAAAGACGATCGCCATCAAGACCAGACCGGCAGCGCGCCCGAACCGGGGCGTGACCAGCGAGGAGATTCCCCAGCCCAGATAACCGCCGCCGCGGCCGGCGCGTGCCAGCGCCTCTGCATCGGGGCCTGCGGCGGTGTGAATAAAGCCCAGCAGCACCAGGTAGGCCAGCAACCATCCAATCGTACTGCGTACGCGCGGCTGCAGGTGCGGCTCGCAATAATCCCAGGCGATCAGCATCACAGAGCCTGCCAGCCAGCCGAGCGCCACCAGAAAAGCCCCGATCGGGCCAAACATCTGTCGCAGGGTACGTGCCCAGCCCTCGCCAATCAGCCCTTGTCCGCTAAAGATCAGGGTGATAAGCGTTACCACGCTGATGAGGCTGAGCAGCACGGCCCACAGTTCGCGCCTGGCCAGCAGCGAACCGGAACGTGGCTGAGTGCGCCCGCTGGGGCGGCGCACCGTGCGCGGATTTTTCATGGCAGAACCTGCGGCTGCTCGGAAAGAGGCATGTCGGCCTGGCGGATACTGAGACCCAGGCGGTTGTTGCGGGCATCGATGCGCATGATGCGCACACGGATCTGGTCGCCAACCTCGACTGTCGCGGTGGGCGACTCGGGTGGGGTGACTTCGGGCAGCTCCGAAATATGCACCAGGCCTTCGAGGCCATCCTCAATCTGGGCAAAGACGCCAAAATCGACGATGTTGGTTACCACCGCCGTGATATCCTGCCCGACATGGTACTTGCTTTCGACTACCGTCCAGGGATTGGGCTGCAGTCGCTTGAGGCTGAGCGCTACGCGATGGTTCTCGCGGTCGACATCGATGATATATACCTGCGTCTCCTGACCGATCTCCAGTACCTCGCGCGGGTGCCCGATGCGCCGCCACGACAGCTCGGAGAGGTGAATCAAGCCGTCGATGCCGCCCAGATCCACAAAGGCGCCAAAATCGCACAGGTTGCTGACACGTCCGCTGCGGGTTTCGCCGGGACGGATCTCAGCCAGCAGCAGCTCGCCGTCGTGCGGGCCCCAGGCGGTAGCGCGCTCTGAAAAGACCAGGCGGTTACGCTCCTGATCAACCTCGATGACTTTGACATCGAGTTGCTGGCCGACCCAAGTGGCAAGCTTTTCAATACGCGGCTCATCGCACGAAAACACGGTCACATCGTGCAGTTGCGACGAGGGAATAAAGCCCTGCAGTTCGTTCCAGCGCACCAACAGTCCGCCGCGATTCCAGCCGATCACCGAGGCGGCAAGGATGTCACCATTGGCCATCGCCTGGTTGGCCAGCTGCCAGTCTTGTTCGAGAGTGGCAGTGGGAAGAGTATCGGTGGTGCTGGCTATTGAGCGATGTGGGCGCTGGCTGTTTTTTGCCAGTGCTTGGTAGCGCTTTTCGGCTTCGATAATAAAGCGCTGCATATTTGCGAGATTACACGTAGCCACCCTAAACTCCCGATTCGGTGTCCACATTATAGATGCAGCCCTACTTCTGTCAACGCCTTGACAGATCAGCAGAAGCGTGCCAGACTAGCACAAATAAAAGTGAGCCATATATGCGCACCTACCACATTGCGGTCATTCCCGGCGATGGCATCGGCATCGAAACAATCGATCAGGCCCTGGCGACCTGCGATACCCTCTGCGCCCTGCATGGTGGCGTCAGCCTGCGCTACACCCGCCTGCCGTGGGGCTGCAGCTACTATCTTGAGCATGGCGTGATGATGCCCGAGGACGGTCTGCGCATTCTGGCGGATTGCGACGCCATCCTTCTGGGGGCGGTTGGCTACCCAACCGTGCCGGATCACATCTCACTGTGGGGCCTGTTGCTGCCTATCCGTCAGAGCTTTGATCAATACATCAACCTGCGGCCGGTAAAGCTGCTCAAGGGCATCTCCGGCCCATTGCGCGAGCGAGCTGACCGAGAGATCGATTTTGTGTGCATCCGCGAGAACACCGAGGGCGAATACAGCGGTGTGGGCGGCTTTAGCCACCGTCACACGCCCGACGAGGTAGCCGTGCAGACCGCCGTGTTTACCCGCCGCGGTATCGAGCGCGTGATGCGCTACGCCTTTGAGTTGGCGGCCGCACGTCCGCGTAAACTGCTGATGAGCGCGACTAAATCGAACGCGCTGCAGTACAGCATGGTGTTGTGGGACGAGGTTTTCCGCGAGCTAGCTGCGGAGTTCCCCAGCGTACACTGCAGCCAAAACCATGTCGACGCATTGGCGGCGCGCTTTATCACCGCACCCGAACAGCTCGATGTGGTGGTGGCTTCCAACCTCTTTGGCGATATCCTCACCGACCTGGGCGGCGCCCTGCAGGGTAGTCTGGGGATCCCGCCCTCGGGCAACATCGACCCTTCGCGGCGCTACCCCTCATTGTTCGAGCCGGTGCACGGCTCGGCGCCCGATATCGCCGGCCGCGGGATCGCCAACCCTATCGCGGCAATCTGGGCAGCCGCCATGATGTTTGAGCACCTCGGTCACCCTGATCTCGCGGTGCACATCATGCGGGCCATTGAGCAGGTTACCTCCCAGGGTACTGTGCTGACGCCCGATCTGGGCGGCCGTGCCAGTACCGCCGAGGTGGGCAATGCCATCAGGGGTGCGCTGGACTCATGATACGGACGCGCGATGACTGAGCCAGCAGTACACCCGCGCCCGGTACGCCCGCTGTGGCCGGCGAGCAAGTGGCGCACGGCATTCGGGCGGATCCCGCATAACGAACGCGTGATCTACTGGGAGATGGTCTTTCTGTCGGTGATGTCTGCCGCCGCGCTCTCATATCTGGGGGTCTACCTGACGCGGCTGGGGGCCAGCGCTTGGCTGGTAACGGCGCTTTCCTCGGCGCCGGCGCTGGTGACGATCGTACTGGCGATTCCGGCCGGCATGGCGGTCGAGCGCAGCACCAACCTGGTGCGCACAACCAACATCGGACGCTTGATCTTCCGCACCACCCTGGCAAGTTTTGCCTTGTTACCACTCCTGCCCGCCCAAATCGCCACCCACCTGATGGTGATTGTCTATACCTTGCTGGCGGTGCCGGGGCTGAGCGCCAACATCGCTTACCTGAACATCCTTGGCAAGGCCACTACAGCCGAACGCCGCCCTCAGATGCTCACTACCCGCATGGCCGTCAACGGGCTGGTTGCCAGCCTGACGGGTTTTCTGGCGGGCAAATGGCTGACCAGTGCGGCCTATCCGCTCAACTACCAAGTGCTCTTTATTGTCAGCGGTCTGGCTGGCATGGCAAGTATCTATGCCCTTACCAAGCTGCGCCTGCCGCCCGAGCCGCCTCCCACCGTACGCCGAACCGTCACCCTGCGCAGCCTGTTGGATGCTTTTCGCCAGGCACCCGCCTTTCGCCGCTGGGCGCTGGTATCGTTCTTCTTTCGCCTGGCGCTGGCCATGCCGCAGGCGCTGTACGTCATCTACCGTGTGCGCGTGCTGGGAGCATCGGATTATTGGATCGGTATCCTGATCCTGGTGGATAATGGCCTGAGCGTGATCACCTATCTGTTGCTGAGCCGACTGATCCGTAACAAGCGCTTTTCGCGTTACCTGTGGATCTCTGGGATGGGCACCATGTTTTATCCGGTACTGACTGCCATGGCGACCACGCCGCAGGCACTGGTCATCCCCTCGGTGGTCAACGCCTTTTTTGGCGCCGGCATGAACAGCTTTATAACCAACACCCTCTACGGCATGCTGCCCCCCGAAAATCATGCCAGTTTCCTGGCTGCCGATACCATGCTGGCGAACGTCGCCCTGGTGCTGGGTCCGCTGCTGGGCACATTGCTAACCGACCAGCTGGGTATCCGTGTGGGGTTACTGGCGATCGGCATCATTCGCCTTATAACAGGCTTGATGTTCAAGGTCTTTAAAGTAGGCACTCAGGGGCTGCCAACAGAAAACGAGCGGACTGTATGAGCCCGCTCGTTGCGGATGGATAGAACCTACTTGACAAAGGCAAGCACGCGCGCCTTGACCTGTTCGGGGGTAAAGCCGAACTTTTCGGCCAGCACTTCGGCGGGCGCTGAGGCACCGTAATCGTCCTGGGTGAGGAAGAGCGCATTGTTACCCACGATGCGGTCCCAGCCCTGGCGTGAAGCCGCCTCAATCACCACCTTTTTGCCCTGCGCGGGGATCACGCGGCGCTGGTAGCTCTTGGGTTGCTGTAAAAAGCGTTCCACGGAGGGCATCGAAACTACCCGAGCAGCCTTGCCCTGCGCTTCGAGGGCCTGCTTGGCTGCTACGGCCAACTGCAGCTCGGAGCCGGTCGCCACCAGCACTACATCGGGCTTTTTGCCGGCCGTCTCGCTGATAATGTAACCGCCGCGCGCAAAGGTCGCATAGGTGAGCGGTTCATCGCGCTCGATCACAGGCACATTCTGGCGCGTGAGGATCAGGCAGACTGGGCCGTCGGTATTACGCAGCGCCAGGGTCCAGGCCTCGGCCACTTCGGCGCCATCCGCCGGTCGCAGCACTGTCAGGCGCGGAATCACCCGCAGCGACGCCAGATGCTCGATCGGCTCGTGCGTGGGGCCATCCTCGCCTACAAAGATGCTGTCGTGCGTAAAAATAAAGACCGACTGGATCCCCATGATGCTTGCCAGGCGCAAAGTGGGGCGCATGTAATCCGCAAAGACAAGGAAGGTTGCTCCATACGAGATAAACCCGCCGTAGAGAGCTATGCCGTTGACCACGCCGCCCATGGCGTGTTCGCGCACCCCAAAGTGCAGGTTGCGGCCGGAACGGTCTTCTGCCGAAAAGTCGCCCATGCCCTTCATCAGGGTCGAGTTGGAGGGAGCCAGGTCAGCCGAACCGCCAACCACATAGGGCACCAGCGCGGCGATTTTCTGCAGCATGTCTCCGCTCAGGCGGCGGGTGGCAGCCGGTTTGCCCGGTACAGCGCTCAGCAGCTGAGCTTCGAGGTCGGCCGGCAGCTTTTTATCTAAAGCGGCTTGACGTTCCTGCGCCAGCGCGGGGTTGGCCTTTTTCCAGGCTGCCAGACGGCGCTTCCAGCGGTTATAGTCGCTCTTTAGTTCCTGGACGCGCTGGGCGAACAGCTCACGCACCTCGTCGGGCACGTAGAAAGTGGGTTCGAGCGGCCAGTTGAGGTTCTTTTTGGTGGCGATGACTTCATCGCTACCCAACGGTGCCCCGTGTGAGGCGGCCGTGCCGACCTTGTTGGGGCTGCCGTAGGCGATCTGGGTGCGCGCGACGATCAGGCTGGGGCGCTCGGTCTCCTGCTGAGCAGCCTCGACAGCCCGGGCGACGGCTTCGCAGTCGTGTCCGTCAATGGTGATCACCTGCCAGCCATAGGACTCAAAGCGCTTGGCACGGTCTTCGGTAAAGGCCAGATCGGTCGAGCCTTCGATGGAAATCTTGTTATCGTCATAGATATAGATCAGATTGCCGAGTTTCAGGTGCCCGGCGAGCGAAGCGGCTTCAGAAGCGACGCCTTCCATCAGGTCGCCATCCGAGACCAGTGCATAGATATAGTGGTCGACAATGGTGTGTTCTGCGGTGTTGTAGCGCGCCGCGGCCATCTTTTCGGCGATAGCCATGCCCACGCCGTTCGAAAAACCTGCGCCCAACGGCCCGGTGGTGGTCTCCACCCCAACGGTGTGGCCATATTCGGGGTGCCCGGGGGTCTTGCTGCCCCACTGACGGAACTGCTGCAGTTCCTCGATCGGCAGGTTAAAGCCGGCCAGGTGTAGCATGCTGTAAAGCAGCATCGAGCCATGCCCGGCGGAAAGGATAAAGCGGTCGCGGTTGGGCCAGGCAGGATCCTGCGGGTTGTAGCGCAAATAGCGTGACCAGAGAGTAAACGTAAAGTTGGCAGCGCCCATCGGCAAGCCTGGATGGCCGGAATTGGCCTTTTCGACGCCATCCACCGCCAGCATGCGAATGGTGTTGACGGCTAATTCGGTAAGCTCGGGGCTGATTGTTTTCGGCATGCTTAAACTCCTGCTTGAATGATGATTGATATGATTATTCTAGGCCAAGCCGGGCGGCCGGACAAACACGCCTTCAGTCAGACGCGCTCCTGACCACGCCGGCATCGTTGCTGGGCTCAATCGCCTGTCCCGGCTGCACCACCAGGTAGCGTTCATCGTCCCAGCGGCCGTCGATCAGATCGCGGATGAGGAGCAGGCTGCCGGCCATCTCGACATAGTTCCAACCGCGCCGTTCGGCGGTCTCACGTACGACAGCCGAAAGGTCGGGGAAGGTTGCCTCGCAGGTGCGGATGTACACCGCACGGTCGTAATGGGCTGTCCAGGCGCCCATCACCTCCATGAGATAGTCGGCGTTATCCTGGCCATATTTCTCGACATATTCGGCATAGACGCCCTGCATATCCTCGATACCGCTTGACCCGAGGGCCACCACATCCGTGGCTGCCCTGCCGCGCTCGATATAATCGGGCGTGTACCAGTAGGTGCCGGGGTGTTCGCGCGCCTCCTGTGCATATTGGGCCGCTGAGCCTAAAAAGAGGGTGATGCAATCGTGAGCGCGTGGGATCACCAGCGGCAACTCACCGGCGCGCAGGCCGACTACCGAGTTGCCGCACAGCCCATAAGCCAGCAGGATGGCATCGTAGACAGCAGGATCCACCGCATTGATGTGCGCGTTGAGCTCACTACGCAAATTGGCCGGCTCGACGTGCAGGCCTTTTTCAAGGAACTCGATATCGATCAGGTTCGGCGAGAGCGCGGCGCAGTAATAGGCGAGGCGGGCAAACACGTCGCAGGCGATCAGTTTATAGCGCATAGGGTGCTTTATCCTTGATCATCAGGCGCTGACGGTGGCTGCTCGGGTTGTTCGAGGGCCTCGAGCAGTGCCGCGATCACGCGCCCTAATTCGTCGGGAAGTTTTTCAGCCAGCTCGGCGCCACGTTCGCCAGCCATAATGCGGCGGATCACGTCCGCCAGGTCTTTCAGCGTCGCCGGCGCCTGGTCGCTTTCGAGCAGGCTGATGAATTCCTCGGTGGTTTTGAGCGCTTCTTCATCACCGCGCAGGGCTGCCTGGGTGGTGGCAATGAACTGATCGGCCGAAAAGCCGCCCGAAAGCGGCCCTTTGCGGGCATCCGCAGGGGGCTGGTCGGCCAACACGGCGGGGTTCTCGATGCCCTTTAACAGGTAGATGATCACGACTGCCTCGCCCGGGCCGAGCGCCTCGTAGAGCGCGCTGCCGCGTTCGCCGTTCAGGATCTGCCAAATGGTGCTAAAGAGCGCCGGGTTATCGACCGAGGCTTCCATCTCTTCCAGGGCAGCCACGGTTTCGGCGCTGAGGGCCTCGCCATTGGCAGCCGCAGTCAGTTTTTGCAGCAATGGACGCCATCTCATCAGGATCGGCGCGGCCTGCGGAGCCTGCGCCAGGCTCTCGCGTGATTTGCGGCGCCACACCAAGGCGCGCGCCTCATCCTGTTCGGCCAGAGCGATGCGCTCCAGCAGGTCATAGACCACCCAGGGCTGTGCAGCCGGGCCGATCCCCTCGGCCAGCGCACGCGCGGCTTCGGCATGCACCCTGGCATTGGCATACTGCCCTTCGCGCAAGAGCAGCTCGCTCAACAGCACTTCAGTAGAGGCCTGCGCGGGTTTGACATGCTGAGACTCGTAAAGCACCAGCGCGCGCATATAGGCATCCTGTGCAGCTGACAGGTCACTTGCCTGGGCGGCCAGCGACCCCAGGCGCACCAGCAAATCGGCTTCGAGCAGCACCGCGTCGGCCTGGCTGGCCAACTCGAGGGCGCGTTCCAAGCTGGTGCGTGCAGCAGGTACATCACCAGCATTCATGTCCATCATGGCCAGGTGGCGCAGCATTTCAGCCTGCCCGACGGCATCATCGACCGTCTGATACTGTGCCAAGGCATCCTGTGCGTGCTGGCGAGAAGCGGGCTCATCGCCGCGCGCGGCAGCCAGCATCGCCAGGCGATTGTGCAGCGTGCCTGAGGCGCTATGATCCTCCATCTCGGCGGCCAGGAGCAGCCCACGGCTGGCGAGTGCCTGAGCCTGGTCGAGCTGGCGCACTGCCAGCAGAAGGTCGGTTGTGGCAAGCTGAACCTGCAGCAGCTCTGGCCTGGCTGCGTCTGGCGTACTGAGCCGCTCATAGTAGGCGAGGCTGGTCATGTAGGCTTTGAGCGCCAGGGCCGGTTGGCGTGCATCCTGCAGCAGTTTACCCAACAGCTGGTAGGCTTGACCGCGGTCCTGGTCGGCGTCATCACCCTGGTAGGTGAGCTGCTCGGGGTTATCGATGCGCTGGCTAAAGGGCTGCAGAATCGCCAGCGCCTGCCGGGCTTTGCCATCCTCTTGCAGCTTCTGCACCTGCCCGAGCAGATAACGCACACCAGGGCGTGAAAGCGGCCCCTCTTTGGGCAGCGCCACCTGGATCAGTTCCTGCAGGATGGAACCGACCGCGGCTTGTTCGCGCTGCAGGCCGAACTTGGCCAGCGCATAGTTCAGCGCTTCGGCGTAATCCTGGATTAACCCGAGCTGCTGGCTGCTGAGCAGGATGCGAAAGGCATGCCTAAAGTTGGGCAGCTCGGCCCACAGCAACTGGCTCAGGTCGCGTTTGGGGTGAGATTCCTGCTCGCGGATCCACTCGAGTAGCGCCAGATAGCTGGAGCAATACCAGGCATGCAGGCTGGCTATGGCACCGCGGTCGAAATGCCGCATGCAATAATGTGTCAGTACGCTTTTAAAGTGCATATACGGGATCGCCAGCGGCGGGATCGGCCGCTCGTCGACCAGGCCGGATTGGGTGGCCAGCAGATAAAAACGCTGCCACGATTCGCCGTCTTCGGCATCGGTCAGGTTAGCCAACCGCTGCATGGCGCCGCTGCGAAAGATGCTCAAGCCGTACAGTTTCTCGCGTGCGCCCGGGCTGAGGGCCTGCCAGAGGGTGTTGAGCGCCACATCATGTGCCTGCAGGCTGCTCCATACGCCGCGCTCCAGCACGCCCGGCATGGCACGCTCGACCAGGGTGTAGAAGTCCTCGGGCACAAAATGGTGCGCAAGCGCGGCATAGGCCTGGATCGCCAGCGGCAGGTTGGCGCTCAGCGAAAGGATGCGCTCAGCCAGCTCGCTATCGAGTTCAGGCGGTTGGACACTCTCCAGTAGGGCACGCGCGTCGGATTCTGTCAGCACCTGCAATTCAGGAAAAGTTACCATACCGCCAGGTGCAGCGGCGGCTGGCATGGGGCTATCCGATATCATCAGCAGCCGGCAGTTGCCCGTTGCGCTCAGCTCAGCGCCCATCATCAGCAGCAACCGCAGCTCGTCAGGCTCAAGCGGGGTGTCGCCCTCGGGCAGTAAGGACTCGAGGTGGTCCCAGATGATCAACACGGCATGCTCAGTGAGGTACTCCCTCAGGGCGGACTCAAACTCAGGCCGCGATGTAGCCGGCTCGGGGAGCAGTTGGCCCAGCTCATAGAGGACGCTGTCGACATCGCCGCCGCCCGCAAACGAGCTATAGAGCACCTGATCGACATGATGGCTGGCCAACAGGTCGAGCGCAACCTGGCGTGCGAGGCAGCTCTTGCCTACCCCCTCGCTGCCCGTCAGGCTGACCAGGCGTTCGCCTGCGTCGCCGAGGCGCTGCGTCAGAGCCTGGCGCTCGGCCGTGCGCCCTACAAAGGCGCGCAACGGCGTGGCCGGCGGGTTGCCCATAATGGCGGGCAGTTCTTGTACCAAGCTGGAGGAATCCGCTATACTGGGCACTATGGTTCCTTGGGCTCGAGTGTAGATCAACCCACATTATAGTGCTGCACTTGGCAGGGGCAAGTTGCCAGGTAATCTGGCAGTCAAGCAACGGAGAACGCACATGATTCCTATCGGAGACAATACACCCCGCAGGCGTTTGCCTATCGTGACATGGGCGATCATTTTGCTCAATGTCCTGGTGTGGCTGTACGAGGTCAGGTTGCCCGAACAGTCGCTCAACCAGTTTATTGGTCTCTTTGGCGCAACCCCTGCGCGCTTTTTTTCGGGCGATGTGAGTGCCTTTATTACCATCTTTACTTCTATGTTTATACATAGCAGCTGGATGCACATCATCGGCAACATGCTCTACCTGTTCATCTTTGGTGATAACGTCGAAGACCGGCTGGGGCATGTGCTGTATCTGATCTTTTACCTGGCGGGAGGCTTTGCTGCCCTGGTGCTGCAGACGCTGGTCAACCCGGGCTCTAACGTGCCTATGGTGGGAGCTTCCGGGGCGATCGCAGCCGTGCTGGGAGCCTATCTGGTGCTCTTCCCCGGCCAGCGCGTCAAGACGCTGGTGATCTTTGTGGGGATTGTGCGCGTCGCCTATCTGCCGGCGATCATCATGCTGGGGCTATGGTTTGTAACGCAGCTCTTTTCGGGCTTTGCGGCGATCACCCAGACTTCGGCTTCGGCGGGCGGCGTTGCCTTTTTCGCCCATATCGGAGGCTTTATCTTTGGCGCGCTGGCCGGCCTGATCGCCCGCGCTGTGGACGGGGGCAACCAGGCCGTAGTAACCGAACGTCACTGGAACTAGCTCTGCGAGCTCTGAGCTTCGCGCGCACGGCGTGAGATACGGTTCCACATGCCCGCCAGGCCCATCGCCTTGCGCATCAGACTGACGGTCTCGGCCCCCTCTTCGGAGGCGCGCCGCGTACCGTCATAAATGATCTGCTCGACCAAACCCTTTTGCGCCTCGAACTTGGCGCGGCGGTCGCGCATCGGTTGCATAAAGTCGTTGAGCGCCTTGACCAGCTTTTCCTTGACCTCGACATCGCCCACCTTGCCGGCGCGGTAACGCGTCTTTAAATCCTCAACTTCGGCGTGGTTGGGGTTGAATACGTCGTGGTAGATAAACACGGGGTTGCCCTCGACCGTGCCAGGGATATCGGCGCTGACACGCTTGGGGTCGGTATACATGCTCATGACCTTGCGGGAGACCGTCTTGGCGTCGTCCGAAAGAAAGATGGCATTACCGAGGCTCTTGGACATCTTGGCCTGGCCATCTGTGCCGACCAGCGAGGGCACGTCGCCGACCAGCGCGTCGGGGATCGGAAAGACCTCGCCATACAAAAAGTTAAAGCGCCGCGCGATCTCCCGCGTTACTTCAACGTGCGCCTCGTTATCGCGCCCAACCGGCACCAGGTCGGCGCGCGGCATGAGGATGTCGGCCGCCTGCAGCACGGGGTAGCCCATCAGGCCAAAGGGAACCGATTCATCGCCCAGGTTGGCGGCGCGCGCCATGTCCTTGATGCTTGGCACGCGCTGCAGCCGCGGCAGAGTGATGAGCATCTCAAAGATCAGGTTCATCTCGTAAACCGCCGGCACGGCCGATTGTAAATAGATCACGCTGTGCGCCGGGTCGATGCCGGCTGCCAGATAATCCAGTACCACGTCGTTGACGTTCTGGCGCAGCGCGTCGATGTGTTCCTTTTCAGGGCGCGTGGTAAGGGTGTGCAGATCGGCGATGATGAAAAAGCACTCGTATTCATCCTGCAGCCTGACGCGGTTTGCGAGGCTGCCCACATAGTGCCCCAGATGCAGTTTGCCGGTCGGGCGATCTCCGGTAAGGATACGTTTACGTGCCATCTTGCTCCTTGTTAAATAATAACCTCTCGTCCTGCCAGCTGCAGGGACGAGAGGTTTTCTCGCGGTACCACCCTGGTTAGGAACGTATGAGGCGCTCCTCACTCAATGAGCGTAACGGACTCAGACCGGCAGAGGATTGCCCCTCAGCGGCTTCACGGTCCATTCACCAGCCTATAGGCGGCTCCCTTTCCAGCGCCGGGAACTCTCTGCGCGTCGACAGGTTACTCTCCGTTTCAATGCCTTTTGTGTAATGTACGCTTCAGGTCCCTTTTTGTCAAAGCAGGGCAGCCGCCACCTTGCGGATTGCCTCGATCACCTGGTCGGCATCCTGGACGGTAAAGGTCTGGTCGATAAACATCATCACGGCGCGCCCCAAATACCCCAGCGATTGCGGACACTGCTCGCGGGTATAGTCGCGCACATCGCCCTTGTAAAAGGGGCTCATCCATGGGGCGCGGCGTTCCTCGGCCTTGCCACTGGTCATGAATGCCCAGTTCGAATAAATGTGCCGGTCGGGGATGGTGTTGTCGTAAATCGTCCCGCAGGGGATGCCCTCGGCCTTTAGTGCCTCAGCAAAGCGCTGGGCCAGCTCGGTATCTGGCGCGAAAAAGACGTTCGAGATGCCGCAGTCGCCTTCCGGGTCGGGCACATCCTGCAGCTCGAGCCCGCGGATATCGCGGATGCCCGCCACGATGCGCTTTTTAATGGCACGGAAGGTCTTCAGCAGTGGATCCAGCCGGCCGCACTGTGCCAAAACCAGGGCAGCCGAGAGCTCGGAAATGCGATAGTTCTCACCCGAGACGGCATATTCGTGCGGGTTCGAGTCGACTCCCGGCCAAAAACCGACCGCGCAATCGTGCTGCATGCGCCCGCGGAAATAAACATCAGGGTCGTCGGTTAAAAAGATGCCGCCCTCGCCCGAGGTGATGATCTTGTATTGCTGAAAGCTGAATGCCGCAGCCTTGCCAAACGATCCCAGCGCCTTGCCGCGATAGGATCCTCCATTGGATTGCGCCACGTCTTCGAGCACCGGGATGCCGTGCTTGTCGGCTATCGCCATTACCTCGGCCATACGCGCCGGGATGCCGCGCATGTGCACCGGCACGATCGCACGCGTGTAAGGGGTGATCTTTTTCTCGGTATCCAGCGGATCAATGTTCAGCGAGTTGTCGATCTCGGCGATCACGGGCACCGCACCGGTAGCGATCACCGCGGCAGCGGTGGCCACATAGGTGTGTGCCGGCACGATCACCTCGTCGCCGGGGCCCAGATTCAGGCCGTACATGGCGCAGATCAGCGCCGACGTGCCGGCGTTGACTGCCAGGGCGTATTCGCGCCCAAGGCGCGCTTTGTAAAAAGCCTCTACCTTGGCTGCCTCGGATTCTTCTTCGTTGCCCAGGAAGCGAAACAGGCGCTTTTTGCGCAGCACGTTAGTGACGGCGTTGATCTCGGTCTCATCCATCACCGAAGAGCCATGAAAGCCTGCCGCCAGGGGTTTGCTGCGGACCGGGGTCCCGCCATCGATTGCCAGTTTGCTCATTGTGTTTGCTCCTTTTATTCCAGCCGATACCTTGAGGCGACGTCGGCCATAGCACGGATAAAAGCGGGATTGGTGCCGCAGCAGCCTGCTAGGATGCGGGCACCCAGCTCCAGAAAGCCCCGCGCGGCGACGGCCAGCTCTTCGGGCGCCACGTCCCACTCGGTCACACCGCCCTCACCCAGGTGCGGGATACCGGCGTTGGATTGCGCCGCCAGCGGCAGGTCGGTCTCGGGGCGCATGGCGCGCAGGGCCGCCTCGATGGCGGCAGGACCCTCGCCGCAGTTGGCCCCTACGATGTCAGCACCCTCTTCCTGCAGACGACGGGCTGCATCCGCTGCGCGCACGCCCATCAGGGTGCGCCCGCGCAGGTCGAACGAAAGCGTGCACCACACCGGCAGTTTGGTGTAGCGCTTGGCCATGCGCACGCCGGCGCTGGCTTCTTCGATATCCTGATGGGTTTCGAATTTAATGAAATCGACCCCGCTGGCCTCCAGCGCCTCGACCTGCTCGCGGAAGTCGGCTTCTATCTCGTCGACCGTCATGTCGCCATAGGGCTCCAGCAGCTGGCCGGTCGATCCCACCGAAGCACCCACCCAGGCCTGGTCCGCGGCGGCCGTACGCGCCACCTCGACCCCGGCACGCAAGAGCTCGAGGCGGGAATCCAACAGCCCGGCCTCACGCATTTGCGGGCGGTTGCAGTTGAGCGTGTTGGTGGTGATAAACTGCGCGCCGGCGGCAATGTAATCACGATGGATGCGCGCGATCTCTTCGGGATGCTGCAGGTTCCACAATTCAGAGGGCGTGCCAGGCACCAGCCCCAGCTTGAGCAAAGTGGTGCCCATGGCGCCATCGCCGATGATGATCTCGCCGCTGTGCAGGGCTTCCAGGATGGTTCGTTGCATGCTAACACCTCACGGATAGGTGTGGGCATTGTAGCAGAATCACCCAAGCTGTGCCAAGTACCCGGCGATGATTGCATCCGCAGAGTGCCTCAGTTAAAATGACCAGGCTAGTATCCGGGGGGCTGGACATGATCAACCTGGTAACCGGTGCCAGTGGTTTTATCGGTCAGCACCTGGTCGAGGCGCTTTTACTGCGCGGCGAGCGCGTGCACGCCCTGGTACGCCCCAGCAGCAGCGTTCATCAGCTCGACAAACTGGGCGCCGATGTGCGCGTGGGAATCCTTTCCGACCAGGCCACCCTGATGTCGGCGGCCGAGGGTGTCGAGCGCATCTGGCACTGCGCCGGCCTGGTGGGCGATTGGGGCCAGCCGGACGCCTTTGTGCAGGCTAACGTCGACGGGGTGCGCAATATTCTGGCGGTAGCTACGCGGGTAGGCATCAAACGTCTCGTGCACCTTAGCACCACCGATGTGTATGGCTTCCCGGGGCGTACTACCGACGAACGCGGGTCGCTCGCTCCGCGCGGCTTTGCCTATGTCGATACCAAAGTTGAAGGCGAAAAGCTAGTGATGTCGCATTATCAGCGCGTCGGCCTGCCTGTTACCATCATTCGCCCAGGCACCGTCTACGGTCCGGGAAGCGCGTTCCTGGCACAACTGGCCGACCAACTGCTCCGCCGCGAAGCCTATACCATCGATGGCGGCAAACATCGCGCCGGGCTCACCTATATCAGCAACCTGATCGGCGCGATGCTGCTGGCGGGCGATGCGCCGGACTCCGTCGGTCAGGCCTACAATATCACCGATGGATCGGCTGTGACCTGGCGCGAGTTTATCGAGGCGCTCGCTAACGCGCTCAACATGCCCTTTCCGGAGCGCAACTATCGCCACTGGTACGCCTATGCCTTGGCAACTGGTCTGGAGAGCCTCTATACCCTGCGGGGCAAGCTCGAAGCGCCGCGCCTGACGCGCATGGGTGTGGAACGGATGGGTTCTGAGCAGGATTACCCAATCGCCAAAGCCCAGCGCGAGCTTGGGTATCGCCCCAGCGTGGGGCTGTCGGAAGGCATCCGCGCCAGTGTGGCCTGGTTGCGCAAGTCGGGGCGGGTAGAACTAGAGAGTGATGTTTGGCGCAAAGGGGTGGAAAAACACTGATGCAGAACGCTCACCAGTCGCGTGCGGCCGTGATGACAGGCGCGGACCAGCCATTACGGGTTGCCTCGTTCGATCTGCCCGAGCTGGAGGAGGGCGCTATCCTCTTGCGCACCATCTACAGCGAGGTGTGCGGCACTGATGTGCACCTGCATCATGGGCGTCTGGCGGGGGTACCCTATCCGATCATCCCCGGGCACGTCAACGTGGGCGAGATCGCGGCGCTGGGTGGGCATCCCACCGATCCGGAGGGTCTGCCCCTGAAGGTAGGCCAGCGCGTCACCTTTTTGGATGTGCACGAGACCTGCGGGCGCTGCTGGTATTGCACAGTGGCCAAAGCCACTACGCGCTGCCCGCATCGCAAGGTGTATGGCATCACCTACAGTGCTGAGGATGGCCTGCTGGGCGGCTGGTCGCAATTCATTTACCTGAAGCCGGGCGTCAAGGTGCTGCCCCTGCCCGATGCGGTGCCAGCCGAGCGCTTTATCGGGGCTGGCTGCGGCCTGCCGACGGCCGTGCATGCCATCGAGCTGGCCAAGATCATGCTGGGCGATACCGTGGTGGTGCAGGGCGCCGGCCCGGTAGGCTTGACGGCAGCTATTCTGGCGCAGCTCTCGGGCGCTACCCGTGTGATCGTCATTGGAGCATCCGCCGAACGCCTGAAGCAGGCTGAGCGCATCGGCGCTGATACGGTGATCGACATTACCCAGGTTGATGAGGCAGAGCGGCGTGCGCGCGTCCTGGAGCTCACCGCCGGACGCGGTGCCGATGTGACGATCGAGGCCAGCGGGGCGCCGCGGGCCGTGCACGAAGGTTTTGGCTTTACGCGCGACGCCGGGCGTTATGTGATCGTCGGGCAATATACCGACCATGGCGAGATCGGGCTTAACCCTCACCTGGAGATCAACAAAAAGCACCTGGAGGTGCGCGGCTGCTGGGGCAGCGATTATTCACACCTGTGGCGCGGCGTGCGTGTGCTGGCCAAACATGGCGATCAGTTTCAGTGGGAGCTCTTTATCTCGCGCTCCTATGGCTTGGATGAGGCTAACCAGGCCCTCGCCGATGTCGAGGCTTGGCGCACCGTCAAAGCCCTGATCGACCCCTGGAAAGGAACCAGCGGTTCATGAGCAGCGAGCTGGGGCTGTACCTGTGCGCCGCGCGCGAGATGGATAGCGCATGCGAGCTGATCAGCCGCATCCTGGCCCAACAGGTGCGTTCGCTGCGTTGGCGCATCAAGCGCACCCCGCATGCTGGCGACCTCACGCCGGATGCTGAAGCCCTGGCGTCCAGCCAGTTCCTGGTGCTGCTCCTGGGCAGCGACCTGGTGGCGCCCATGGGGGTCGAATACCAGCAGGCTCTGCGGCAGGGTACCTTTGTCATCGCCCTGCACGACGCGACGCGCATACCCTCGCCCTCAGCCGATTACATTACCCACCTCGGACGTCAGCGGTGGCTCGAATACAAGAGCGCGGCGCATCTGGCTCTGCTGTTTGAGCGCAACCTGCTGCGCCAGTTGATCGACGGCACCCCGGGTTACGGGCTCGACCTCGAGCAGATTGAGGCGATCAGCGCACGCCTGAGTGAGCTGGAAGCGGGACCAGAAGCTGCCCCCGAACAGCCGCGCGGCGCCGGAGAAGGCGGCGTGATCCTGCCCGGCTACTAGGCCTGGTCGAAACGTACTTCGCTTTGGGCACGCAGGCGCTCGGCGGCAGTTTCGGCCGTCAGGTCGCGCTGCGGGTTGGCCAGCATCTCGTATCCCACCATAAACTTGCGCACCTCTGCCGAACGCAACAGCGGCGGGTAAAAGTGCATGTGCCAGTGCCAGGCAGCGTGCGCGCGCCCGTCAGTGGGCTGCTGATGCATCCCCATGGTATAGGGGAACGATACGCTAAAGAGGTTGTCGTAGCGCGTGGTCATGCGCTTGAGGATCTCGGCCAGGTCAGCCATCTGGCGCGCGTCGAACTGGTCGATCGAGGCGACATGCGCGTGCGCCAGGATCATTACCTCAAAGGGCCAGACCGCCCAAAAGGGCACTACGGCGATGAACGAATCGTTGGCACATACCGTGCGTTCACCACTGCCCAGCTCAAGGGCGGTATATTCGCATAGCAGGCACTTGCCGTGCTGCGCAAGGTAGCGTTCCTGCTGAGCCTGCTCCTGGGCGGGTAACTGCGGAACAGTGGCGGAGGCCCAGATCTGCCCATGCGGATGCGGGTTGCTGCAGCCCATGATGGCGCCCTTGTTCTCAAAGATCTGCACGTACCCGATCTCGGGCATGCTGCCGATCTCGCGGTACTGCGTTTGCCACACCTTGACCACCTGCTCGATCGCCTGCACAGACATCTGCGGCAGCGTCAGAGCGTGATCGGGCGAAAAGCAGATCACCCGGCAGATGCCAGGCTCCGCCTGCGCCAGCAGCAGATTGCCCTGGCGGAATTCACCGGCGGGTGTATCAGGCAGGAGCGCCATAAAGTCGTTATCAAACACATAGGTAGACGTATAGTCCGGGTTAACCTCACCGCTGGCGCGCGTGTTGCCCGGGCACAGATAGCAGGTGGGATCGTAGCTGGGGCGTGTTTCAGCTACCGGCGCCTCGCGCGCGCCCTGCCAGGGGCGCTTGGCACGGTGCGGCGACACCAGCACCCACTCGTCCGTGAGCGGGTTGTAGCGCCGATGGGGGTGATCCGACATATTGAATGCAGCCATTCCAGCCCTCTGGTATGCAGTTTGGTATGTCTAGCATAAACTCGCCCTGTCGGCTGTCAAGCTGATCTTTTGACGCTTCTTAACAGTATGTTTACAATGGGCATGGATGTAGGCGAGGTTCATTAAAAGTGCGCTGCCCCGAGTGCCAGATTGCCGTAGCCGGCGGGACCACCTGCCCGGCATGCCATCAACCAGTGCCCGAACGAGAAACGTTTGGTGGGCAGGGTGCCTACTACCTGCGAGTCCTCTTAGGCGTCAGCGCTGTGGTCGTGGCGCTCTTTTTTACCCTCTCGATTCTTGGCTGGGGATGGGGAAGGACCGTTTACCGCTTTACCGTCAGCCAATGGCGCTGGCTCTACCTGGCGCTCATCGCCCTGCCGATCGGCATCGGCATCTATAACTGGGTAGAGATGCACAACGACGAGATCACCGTCACCGATGAATACATCGAGCGCCGTTCACGCTGGGGGGTGCAGCGCCTGGCCTGGCGCGACGTAAAGGGATTTCACAGCCACTCGATCGTCCCGCGCCGCAGCTGGCTGTGGCGGACATTCGCGGTCAAGCGCTGGCTCTCGCGCGAGTACCTGATGTGGCATCTGCCCTGGCAAAGCTATGAGCTGGTAGGCCCGCCCGACGCCAAAGGCGGAGACCTGGTGATTTTACTCGAGCCGGGCACCATCGATGAATTTCCGTGGCTGTTGAGCCTGATTAACGAGCGCATCGGCGAGCCCGAAGAAGGCTAGATTCTGCGCGCTACTCGGTGACTCACTGTGCTGAGCGGCTCGTCTCCAGCCTGCCGGATGCCAGCGGCACCAGGTCGAACGGGTAGTAATTCCCCTCCAGCCAGTAACCACCGGCGATAAAGCGCAGCCCCGTGTTGCCCAGCGGCAGGCGTATTGATGTGACGGTGCTATCGCCGGGCTCCAGCTGCAGCTCGGCGTTGTTGCTGACGTTGAGCAGGGTGCCTGTCTCGGGGCTGAACACCAGTAGCTCGACCCGTTCGGCAAGGGCAGTACGCGTACCGCTGTTGGTGAGGGTGAGCTGCGCTACCCAGTCATAGGGCATACGGATGGTATCGAGCTCGAGCTGCGGCCCTTTAACCTCGAACGACATCCCCGGCAACCCCAGCACCATCTCGGCGCCATTGACGTTGGTGAGCAGCTGGTCGATCTGCCAGCTGCCCGTCCGCTTGAGAGGAGCGGTCTCGACCTGGATGGCGGTGCGCTCCAGCGGCGCCAGGGTAATGGCATCCGGCGAGCTGGCTTCCCACACCCTGCCATCAGGGACGTGGCCGCGCACCAGCATGCCCTCCAGCACCTGCGGCTGATTGGTGGTGTTTTCGAGCCATACCGAAAGGAAGGCCTGCTCGCCGATCTGGTAACCCGGCAGCAGCCCGATGCCCACATAGGCGATGCTCGCCGGCTCGACTTCCCAGCTGATGGCGACATCAGATTGCCAGTAGCTCTGATCACCGACAAGCGCCACCTGTACAAGCTGCCAGGTACCGGCCTGGTCGGGCCGGTAGGGCATCTCAAAACGCAGCGGAGCCCGCGGTTCGAGCGACCACGCGCCGGTATAATGCTCGATGCGCCGCTGCCCGCAAGGATCCTGCAGGGTAAGTTGAATATCGTTGATCGCAAACGGCTCGCCCTCGGCCAGGAATGTGAGCGCGATGTTCAACTCTTCACCATACGCCACGCGTTCAGCGGAGAGAGCGGGGGCGGCGTAAAGCCGGACGCCGCTGTGCGGTGCGGCGTTGGTGACCAGGGCGTCTTCTACTAGGTCTTCCTGATCGATGCCAAAAAAGGTGTTCAGATCACCCGGCTGTGCCAATGCCCAGGCATCATCGCGCCGGATAAAGAGCTCGAGGTGCAAGTGCGCTGCCGCAGCACCGCTGCTGCCCGAATAACCGATCGGGTCGCCCTGGGCTAGCTCGACCGTGCCGATACGGGCATCCTGCAGGTGTGCCAGGCGGATCTTCCAACTGCCCGAAACCAGGTCGACATAGTTGCCGTAACCGTACTGGTAGGGGCGTGTATCGACCATAAACGTGGCGGTGCCATCGGCGGGGGCGTAAAGAGGCATGCCGGCGCTCAGGCCAAAATCGACCGAAAAGCCCAGGCGCTGGTTGCCCTCCCAGTGGTCGTAGGGTCCCCAGGTGATGCGGTAGGTCTCGTCGTCCGCCCAGGGCAGGCGAAATCGGTCGGCCGCCTGCCAGGCAGGCTCTTCAGCTTGCGCGGCCAATGGCAGCCAGCCGGCCAGGATCAGGCAACCTGTCAACAGCAACACAACCCAGCGGCGCACCATGCTCCTAACGACAGATCAGCACGGGAAACCACGCCTCGCGCACCATGCGGTCGACCGTGCTCCCTAAAAAAGCCTTCAGGAAAGGCTTGTAGCCATAACCGCCCATAATCAGCATGCTGGCCTGCTCTTCCTGCATCACACGCAGCAGCACATCCGCCGGATCTCCGCTTTCGTAGCGTGAGATCACCGAGCTGGACGTGCTGTGCTGCACATACTGCCAGGCTGAATCGAGCATCTCGCGGTTGGTGCGAGAGGTCGCCACCGTCACCACCACACCCGAGACATGCCAGCGCGATACCAGGTCGCGCATGATAAAGAGCGCCTCCTGCGACTTGGCACTGCCATCATAAGCCAGGAGCAGCTTTTCGATGCGCTGAACCGAGGTGCCCGGTACTGCCAGCAGGGGGCGGGTGGCCTGCTCAGCCACAGCGTAAAAGATCGAGCCCAGCGGTGCATCGGGCAAGGCACCGGTGCGCACCCGCTGATTGATGACGATCAGATCGGCCCAGCGGCCGTGCTCGATGATCACCTGTTCGATGTTGCCCTGCTCGATCTTAAAGGTATAGGTTGCTCCCATACTCTGGCAGCGAAAGGCGTACTCTTCCTGGATCTGGTCCGCTTCCTGTTGGGCCTCGAGCGAACCGTTGGGCAGCACGTGCAGGCCATGCAAGACGCCCTGTTCACGCCGCGCGATCTCGCCAGCCTGGCTGAGTGCCAGCCAGCCCGAGGGGGCGCCCGAGATGGTTACCAGGATGTTTCCAAACAGGCGCTCGCGCCCGCTTTCTTCGAGTTTTTCGGTGCGATAGATGCCGGTACGCGGCGCAAACTCGATGCGTGCGGCGCGGAACCGGTCACGCAGGGCGACCAGCATGCGCGAAATGACGCGCCCGGGCTGGCGGCTAAAGCGCGCGATGAAATCCGAGACGGCCTTTTGCGGCGGCACCTCGTGCTGCAGCTTTTGCGAGAGAAAGTAGGCGTGGTCGATCACCCACAGGTATAGATCGGCCTCAGAGAGGCCGGGGAACTCGCGCTGCATGTGCTTTTTGCGGATCGCCTTGACGATCGGCATGTAGATATCGTCATACCAGCTCAGCACGGCTTCCTGCCAGGTGGCTGGCTGGCTGCGATCCAGGTTCATCATGTAGCGGTGCACATTGATGTGTTCCTGCAGGCGCTTGAAATATTCGGGGCGGGTGACGCGTAGGTTGGTATCCGGGCGCAGCAGGTCGAGCCCGGTATGGTTTAAAAAGTCGCGATACTCACCCAGCAGGTCCAGGTCGGCCAGGGTGAGGTCGGCGGTGACGGGCACACGGCTGGCGACCTCGGTCACCAGGGCGTCGATGTAATCCTGCCCCTTGTAGCGCGCTACTGATACGCGGTGGTGGCCATCGACCACGAAATAGGCTTCGCCCACTTTGTAAAGCATAATCGGCGGCAGGCTGATGTCCTGCAGGTTGGCAATGTCGACGCGTTGCCACTTGCTTCTGGAATGACCTTGGGTGGGGTTAAAGATGCGGTCAAAGTCGCCGCTGCGGTCGAGGCTGCCGATGATCTTGTCGAGCGGCACGGCCTGCAGACCGCGATATTGCTGGTTAGTGGATTCGACAATGCGCTGCAGGTAACGGTAAGGGATCAGCGCGTTTTCCTGCTTGGTAAAGCGCTGAAACAGGCGGCGCCACTTGCCGGTGCGCAAGGCCTCGTCAAAGTGGCGCTGCGCTGTCATCTCGGCAGAGTAGCGCTCCTGGCGCGGATTCTGAGGTTCCATATGCACCGCAAGTATAGCACGTTGTCAACACGATATATAACCCAGGTTGACTCTGCAGTGATTTCGTGTATCATGCAGCCAACAGGCAGCGAAGGGAAAAGTAATCCGTGTCGGCCGCGCAGCGAGTTGCCGCCAGTGTGAGGGCAGCCGGTAACTTGGATGAAATCCACCCCAGAGCCGGGCATGATGAATGCTCCCGGATGCTCCCGTTAACGAGCATGGCCTATACGGGCCGATGAGGCTGGTTTATCCAGCGAACCTAGGTGGCACCACGAAAGCGAACGCTTCTCGTCCTAACAGGCGGGCGGCGTTTTTATTTACGAAGGGAGCATCATGATTGATCTGAGCTATATCCGCGAGCATCCCGAGACGGTGCGTCAGGCCTTGGTGGATCTGAACACCACTGGACCGCTGGACGAGATCCTTAAACTCGATGAGCAGCGCCGGTCGGTGCTGGCGGCCATTGAGAGCAGCCGCGCAGAGCGCAACCGCGTCTCGAAAATGATTCCGACCATCGAGGATAACACCGAACGCCAGGCACTGGTCGCCTCCATGCGCCAGGTGGGTGACCAAATCAAGCAGATGGAAGAGAGCCTTAACCCGATCCAGGAGCGCCTCGACCAGGCACTCCTCGAAATGCCCAATATGCCGGATGCTTCTGTGCCGATCGGCCCCGACGAGAGCCACAACATCGTGGTGCGCCAGCCAGAGGTGCTGCCCTCGTTTGCCTTTGAGCCCAAGCCGCACTGGGAGCTGGGCGAGGCGCTGGGGATCATCGATTTCGAGCGCGGCGTCAAGGTCAGCGGTTCGCGTTTTTATGTGCTCAAGGGCGACGGCGCCCGGCTGCAGCGCGCGCTGATCGCCTTTATGCTGGATACACATACCCGTTACCACGGCTATAGCGAGGTGTATCCGCCCTATATGGTGCGGCGCGAATGCCTGGTGGGCACCGGCAACCTGCCCAAATTCGCCGAAAACCTGTACATGGATACCGAAGACGATCTGTGGCTGATCCCAACTGCTGAGGTACCCGTCACCAACCTCTATCGCGAGGAAATCCTCGAGGAGGCGCAACTGCCGGTCAAGCACTGCGCCTATACCGCCTGCTTCCGCCGTGAAAAGATGTCGGCTGGGCGCGACACACGCGGCATTAAACGCGGACATCAGTTTGATAAAGTCGAGATGGTCAAGTTCGTCAAGCCCGAAAACTCTCTGGATGAGCTGATGAGCCTGCTGGATAACGCCGAGGATATCTGCCGGCGCCTCGGCTTGCCGCACCGTGTGGTTCAGATGTGCACCGGCGATCTTTCCTTTACGGCAGCGGTGAAATACGATGTCGAGATCTGGGCGGGTGGCTGCCAGGAGTGGCTGGAAGTTTCGTCGTGCAGCAATTTCAAGGATTTCCAGGCCCGGCGCGCCAATATCCGCTACCGACCGGCCGATGGCAGCCGGCCGCGGTGGGTGCACACCCTTAACGGCTCGGGGCTGGCGCTGCCAAGGGTACTGATCGGCGTGCTGGAAAACAACCAGCTCCCCGATGGCACCATTGCGGTGCCCGAGGCGCTGCAGCCCTACCTGGGAGGCCAGCAGGTCATCGGGCGCTGAAAGGAGTGTGATTGACAGCCGGCCCTCGATGGGTTATACTCTGCCGACTGGACGGAGAGGGCCATCTGGCTGTGATGGAGGGATGGCAGAGCGGTTTATTGCGGCGGTCTTGAAAACCGTTGATCGCAAGATCCGGGGGTTCGAATCCCTCTCCCTCCGCTCCTAACAGTGCTACGATCAGGGGAGGTGCCGGAGAGGCCGATCGGGGCCGCCTGCTAAGCGGTTGTAGGGTCTTTAAGCTCTACCCAGGGTTCGAATCCCTGCCTCCCCGCTGTTGCCGATTTGTGCGACGGGCAACACGGTATTATTATTAGGCCATGCGCCCGTACCTCAATGGATAGAGGGCCGGACTACGAATCCGTCTGTTGAGCGTTCGACCCGCTCCGGGCGCACAAAAACAGCCGCCAAACACTTGGCGGCTGTTTTGTTTGTTGCTGTGTCAGAACTCGATTGCGATTACGCGGTGAATGTGCACCTGCGGCACCTGTACCGTGAGCACGCCCTCGGCATAGACCCACTGCGCAAAAGCGCCATCCGGCTCGAGCGTCACCCGAGTGGGGCGCTCTTCAAGGCGCAGAGCCACCTGGATATCCTTCACCGGCAGGATCACCTCGCTGCAGCGCCCGTTGCCATCTACGGCGCGGTCGCCGTGCTGGTTGACCAGGTGTACCAGGGTGCGCGCTCGGCTGCGCGGTGCATCCGCAGCGCTCTGATGCATCAGCGTCACTTCCACCCAGGCCGGCGCCGTCACCTGCACCAGCGGGTCGGCCACCATCTTGTGCAGCAGGTTGGAGACCAGTGGTTTGAGCACCCACTGGTTCTTGACCTGGTAGGCGTGAAAGATGTCGTTGGCGATGTAGCAGGCATAGCCGCGCCCCACTGCACGCAGCGTGATGGCCGGGTGCCCCAATGGCTCGCCCACCGGCGACCAGCGCAGGAGCAGCTTGCCGTCGCTGCGCAGATAGATGCCATAGAGATCAGCCAGCACCTGCACATCCTCAGCGACGAGCTCGACCAGTGCCGTGACGGCTTCGACCAGATGCGGCATATCGAGCAAGCCGGCCTTCAGGCCAGGATCGGTGATCGCCAGATAGGCATGCGTCTGCTCATAGGTGCCCATGTAGCGCACGCCGCATAGCTTGCCCAGTGCCATCTCGCCAGTGGGGTTCAGGGCATCGTCGAGGGTGCCCGTCAGGCCGGTGGCGATCAGCACCCCGCCGGCCTCGACCCAGGCTTCCAGCGCGGCAACCATTTCAGTGCTCAGGTGGCGCTGGTCGGGCAAGATCGCCACGCGCACCTTGTCCAGGTGTGCCAAAAAGGCGTCTTCGGTATACATGTGGTAGGGGATCATCTCTTCTGTCAGCAGGCGGTGTGCCCCGCGCGCCGAGACCTCGTCGGCTAAAATCCTCGGCTCGTTACGCATCAGCATCTTATCGGTAGCGTGCAGTACCGCTGCGTAGGGGATCGGTTTGGCGCCCACCAGCAGATCCTCGCGCTCTTTGACAAACGCAAGAGCCTTGCCCATCTCGTTCATCACAGCGGACTCGACATCAAATGCCTGATTCATCTGGTAGCCCAGCCACACCAACCCGCCGTTGGCGATCACGCTGGCTTCTTCCTGCTGCATGGCGATGGCGGGCTTACAGCCCCAGTCGCCCCACCACTGTAAAAACGCCACGTTCATCACATCAAAGGGGCGGTCGTGAGTGGCCCAGTAGCGCGAAAAGTAGCTGCCGTCAAAGACCTGGTCGTCGGTGTAGATGTCGGCCACCAGGTTGCCGGTTCCGGGCGGCACTGCTTCGGGAGAGCGCGGCGCATGCATCCAGTTGTACGAGACGACTACCTCCGGGCGGATGGCGTGGATCGTATCAGCCATCTTTTTGCGGAGCTCATCGTAAACATCCAGCCGCCACCGAATATAATCGCGCGCGTTGAGGTCATCATAGCTGGCCGGCATCTCCTTGCCGCCCGAGGCCGCCGCATAGCGTGCCCGGCAGAAACCACAGTAACAGGGCGAATAGGCATAGGTGCCATCAAAGAACATGCTGTCGACATCATAGTTGGAGACGATCTCGGCGATGTGCGGCAGCATCCATTCTTCCAACAGCGGGCTGAACATGCAGATAGAGATGCCGCGCGGCTTGCCCTGGCTGTCGATCTCGACCCACTCGGGGTGCTCGCGCGCGATCGGCTCGCTTCCAAAGGTGTGATAGTAACCCAGCGCTTTGAGTCCGCGGTGGTGCAGGGCATCGATCTGCTCGCCCAGCATGTCGAGCCCCTCGGGCAGCTGCGGATGTACATAGCGGACCGATCCGCGCCGGTAATACGAATAGCCAAAACCGCACTTTGTAATCACCGAGACGGCCTGGGCGTTGGCCTCTTCCACACGCTTTGCCCATTCCTTGGCATCAAAGCGGCTGGCCAGCCCGACGGTGGTGCCGGGGCTGTGAAAGTCGAAAAACAGCTTGCGAAAACTCGTGTCATACCAGGACATGTTATGCCTCCTCGTTAATGTGGTATGGCTGGATGGAACGGTTACTCTGTAAACGCCAGCTGCGTTCGCTGCTGGCGGTAAACCCAATGCGGATGGCGCAGGCGCGCAACGTGCTGGCACCCACTGGCACCGCCAGCGGCGAGTGGTAGAGCAGCCAGCGCGGTGAATCGCCTGCCTCCCAAGTATAGGCGATCGAGGCGCCCTGGGTAGAGCAGTGCAGCTGGATCCGTGCCGGCAGATCGACGCTCGCCTCTGCGGGAGCAGGCTCCACGCCGGGCTGCTCCTCGCTGTAGAGCACGGCAATCGGTGCTTGCGTGGCGGGTTGGGTGCCGTCGGGGTACCAGCGCCGCACCAGCTGGTATTCGTCGAGATCACCCAGGTCACCGGTGACATGCCGCCATTCGTCCAGAGCGGAGCGCAGGCGTGCCAGCTCGGGCTGGTACGCCGCATCACAGGCCAGGTTGTGGAGCTCATGCGGATTGGAAAGGGTGTCATAAAGCTCTTCAGGGGCGCGCTCGTCCGCAAACAAGAGCCGCTGGGGACCCTCGAGTTTACCCTGAAGGTGCAGTCGCCACATCTCGCGCATAATTGGGTGGCGGTTGAGGTAGGGGATCCACTGGGTGGGCGGCTGCAGATGGTTATAGTGGCGGATGTACTTCCAGCGCCTGTCGCGCACGGCGCGCACCATGTCATAGGTCTCATCGTGGCGGTCGCGGCTGGCATAGACATACTCCCGCGGCGGCGCGGCGTGATCGCCCAGAAAGGCTTGGCCCTGCATATAGGCCGGTATCGGCAGCCCCGCCAACGAGAGCATGGTAGGCGCCAGGTCGACGGTGCTCACCAGCTGGTCGCTGCGCGTGCCAGCAGTCACGCCCGGCGCGCCGCGTACGATCAGAGGCACGTGGATGCCGGCATCATACGGCCAGCGTTTGCCGCGCGGCAGCGGGCCGTGGTCGCTCCAGTGAAACACGACCGTGTTCTCAGCCAGGCCATCTTCATCCAGCGCCTGCAGGATGCGCCCCAACTCGCTGTCGCTTTCCTCGATATGGGTATACATGCGCGCCATCGCCAGGCGCACAGCTGGTGTATCGGGCAGGTAGGGCGGCACCACCATTTGCCCAGGGTCAAGGCGGATTTCGGAGCAGTTCGCCTCCCACATGCCGCTTTCGTGGGTGCGGATGGGGTTGAATACCGCGAAAAAGGGCTGGTCGGGGTCGGGGCGGTTACGCCAATGCGCCTGCGGACCGAGCTCGTCCCAGGCGGTGAGAGGCGGATCGAACTGGTAGTCGGTTTTGTGGTTATTGGTGCAATAATACCCGGCCGCACGCAGATATTCGCTAAAGCATTTTACATAATGCGGAATAACGGCCGAATAAGGCGTCGGCAAGCCAGGGGCCTGCGGATGGGTGTGGGTGGTGCGCATATGATGGGTACCGATCGACGTCGGGTACATGCCGGTGATGACGGCTGAGCGCGCCGGCGCGCACACGCCGGCTGTCGAAAAGCAGTGGGTCCACAGGCAGCCCTCAGCCGCCAGGCGATCGAGCACCGGCGTACGGGCGATCTGGTCACCATAGCAGCCGTGAAAGGGGTTGGTATCTTCGAACGAGACCCACAAAAAGTTGAGCGGCTTGGGCATTTAGTCACCTGACCGATGCATCATGAGCGGGTGTGGTACCAGAGGCAATGCGCATGGTCTCGTCATACCCTGGGCTGATGTGCGCCAGGATCCAGGCGCGCGCCGCAGCGGACGGCGAACACTGCTGGGCATCGGGCTCAGACAGGTATGTATGAACGCTGGCAGCCTTGCTGGTGACCATCCTGTGCTCCACACAGAACAAGTGATGGCAAATCCACGGTCGGACACATGCTATCATAGTAGAAGCGCACCAGTCTGTCATCCGACAGAGGTTGCCGCACCCGCCCAAGTGTGCTATATATGCCCCAATAAGACCACCAATCGGCGCGGCAGGCGCGTATCCCTGCCAAAGACGAGAGATGACTGACAACAATACCCACCTGTTTATCAATGCAACCATCCACACTGCCAGCGGTATTTGGCCAAACAGCTGGCTGCTGGTACAAGCTGGGCGCATCGTCGCTATCGGAACGGATGCCGCGCCTACCGTCGGCGCCCCTGTCACCGATCTGGCCGGGGAGTACCTGATCCCGGGCCTGATCGATATGCACGTGCATGGCGCCCTCGGGCACGACACCATGCGTGTCTCAGCGGATGGCCTGGGCGAGATGGCGCGCTTTTTCGCGCGCCACGGGGTGACCAGCTTTCTGGCGAGCACGATCACGGCGTCTGGCGACGAGATCGAGGCCGCTTTGGGCGCTGTCGAACAGGCCATGCGGCAGCCCAATGGCGGGGCCAACCTGCTGGGAGCGCACCTCGAGGGCCCCTACATCGAAGAGGGCCGCCGCGGGGCGCACGACGCTGCCCAGGTGCGTCTAGCACAGCCGGCCGAATATCTCGCCTACCTCGATTCGGGGCTCATCAAAATGGTCACGGTAGCGCCCGATTTTTCCGAAAACCTGACCTTTATCCGTGCGGCTGCCGAGCGCGGCATCATCGCCGCCATCGGTCACGGGCAAGCCACCTATCAGCAGGCGCGCGAGGCCGTCAACCTGGGTGCCACCCAGGTGACGCACTGCTTCAACGCCATGAATCCACTGCATCATCGCCAGCCAGGGCTGCTCGGGGCAGCCCTGGCCCTGCCGGCCCTCACCTGCGAGTTGATTGCCGACCTGGTACATCTGGATGCCGTTGTGCTGCGCCTGGCGTATGCCGCCAAGGGCGCTGACCGCATCGTCCTGGTGACGGATGCCGTCAGCGGTACCGGCCTGGCGGATGGCGACTATGACCTGTGGGGCACGCGCATCAGTGTGCGCCAGGGTGAGGCACGCACCGCCTCAGGGGCGCTGGCGGGCTCTACGTTGACCCTCGAATATGGCATGCAGCGCATGATGCAAGCGTGCGACATCACCCTAGAGCAGGTTCTGCCGATGGTCACGCTCAACCCCGCTCGGCAACTCGGTCTGACGCACAAGGGGCGCATTGCCGTGGGATGCGATGCCGACCTGGCCGTCTGGGATGGCAACCAGATTACCCTCACCATGGTGGGTGGGAAGATCGTCTATGACCGATCTGCCTGAGAGCCAATGATCTACCAGGTATATGACCTCGCCGCCATGGGCAGCTCCGACGCTGACGCGCTGGCGGTGCGTCAGCTCGGTACGATTGACCACTTTGCTCTGACTTGGATGTCGATGCGCGGCGAAATAATGTCGCATAAGCACCCTCTGCACGACGAGCTGTTGTTGCTCATCAGCGGGCAAGTCACGCTCTCCACCGCCGGGCAAGAACTGGCGCTCGCCCAACAGGATGTCGTCTATATCCCGCAGGGGTTGGGGCACCAGGTGATCGCACCAGAGGGCGGCTCTATGCTGGTGATGGCGGTGCAGGGCAACCCCGAGCGCCGCAATGGGCATGGCGGTGCCAACCCCAGCCAGCGTGTGGTGGTGCGCCGACCGCGCGAGGAGCTGGTGCGCGCGACAGGGTATCCCTTTTTCTCTATAACGGTTGCCCAGGCGGATGACATGGTGATGCGCGCCGGCTGGTGGCAGGGGGTCGTCAACTGGCACCGTCACGGCGAGCACGATGAGCTGCTGCTGGTACTGGATGGTCAGGTAGAGGTGGGTACCGAAGCCGGGCCGATTCAGCTAATGCCCAACATGGCTACCATCGTGCCGCGCAAGCGCGTGCATAACCTGATTGCGCGCCGGCAATCATTGTTGCTGGCACTGATCAATAATGCCGTCCCTGCCAGCGCCCAGATGGGGCGCGAAGGCTAGCTCTGGCTCTTTGGCAGGCTCAGGGCGAAATCCTCAAATATCGACCCGCCAATAAACTCGCGTAGGAGCGAGGTGCGCGGCACCAGGTCGCTTGCCAATGGCTGTACCCAACGCAGGATACCCAACAACCTATCGACCGCGCTGATGGAGGGTGAATCGGGCGGCAATGCCTCCAGGAGCGGTAGCGCCAGCGGCTTTAGCACTGCCAGTTCATAGACCAGCGCGGTATTGAGCATGGCGTCGGCATTTTCCTGGTAGGGGAAGATGTGCTGTTCTTCGCCGCGGCGCACGCTTTCCCAGCGCTGCAGGGTGGCCTCAGCCGGGTAGCCGCGGAACTGGGCATCGCGCACCATACGCCGCAGCAGGCGCGAATCGGCCGTGGAGACCCGGTTGTGGTCGTCGATATTGAGCTGCGTCAGCGCTGAGACGTATATCTTGAACGTCTGCGCCTGGATATCCTCCGCCAATAAGCCCGGATTGAGCCCGTGGATGCCCTCGATGACCAGCACAGCATCGCGCGGCAGCGTTACCGTCTCGCCAGCCAGTCCCTGGCCACGGATAAAGTCATAGCGGCGCAACTCGACCGCCTCGCCGGCCAACAGCTTGCGCACTTGATCGTTAAAGATCTCGGAATTGACGGCTTCAAACGCCTCATAGTCACGCTCTCCGTCTGCATCCAGAGGGGTGTCGTCGCGATCGACAAAATAGTCATCCAGCCCCAATGGGAAGGGCTGCAGGCCGTTCACGCGCAGCTGGATCGAGAGGCGCCGCGCAAAGGTAGTTTTGCCGGAAGAGGATGGCCCGGCGACCAGCACGATGCGCGCCTGACGCCTGGCAAGGATCTCGTCAGCGATCTGTGAGATCGATTTCTCATGCAGGGCCTCGGATACCAGGATGATCTCGCGCGCCAAGCCCTTGTTGATCGCCTTGTTCAGCGAGGTGATATCCTGCAGGCCGAGGATATCCAGCCACTCGCCATAACTGCGAAACACGCGCATGATCTTGTTGCGTTCATAGCGCGGCGGCAGCTCGGTCGGGCGGTGCGGCATGGGCAGATAGAGGATAAATCCCTGATGACTGGGGTGCAGGCTGAACCAGTGCAGCCCGCCAGTACGGGCTGCCAGGGTGCCGTGCATCAGGTCGGAGACGCTGCGCAGCGTCACGACCATGACATTGGCGGTGCTGTCGTTGCTCAGGAGGGCTACCTTGTCGAGCCAGCCCTGGGCTTCAAAGAGGGTGAGGGCTTTGTCGCGCGCTAGCCGGCGGCGGGCGATGGGCTCATCCGCCGCGACGATCTCGCGCATACGCGCTTCGATGGCTTCCAGCTCGCTCTGGGTAAAGTTCGGCCGCCCTTCGACCATGCAGAAAAAACCGCCATAGGGCACCGAATGGTCGATACGCAGGCGATATTCTGGATAGAGCTCCTGCACTGCTACGATCAATACCAGGCAGACCGTGTGCTGATAGATGCGCATGCCCTCCGGGTCGATCATATCGAGGGGCTCGAGGGTGCTGCTCTCCTCTGGCACCGTATCGAGTGCCACCGTGCGATGGTTGAGCAGGGCGCCCATCAGCTGCTGAGAAGGCTGAATCCCGTTGGCAGCCAGGATCTCGGCGATGCTAGCGCCGCGTTTAAAGGCAATGCGCGTACCATCCGGCAGGGTCAGGTACAGCCTGTCTGTGCAGCGAGAGGACTCATTTTTGGCCATAGTGCTCCCGGTAACGGCGATGTCCGCGGGCCGCCTCTTCTGGCGGGATCTCGAACGGTTCGCCGAGCTGCAGGGCATAGTAAACGGTGCGGGCGACATCTTCGGTCATTACCGCGGCTTTGACGGCCGACATCACATCGGGACCGATGGTGAACACGCCGTGATTCTGCATCAGGATGGCTGGCGAGCTGCCGATCGAGCGCAGTACTTCTTGGCCGATGGCCTCTTCGCCGATGGGGGCATAGGCGCCCACCGGGATCGCTTGGCCGAACTCGTCAGCGATAGCGGTGAGGTAAACGGGGATGGGTTTGCCCACCGCAGCAAAGGCGGTCGCAAAGGTCGAATGGGTGTGGGTGATGCCCATGACATCGGGCCGACCGCGGTATATCACCAGATGGGTGGGCGCATCCACCGAGGGGGCCAGGTCACCTTCCAGCTTGTGGCCGTCGAGGTCGAGCACCACCATTTTGTCGGGCGTCAGGTCACTGTAGCGCACCCCGCTGGGTTTGATCACTACCAGGCCGCTGTGCGGGTCGCGAGCGGACACATTACCGCTCGTCCAGGTAACGAGCCCTGAAGCTGGCAGCAGTATGTTGCCCTCATAGACCTTGATCTTGAGCTCTTCCAGCATTGCACACCTCACCAACCATTATTGGGTGCCACGCGTGTGTGTCAACTCTTGCTCTCGCTTGGCGCTCTGCGATTTGGCACTAAGATAAGTGTTACTCGATTAAGGAGCATCATATGCGCCTACTGGAAGGTATTATCGTCCCAATCGTCATCCCCTTCAACCAGGGCAGTGCGCTTGACCTCGCCGCTCTGCGCCATCTTGCCAGCCATCTGGTGGATATGGGCGTGCAAGGCATCTTTCCGTGCGGTAGCCAGGGCGAGTTTCATGTCATGTCGCTGGACGAGCGAAAACGCGTGCTTGAAGCCGTGATCGACGAGGTGGCGGCGCGGGTGCCCGTTGTGGCACATACCGGTGCCATCACTACCGCAGATGCGATCGACCTGACCAAACATGCCGCGGCTGCCGGCGCCGAGGCGGTGGCAGTGATCGCACCATATTATATAAAGCCCAGCAACGAAGAACTCTACCGCCATTTCATGGCCGTTGCCGAGTGCACCGACTTGCAGATCCTGGCCTAAAACAACCCCGATCGCTCGGGCTATGGCATGCCGGCGGCGGTAGTAGGACGCCTGGCTGTGCAGGGCGCGCTGATTGGCATGAAGGATTCGAGCGGCGACCTGGGACAGACGATCGCCTACCAGGAAGCCTGCCCGGAGGGATTCCGTACCTTTATGGGGCGCGACACCCTGATTTATGCGTGGCGCCTGAGCTGGCTGTGGGTATCTTTGATGCCATGCGCCGCGACGATCCGGAGGCGGCGCGCGCCCTGCAGAAGTGGCTTACTCCGCTGCGCAATGCCTTTACCTTGGGCACATTTCTTCAGGTCATCAAAGAGGCGCTGGCGCTGGCAGGCTACCCGGTGGGCGACGCGCGTGCACCGGTGCTGCCGCTTGAGGCGGCTGCGCATGCCGAACTGCGCGGCATCCTGGGCAGGATGGGCAAGCTGGCGAGTTAGTAGAGCAGCTCTTCTTCGAGGAGCGAACGCAGGCGGATCACCAGAAAGACAGAGACGACCGCAAAGAGAAAGTTAACCGTCTCGGCTACCACAAAACCGTACAGGCGCGCCAAACCCGGTACCGCTACGGCAATCACCAGGTGGTAGATGACCGCAAAGACGAACCAGCGCTTGCGGTGCGCAATGTGCGACATCATCACCAACAACGACCAGGCTAGCTGGTGCCCAACCATCAGGACGCGTTCGAGCGCCACCACTGCTGGGCGCGCCCACGAGGTGTTCATGATCTCGACCATGTTTTCGTTAAAGAGCGCTACCTGCGAAGGGTCGAGCGACTGGATCAGCATTCCCTGGCTGATTAACCCGTGCACCAGATAGACAATGAAATAGATCAGGGTGATGCCGGCAAAAAGCAGCATCGATTCCATGCTGGCATAGCCCAGACCATACATGACGCCGTTTTCCCAGGTCAGCCCAAGTTTATTACGGGGAAATAGATACTTGTAACCCAGCCAGCGGGCACCTTCCGTCCACAGGCTGGTGGCCAGGGCCATCACGACAAGCCAAAAAAAGGCACCAATGTGGCTGGTGATCTGGTTGCCGACGACGCCATCGAGGAAAAAGTTGATAGGCAGCCAGGTGAAAATCTGTGAGACTGCAAAGACGATCAACCCATAGCCAAAGACTTTCCAGCGCGCGCGCGAATGGTTGCGAAAGTAAAGCGTCAACGCCAAAGGAAAGCTGACCTGTACGAGGATCGCCGCGATATACGCGAGGATGGTTGTAGTTCTCATTTCCGCGTGATTCTGATTTCCGTTTCTCGGCGCCAGGATTATACTCAGGAGCATAGCGGGTTGGCAAACACGATGCATCCGGCATCCAGAGGTTGAACAAGTGAACGACGGAACCCGTCGGATTTTCTGGCTCGATATACTACTGGTGCTGCTGATGGCGGCTCTGGCGATTACTGGTCAGTGGGATTGGGTGCTGGCGGCGTTGATCGGCACGTTGATGCTCAACATCATTATGCTGTTGCGTCTGCGAAAGTAGACAGGTTGGATATTTGCCGAATCGCCCTTATACTGAGCTATGGCAACTGTAACCACATCAACTGACAGGCAGGAATTCCTCACCCAGGTCGCCGATCTCTACCCCGAATCGGTTGAACTGGTTGAACGCGTCCTGGACTATGCCGACACCGCGCATGCTGCCCAGGTACGCTCTTCGGGCGAGCCCTATATCCTGCACCCCATTGAAGTAGCCAAGATCCTGGCGGATCTGCACATGGATGTGCCTACCATCATCGCAGGCTTGCTGCACGATACCATCGAGGATACCGCCGTCACCCTGGATGACCTCAAACTCGAATTTGGCCCGGTGGTGGCTAAACTAGTCGATGGCGTCAGCAAGCTGCAGCATGTCAGGGCCAAGAGCGGTTCCGAGGGCCGCGCGCTATCCGAGCAGCAAGCCGAAAACATGCGCAAGATGTTCCTGGCAATGGTGGATGATATCCGCGTGATCATCATCAAGCTGGCTGACCGGCTGCACAACATGCGCACCCTGCAGTATTTGTCTGAAGAACGCCAGCAGCGCATCGCGCGTGAGACACTCGAGATCTTTGCCCCGCTTGCGAGCCGTCTGGGCATCTGGCAACTAAAGTGGCAGCTCGAGGATCTGGCGTTTCGTTACTTGGATACCGAGACCTACCATCGTATCGCCCAGCTGGTGGCCGAGCGGCGCGGTGAGCGCGCGGCTTATCTGGAGCAGGTCATCGAGCAGCTGCGCCAACGTCTGGCGGCTGAGGGCATCACCGCGCACATTACCGGCCGGCCCAAGCACCTGTATTCCATCTATGCCAAGATGGAAGAAAAGAACCGCGACTTTGACCAGATCTATGATGTGCGCGGGGTGCGCATCATTGTTGATTCGATACCGACCTGCTACCACGTGCTGGGCATCGTGCACAGCATGTGGCGGCCGATCCCTGGCGAGATTGACGACTATATCGCCTCGCCCAAGAACAACTTTTATCAGTCGCTGCACACCGCCGTGGTGGCCTACCAGGGTAAGCCGCTGGAGGTGCAGATCCGTACCCAGGAGATGCACCAGGTGGCCGAATATGGCATCGCCGCTCACTGGCGCTACAAAGAGGGGTGGCTGCGCAAGGATGAAGCGCTCGATTCCAAGATCGAGTGGCTGCGCACCTCGACCGACTGGCGCGATGAAGTGGACGACGCCTCGCAGTTTGTGGCCGGCATGCGCACCGATGTGTTTGCAGAAAGGGTGTTTGTGTTTACGCCCAAAGGCGATATTGTCGACCTGCCTCAGGGGGCCACACCGGTCGATTTCGCCTATACGATCCACTCTGAAATTGGGCATCGCTGCCGCGGCGCCAAAGTCGATGGCCGTCTGGTGGCGCTGGATTACCAGCTGCACAGTGGCGAACAGGTCGATATCCTTACCGCCAAGCAGGGCGGTCCCAGCCGTGACTGGCTCAACCCACACCTCAACTATGTGGCTACCCAAAAGGCGCGGCAAAAGATCCGTCAGTGGTTCCGCCACGAACAGCGCGACGAGAACATTGCCGAAGGGCGCGCTATCCTCGACCGCGAACTGCGCCGCCTGGGCTTTGACCACGAGTCGTACGAGGATATTGGCAACCTGTTTAGGTTCAGCCGGGTTGAGGACTTTATGGCCGAGGTGGGCTTTGGCAGTATTACGCCTGCCCAGATCGCGGCCAAGATCGACGAATCGGCCGGCGATAAAAGCGACGCCTTAAAGATCAAGGCCATCCCGGAAAGCCCCGTCTCAGAAGTGACGGTGGCCGGCGTGGGTGATCTGTATACCCGCATGGGCAACTGCTGCAACCCTGTCCCGGGTGATCTGATCGTGGGTTATATCACGCGCGGCAAAGGCATTACCGTGCATCGCGGGGATTGTCCCAACATTATCAACATGCGTGATACCGAGCGGCTGATCCCGCTCTCTTGGGGCAAGACGGCGCAGGCATATCCGGTGATGGTGCGCATCGAGGCCTTTGACCGTAGCGGCCTGCTGCGCGACATTACCTCGGTTATGGCAGACCTGGGGATCAACATGAGCTCGGCCAGTGTTGTCACTAATGCTGACCATACCGCTACGATCATTGCCACGGTTGGAATCCGCAGCGTGACGCAGCTTTCGGAGCTGTTCACCAAGCTCTTGAACGTGCGCGACGTGATCGAAGCCCGCCGCGAGGGCACCAACTAAGCTAGTAGCGCTTGATGGTGGGCGCGGCCATCTGCACCTGCAGCCAGGTGTTAAAAGCGGCGGACTTGGCTCTGGCCAACGCATCGGGCGAAAGCTCGCGTGACTGGTCGTGTCCCAGCACCTTGATAATGTGGAAGCCTGCCTGGGTCATGACCACCGGCGAGAGCGTGCCGGGTGCGGTGCTAAAGGCGGCCTGCTCGAACTCGGGCAACATCTGTCCGCGCGCAAACCAGCCCAAATCGCCGCCCTCTTCCTTGGATCCAGGGTCGGCAGAGACCTCTTTGGCCACGGTGGCGAAATCCTCACCAGCCTGCAGGCGCTTTAATACCGCGTCGGCTTCTTCCGGCGTCGCTACCAGGATATGCTGGGCGTGAACCTGCTCGGTGCTGGTGGGCACTTCATCGCCTATGGCTGTCTGCAGACGGCTGCGCAGCAGGGCGGTCTCGATCAGCCGGCGCAGATCCGCTTCGCTAAAATCCGCTCCCTGCTTCAAGCTGCGCAACCAATTGCTCAGCAGCTGATCGAACTGCTCCTTGGTCATAACCGTGGCAGTTGGTAGGGGTTCCGCGGTGGCTACCGGAGTGGGGCTGGCCTCTGCGGTGGCCTCAGGTGTCGGCGTGGCCGTCGCGGGGGGGGCTGAGGTGGGTGAGGGCGTCGGCGTTACCGACGTGTACCCGAGCTGCTGCTCGAGGCTGTATTGCACATCCTCGGGGCTGGCGGTGAGCCCACGGCGGGCGGCTTCCTGCCGGATGACCTCGTCGGTGATCAGCTCCTCGGTGATGGTGGTTGGCAGGGTACCGAGCTGCCCCTCGATAGAGCTGATCTGCTGGTCGATCAGCTGCACCATAAAATCCTGATCAGGATCGTTCTGGTAGACGGCGCGCTGCTGCTGCAACTCAGCCAAGTAGGATTCGAAATCCCACTGGCGGTAGCGCAGGCGTTTATCGTAATCACGCTGGGTGATGGTGACACCGTTAACCACCGCGATAGGCTTGTTGGGGGCCACCACAAACTGGTTGATCAGTCCCCAGGCGAGCACCAGCACCACCAACCCAACTACGGCAATGGTGCCATAGAGGATATAGCGCCGCGCGCGCTCATCGCGAGCCCGGCGTGAAAGCTGCTTACGGGTCAGCTCAGGCTTGACGGCTGGTTTTTGCTTGGACATGAACCCACCTGTTAGTTGCGCATTAGCAAGGGGGCATAGGCAGCGCCTAGCCCCCTCAAGATTCGGTGATGGCGGGCCTTAGCGTGCGCGGGTGTGGTCGGCGCTGTAGGGCAGCAGGGCGATCTGGCGGGCGCGTTTGATGGCCGTCGAAATCATACGCTGATGCTTGGCGCAGGCCGCCGTGCGGCGCCGCGGCAGAATGCGTCCGCGCTCCGAGATAAAACGGCGCAGGGCGGGCACATCTTTGTAATCCAGCGGACCCATCTTTTCGGCGCAAAAGGGGCACACACGCGGGCGGCGCTGAAAGTCGCGGCGCGGACGGAATGGCCGCCGGCCGCCGGCATCACCGCCGCGGCTCTCGCCGGATGAACTGCTCTCGCTCTCACGGCTGCGATTGGTGTAGTCTGTCAAGGTAACCTCCACATAGCTTGGTCAATGGCGGTGGGTCAGCACCTGGCCACCTGCACCGCTCGAGTATTATTCGTCCGCTTCGGTCGTATCGTCCGTAGTTTCAGGCTCTGCCTCGCCGGCGAGCTCATCTGCCGAGATGGTCTCGGGCATGGCGTCATCACCCTCGGCGTCATCCAGGCGCACCATCATATAGCGCAGCACATCCTCAGATATGCGCAGCGAGCGCTCCAGTTCTTTGATGACGGCAGGCGTAAAGGTGGCCTTGACGAGCATATAGTAGCCTTCCTTGCGGCGCTTGATCGGATAGGCCAGGGTGCGGCGGCCCATCAGCTCCGAGCTGGCGACACGTCCGCCGTTAGCGGTGATCACCTGCTGGATCCGTTCGTTTTGGGCGGCCAAGGCGACTTCGTCGAGGTCAGGCTGCAGGACATAGATCAGTTCATAATGACTCAAGGGAATATTCTCCTTCCTCTGGGTTTGCTCTCGGTCGTGCAGGTGCGGCCCACATGCCGGGGCAGAAAGGTTGTTCCCGTAATGGGTGTGACGGGAGACACTATTCTGTTGTTTAGCTTGCCAATTATATCCCAACTAGTTGGGTTTGCCAAAATGCACACTCCCACCAAAGGTTTGACGCAATAGGGCCCTGTCTTATAATCACAACATACCCCTTACACGAGCAGCCGATGATCTGGAAGCCTGACAAGCGCCTGGGATTGCTGGTTGGCGGCGGGATCGTGCTGGTGATCTCTGCGCTGATCATTTATTTGGGTTACACCATCGTGCGTCTGCCCTTTAGCCCCAGCATGGTACTGATCGGGCTGTTTATCATGCTGCTGGCCTATGTGTGGGGCGCAGCCCTCTACCACCTGCTGGATCTGCTGACCCTCTCCTACTACCTGGATCGCTCTCAGCTGGCAATCAACAGCCTGTATGCGCGCACTACAATCCCGCTCTCATCCGTTACCGGGGTGATGGAGGGCAGCCAGGCGCCGGCTGAGACTAACTTTCGCGGGGTCGAGTGGCCAGGCTTTATCCACGGGCGCTACTGGCTCGCGGACAGTACACAGGTGGGTACGCATTCTACCCAACCGCTGGCCTCCCAACTGATCGTTTCCACCCCGCGCGGCACGTTTGGCATCTCGCCGGCTGAGCAGGGCGCCTTCCTGGCTGAGCTGCGCCTGATGCTTTCGGAAGGCTCTACCCGTGTCGTCACCGAGGAACGGGTGCGTAACCCGGTCACCGCATTGCCGCTGTGGGGCGATCGGTGGGTGTGGGCAGCTATTGCGCTGACGCTGGCATTGAACTTTGCTCTGTGGGCATTCATGAGTTTCGTCTATGGCGGCTTACCCGAGCGGTTGCCGATCCAATACAACCCCAGCGGACGCGTTGAAGTGATTGGGCCGAAATCCAGCCTGCTGATGATCCCGCTGATCGGTGCGATGACCTGGCTGGTCAACAGCCTGCTGGGGATGGTGCTGCACGCTTCAGAGCGATTTGCGGCCGGACTGTTGCAGCTCGCTAACCTGGGCGTGCAGGTTATGTGCTGGATCGCAGCACTCAGCGTGATCTATTAACTCTACTATGCACTGTTCCACTCTGGCGCTTTTGCTGGTCGTGATTTTGGCAGCTTTTCTGGCTTACCGCCGCGGCATCTATACCGCAGACGGTGCCGCCGCCGGGGTGGCGGTGTATGCGGCTGCCAGCCTGGCTGGTACCGTCTGGGCGGTGCTGACGGCGCTATATGTGGTGGCGAGTATCCTCCTGAGCGGGTACGGTGCCGAGGTCAAGGCCAGTCGGCTCGGGAGGCTGCAGGGGCGTGCTTATCACACCTGGCGGCATCTGGCTGGGCGCCTTGGCTGGGGAATGGTGCTGGTGATTCTGGTACAGCTACAGCACACCGATGTGCTGGATTACGCCTTTGTCGGTGTCATCGCCACCGCTCTGGCGGATGTGGCTGCTACCGAACTGGGTACTCTTAGCGCTCAGCCACCGCGGCGCCTGAGCGATGGCGTGGCGACTTCATACGGCGCTCCGGGGGCCGTCTCGCAGATCGGGCTGGTGGCGGCTGCGGCCGGCTCCTGGTTGGCCGGGTTGGCAGCCCTGGTTGGCTACTTTATAGTGGCGTTGAGGGCGCGAGCACTATGGAACGATGCCCTCTTGTGGCTGCCAATGGCTGCCCTGGCGGGCGGTTTTATCGGCACTCTGAGCGACAGCCTGCTTGGCGCCGTGGCACAATCGCGCTATTATTGTGAGCACTGCCGCATGATATCGCGCAGTGCCACGCATTGGTGCGGCCTGAATGCCTCGCACACCGGCGGTTTACGCTGGGTGACGGGCGAACTGGTCGGCTTGGTTGGGTCGTTGGTAGGGGGCTCGGTGACAGTCCTGATAATGCTGCTTGCAAGCAACATTTAGACGTGTTACAATCGCTTGTAAGTGTCAGTGCATCCGCTAACAATTAGCACGTAGGAGGGCTGTAATGGCTCAGAAAGAAACGATCTTTAACGGTATCTTGAACGGTAAGATGAAGGATGTGGAAGAGGCTACCAAGAGCGCCCTGGCTGAGGGTGTGCCAGCGGGTGAGCTGCTCAACGACGCCATGATTCCGGCAATGGCCGAGGTTGGCCGCTTGTTCGAGGCCAACGAGTATTATGTGCCCGAGATGCTCATCGCCGCCCGCGCGATGAAAGCCGGGCTAAGCCTGGTCCGCCCCAAGCTGGTTGATGAAAAAATCGAGCCGTTTGGTAAAGTGGCCCTCGGTACCGTTAAAGGCGACCTGCACGATATCGGCAAGAACCTGGTAGCGATCATGATCGAAGGTGCCGGGTTCGAGATCCTCGATCTGGGCGTCGATGTCAGCCCTGAAAAATTTGTCGATTCGGTCAAGAATCAGGGTGCGCAGGTGATCGGTCTCTCTGCTCTGCTGACGACCACCATGCCCAGCATGAAGGCCACCATCGATGCGCTCAAGGAAGCCGGCTTGCGCGACAAGGTCAAGGTCATTATCGGCGGCGCACCCGTTACCCAAAAGTATGCCGATGAGATAGGTGCGGATGGTTATTCGCGCGATGCGGCTGGTGCTGCCACCCTCGTCAAGAAGTTGATGGGAGTCTAACTCACGCTTGATATATCCAGCTCCTGCGGGTATCCGCAGGAGCTTTTTTGGCGTCTCGGATTGGCGCGCCGTTTGGGGTATAATAGCCCCAGCGAGTGAGGAGGAACGATGAGCGATCGGGTGATCTCGCCGACCAGCCGGCCGGAGGAGGGTGCTGGCGAACAGAGCCTGCGGCCGCGTTCCCTGGCGGAATACATCGGCCAGGAGCAGGTGGTTGATAGCCTGCGCGTCTTTATTGAGGCGGCCCGCGCCCGCCGCGAGGCTCTCGACCATATCCTGCTATATGGCCCTCCAGGCCTTGGCAAGACCACGCTGGCCAACGTGATCGCCGTCGAGATGGGCGTGAGCATCAAGGTCACTTCGGGCCCCGTGATCGAGCGCCCGGGCGACCTGGCAGCCATCCTCACCAACCTGCGCGAAGGCGATGTGCTCTTTATCGACGAGGTCCACCGTCTGAGCCGCATCATCGAGGAAGTGCTCTACCCCACCATGGAAGATTACGCCTTGGATGTGGTGATCGGCAAAGGGCCGGCAGCGCGCAGCATTCGGCTCAAGCTGCCGCGCTTTACCCTCATCGGCGCTACCACGCGCATCGCCCTGATGACTTCCCCCTTGCGAGACCGTTTTGGCGCGACCTTTCGGCTGGATTTCTACAGCATGGAAGCCATGAAGCTGATCGTGGCGCGCTCGGCCGAAATTTTGCAGATCGGCATTGATGAGAGCGGGGTTGAAGAGATCGCTCTGCGGGCACGCGGCACCCCGCGCGTGGCCAACCGCTTGCTGCGGCGCGTGCGCGACTATGCCCAGGTGCGAGGAGCCGGACACATCGATCAGCCGACTGCCATGGAAGCCCTGCGCATGCTCGAGGTGGATGAGCTGGGGCTGGATAACGCCGACCGCCGCTTGCTCATCTCGCTGATCGACAAATTCGACGGCGGACCGGTAGGCCTCGACACCCTGTCGGCGTCGATGAGCGAAGATGCCGATACGATTATGGATGTCTACGAGCCCTATCTGTTGCAGTTGGGCTTTATCGACCGCACCCCACGCGGAAGAGTAGCCACCCGCCGCGCCTATGAGCACCTTTCACGCCCCTTTGTGGATAAACAAGACCTGCAAAAGTCGCTCTTTGGTTGATGTTGCCCTCATGACAGCGCGCAATGACCCGCGTTACGGCAGCCCGGAGCAAATCCGCGCGGCGCATCGGCGTGCCGTCGAACGTGCGCAAGACGATGCCGCACAGCGTGCTCGTAGCGCCGCTCAACTGGCTGCGCGTCTTTCGCAGCCAAGGGGCGAACCGCTCCTGGTGCACATTTGCTGCGGCCCTTGTGCGCTCTATCCACTCTACTACCTGGCAGAACGCGGCTGGGATATTACTGGGTTTTGGTATAACCCCAATATCGCCCCAGCCGGGGAATATCGCGAGCGCCAGGCGAGCGCCGCGCTGCTGGCTGAGCTGGTGCCATTGCGAGTTGTGGAGCCGGACGACGAGGGCATCTTTGCGCGCGCGATCCAAGGCCAGGAGCGCTTTGGCGAGCGTTGTGCCATCTGTTACCAGCTGCGGCTCGAGCGCACTGCCCAGGAGGCCGCACAGCTGGGGCTCGGTGTGTTTTCCACCAGCCTGCTGATCAGCCCCTACCAGGATATCGAGCGCATCCGTGCAGCCGGGACAGCGGCTGCCGCCCGTCACGGCGTGCAGTTTTACGACGAAAACCTGCGGCGAGGCTATGCTCAGCGAGGCCCCCTGGCTCGTGTCTGGGGCATGTATCTGCAGAATTACTGCGGTTGCGCATGGAGCGCACGCGAGGCCGCCGAACGCCGCGGCGCGGTGAAGACCAATGCTGACGAGTGACTTTGATTATGACCTGCCGCAGGAGTTGATCGCCCAGCATCCCATCGAGCCGCGCGACGCCGCCAGATTACTGGTGGTCGACCGGCATAGCGGCAGCCTGACCCACACCACCTTTGGCGAGATCACCTGCCTGCTGCGCACCGGCGATCTGCTGGTGGCCAACAAGACACGCGTCATCCCGGCGCGGCTGCAGGCGTTCAAGGTGCCCTCGGGCGGCAAGGTCGAGCTCTTGCTGCTGGCACGCCGCGATAGCCTGCGCTGGGAGCTGCTCGTCAAGGGGCGTCAGGTGCGTCCCGGCCAGCGCCTGGCACTGGTAACGCCCAGCGATGTGCCGGCTACGGAGGGCGTGGTCGAGGAGGAAACCCCTTCCGGCGGGCGCCTGGTGCGCTTTGCCCGGCAGCTCGAAGAGGTCCTGACCAGTGCCGGCCGTGTGCCGTTACCGCCCTATATCCATGTCCCGCTGGCCGATCCGGAGCGCTACCAGACAGTCTATGCCCAGGAAGCCGGCTCAGTGGCGGCGCCTACCGCCGGGCTGCACTTTACCCCCGAGTTGCTGGCGCGCTTGCGGGCTCAGGGGGTCGGGTGGGATACTCTGACACTGCACATCGGATTGGATACCTTTCGCCCGGTGCACGAAGAGCAGCTGGAACTCCACCAGATCCACAGTGAATACGCGCATCTTTCGGCAGAGACGGTGGCACACATCGAACAGGTCAAGCGCGCCGGCGGACGCGTATTTGCTGTCGGCACCACCAGCGTACGCGTGCTGGAAAGCGCCTGGCAGGCCGGACGGCTGCAGCCTTACGACGGCTTTACCAGCCTGTTTCTGTATCCGAGTGTACCGCTTAATGTGATTGATGGGCTCATCACCAACTTTCACCTGCCGCGCTCCAGCCTGCTGATGCTGGTCTCGGCCTTTGCCGGGGTCGAGCTGATTCGGCGTGCCTATCAGGAGGCAATTCGCGAGCGCTATCGGTTTTATTCGTTTGGCGACGCCATGATTATTTTGTGAGCCAGGAGGAGGCAATGAGAAACGTACGACTCGGTTTTGTACCGGCCCATCGCTACCCCTTTGACGAGCCGTGGGCCATCACGCTGCGGGAGCGCTGCATCCGGGCACTCGAGGGCGTTCCGGCTGTTGAGCTGGTTTATCCCTCGACGGATCTGATCCTCAATGGCCTGGTGCGTGATGATGCCACCGCAGAGGCCACCATCGCGCTGTTTCGCGAGCAGCAGGTCGAGGGCGTGGTGATTGGCACGATGACCTTTGGCGATGAAGTGTCTGCCGTCAGCGTGGCCGAGGCGTTGGGCGTGCCGGTGCTGGTGTTTGGCACCAAGGAACCGCCCTTTACCACGGATGGCAAGCGCCATTCGGATTCGTTCTGCGGCACGCTCTCGGTCACTTCGGGGTTGTATCGCCACAAGATACCCTACCAGTTCGCCGGCATCTTCTTTCCCGAGGAAGAGGCGTTTCTGGCGAGCATCGCCGATTTCGCACGCAGCTGCGCGGCGGTGGAATCCTTTATGGGGACGCGCGTCGGCATGGTGGGCTTGCGTCCCGAGCGCTTTGAGACCTGTATCACCAACGAAGTCGCCCTGATCAACGCCTTTGGCCAGCGCGTGGTACCGCTCAACCTGACGGACCTCTTTGCCCAGGCCAACGCTCTGCCCGAATCCGACCCCGCCGTACAGGCAGCAATGAACGTCATGCAGGCCGAGTCGAACTGCTCAAGCTGCCGGCCGGGGGCATTGCTCAAGGCTGCGCGGCTGGAGGCAGCTCTGACAGCCTTTGCCAAACGCAAGAGCCTGAGTGGCATGGGCATCTCGTGCTGGAACGACATCCAGGAGCAGTACGGCATCTGTGCCTGCACCACTGTGGCACGCCTGACACAAAACGGCATCATGGCGGCCTGTGAAGTGGATGTACTGGGCGCGCTTACCATGCTGGTGCAATATCAGGCTGCTCTTACCGAGCAAGTACCGCACTTTATAGACTGGACGATCCAGCATCAGGAGCTGGACAACGTCTTTCTGGCGTGGCACTGCGGCAATGCCTCAGCCTGTCTGGCAGCGGATCCGGCGCAGGTGACCCTGCGCGACCAGGCTATCATGTCTGAGGTGGTTGGCGCAGAGCGCGCCGGCATGGCGCAGGAGTTCCAGTTGGCACCCGGACGCGTGACTCTTTGCCGCCTGGTTGAGTACGACGGCCTATTCAAGATGTTGGTCACCACTGGTGAGATCCTGCCCTCCAACGACGATCTGCGCGGCTCGTGGGCGTGGGTGAGGGTGGATGACCTGGCTGTGCTTTACCGCACTCTGGCTGAGGAAGGCTTTACGCATCACGCTAGTATGATCCACGGCGATCTGGCAGATCCCATCACGGGCTTTTGCCACTTTGCCGGCATCGAGGTTGTGCGCGTCTAAGAAGAAGCGGGGGGCGTGATAAATGCCCCCGCGGCCTGTTTAAGACAGTCTAGATCACCCCGACCTGCTTGCCCACCTTGGCAAAGGTCTCCAGCACGCGGTTGAGCTGCGCGTCGGTGTGAGTGGCCATATAGCTGGTGCGCAGCAGTGTCTGGTCGGCCGGTACGCCCGGCGAAAGCACCGGGTTGACATAGATGCCGGCTTCCTGCAGGGCACGCCAAAAGATCAGGGTCTTGATCTCATCGCCGATAAAGATCGGGATGATCGGAGTCTGGCTGTTGCCGGTGTTAAAGCCCAGTGACTGGTAGCCCTTGCGCATATAGTCGGCAATCTGATGCAGACGCTCGATGCGTTCGGGCTCGTCTTTCATCACCTGCAGGGCAGCTGCGGCGGCCGCCACGTTGGAAGGCGGCATGCTGGCCGAAAAGATCAACGCGCGAGCCGCGTGCTTGATATAATCGATCACGCGCGCGTCGCCCACGATCACTCCGCCCAACGAAGCGAATGACTTGCTAAAGGTGCCCATCACCAGGTCGACCTTGTCCGTCAGGCCAAAGTGCGCCGCCGTGCCGCGGCCTCCGCCCAGCACGCCCAGCGAATGGGCATCGTCCACCATCAGGCGCGCGCCATAGCGCTCGCACAGCGTAACGATCTCGGGCAGCGGGGCGATATCACCGCCCATGCTAAAGACGCCATCTACCACCACCAGCTTGGCACGCTCGCCGCACACTTTCAGAGTCTCTTCGAGGTGTGCCAGGTCGTTATGGCGGAAGCGCCGCATCTCGCCGAACGAGAGCCGGCAGCCATCGATGATGCTGGCGTGGTCTTCGAGGTCGGCGATCACGCATTCGCCGCGCCCGACAATGGCCGAGATGGTGCCCAGGTTCACTGACATGCCCGTCGAGAACACCAGCCCAGCTTCCTTGCCAATATATTCGGCCAGGTCATGCTCAAGCTGGTTGTGCAGTTCGAGGTTGCCGTTCAAAAAACGTGAACCAGTGCAGCTCGGGCCATAACGCTTGATAGCATCAATGGCGGCCTCACGCACCTTGGGATGTGTCGTCAGACCAAGATAGTTGTTGGAGCCGATCATGATCAGGCGCTTGCCATTGATCACTACTTCGGTGCCCTCGGTATCTTCGAGGGGGATAAAATACGGATAAAACCCTTTGGTACGCGCTTCGTCGGCGCGCGAAGGTGCATAGCATTTGGCAAATATATCCATCCTGCCTCCTGGGTTGGCATGCAGCTTGACGACCACATACAATCCTATTGTAGCGTGTGCAGCGCCTTTGTCTAGCGGAGATTTAAGTGCGTTGTTTGCACTTATGGCAAGCTGTGCTACAATCATCGCTACTCAAGACGGTTCGGGCTGGTGAAAAGGAGAACGTTATGAGGGAAGTGATCGATCGTTTCTTGGATGCTTTGCAACAGAATAAAAAGTATTCGGCGAATACGATCGTCGCTTACCGTAACGACCTGGGGCAGTTTGCTGACCATTTTCAAAACCTGGCTGGCGCCCATGAGGCTATCACCGACGAACAACTGCTGCAGTACGTCAATAGCCTCAAGGGCGAACGCGAGTACGCTTCAGCCACGGTGGCTCGTAAAGTAGCGGCGATCAAATCGTTCTATAATTATCTGCAAAACCAAGGGTTGATCGCCCATAACCCGAGCGATGAGCTTGGTACCCCGCACGTTCGCAAATCGCTGCCCAACGCCATTACCGAAGAAGAGGTCGAAAAGCTGCTGGCTGCTCCGGATACGAGCGACCAGGTGCGCGGCTTGCGCGATAGCGCCCTGCTCGAGTTGCTCTATGCCACCGGCATGCGCGTTTCGGAAGTCGTGGCGCTCAACATTGGCGACATCAACTGGGAGCGCGCCAACGTGATGTGTGTCCACGAAAATGGCAAGGAGCGCAGCATCCCGCTGGCCGAACGCCCCCTGCAGGTGCTGCGCGCCTATGTGGATATCAGCCGCAAGCGCCTGTTGGTGGATGAAGACGAGCAGGCACTCTTCCTGAACCATCGCGGGCAGCGCTTGACGCGCCAGGGACTATGGCTGATTATTAAAAAGCAGGTCGAGAAGGTGGGCATCAACCGCAATGTGACGCCCCACACACTGCGCCATTCGTTCGCGGCTCATCGGCTCAACAACGGGTCGGATGTCCGCCAGGTACAAGAGCTCCTGGGGCACGCGAACTTGTCGACCACGCAAGTCTATACCCAAGTGACCGCCAAATAAACCAGCTGTGTTGGATTTGTGCCGCACGACCAGGCACCCATTCGGCAGGTTCATGAGGACTGTGAACCGTCCATGGTGAGTAACCAACTGAGAGACGCTTTTGCGGAAGCCTGCGCCTTTATTCGGGGCTTGTATACGGCTGCCCCTCAAGTTGCCTGCATCCTCGGTTCCGGCCTCTCCGGCTTTGCCGACCAGGTTGAGGATGCCCAGGTTATTCCCTATGATGAGATCCCGCACTTTCCGCGCCTGACGGTGCCTGGCCACCAGGGACGCCTGGTATTGGGGCACATCCACCGGGTGCCAGTGGCAATACTGCAGGGGCGTGCGCACTTTTACGAGGGGTATGACCTGCGCGAGCTAACTTTACCAGTGCGGGTGCTACGTGCCCTCGGAGCGCACAGCTTGGTGGTTACCAACGCGGCTGGGTCGCTGCATACCGATTGGTCGGTCGGTGACCTGATGTTGATTACCGACCACCTCAACATGCCGGGTCTGGCGGGCCACAATCCGCTGCGCGGACCTAACGATGATGCTCTTGGCGAGCGCTTCCCAGCTATGTCGGATGCCTACGATGTCCAGTATCGCCGCATTGTGTGCGAGTTGGCTTCTGAGCAGCAGCTGACGCTGCGTCAGGGCGTGTATGCTATGGTGGGCGGTCCGAATTTTGAGACGCCGGCCGAAATCCGCGCGCTGCGTATCCTGGGCGCTGATGCGGTGGGCATGTCGACGGTGCCCGAGGTACTTGTGGCGCGCCACGGAGGTATGCGCGTGCTGGGGCTTTCGATGTTGAGTAACATCTGTGTAGATGCTGTCGATTCGAAAATGCCCCCGGCCAATCACGCTGAAGTGCTCGCCAGCGGCAAGCTTGCAGCTGAAAAGCTGAGCAGGCTGCTGGAGGGTTTTTTCGCACAATTACAAGAGAGAACGTTCAATGGGTAATGTCGTAACCTTCCTGGTAACGGTCCTCGACCGTTATACCGTGTGGCTATATGTGCTGCTTGGCCTGATCAGTCTTTATTACCTGCGCCGCCTAATTATGGCCCGCCGCGGACGCGGTCGCTCGACCTATACCATTGAACGCGAAGTGGCAGCGCATAAAGAGTGGCAAGCCTTAGTTGGGATCGGGGTCGTGCTGGCAGTGGCAGCTGTGATCGTTTCGATCAAGATGTTTGTGCTGCCCGAGATCGATATCACCAAACTCAGCGAACCGACCCCCACTCTCACGCTACCGCCTGCTACCAAGGTGTTTGCAACCCTCACCGGCTCGCCGCCGGCGGCTTCCGAGACGGACTCTGGCACGCCAAGCGCTGAGGGCACCCCCTCACAAACGGCTACGCCGTCACAGAACGACACCACCGCCCCAGATATGATGGATCCGCAGCCGGCTGAAGTTCCCGAGCCAACCATGGAACCTCAGCCGACAGCTGCGCCCATCGCCAGCTCGGCTCAGGTGGGCGTGGCGATCCTATCGCCGGGATATGATGCCACCATCAGCGGGTCTACTATCATCTATGGGATAGCTACCCATCCACAGTTCCAGTTCTACAAGCTCGAGTATTCCGCCGGTGACCAGCCCGAAAACTGGAATGTGTTTGGCAGTCTGCACTATCAGCAGGTGGATGGCGGCACACTCGATTCGCTCAACACCACCGCCCTGCCTAACGGCGTGGTGTGGTTGCGCCTGACGGTCGTAGACCAGGAAGGCAACTACCCCGAACCTGCTTTGGTACGAGTCAACATCCAGAACTAGGCGTCCAACGCGCCAGAGGCGGCCAGTATGCACTCAGCCAACCTCGATGGTGTCCCCGAGGCAGCCGACCTGATCCTCGATAAAGGCCACGTGCTCTGCATGGATGCCCTTTGGACGAGCTATCCGCAGGGAGCGGTGGCGATCCGCGGCGAAGAAATCGTCGCGGTTGGCCCACGCAAGGACGTGCTGGCACACTACAGCACCGCCCAGCGCATCGATTGCAGCGGATGCGCTGTCATCCCCGGGCTGGTTAACGCCCACACCCATCTGCCGATGAGCCTGCTGCGCGGCTTGGCTGATGATCTGCGCCTGGATGTCTGGCTGCACGGCTATATCCTGCCCGTCGAACAGCACTTTGTGGACCCCGATTTCTGCTACCTGGGTACCCAGTTGGCGTGCGCCGAGTTGATCCGCGGCGGGGTGACCTGTTTTGCCGACATGTACTACTTCGAGCACGACGTGGCGCGCGCCGCCGCCGAGGCCGGCATGCGCGGAGTGTGTGCCGAGACGATTATGAAGTTCCCCACCCCCGACGCGCCCGACTATGAGACCAGCCTGCGCTATGTGGCTGATCTGGTGGATCACTGGCAGGGGCATGAGCTGATCGTGCCGGCGATCGCGCCGCACTCGCTGTACATGTGCACTGAGACGATCC